>JGI24890J29729_1001074_pt1 | contig 13485 bp, 17 predicted proteins | sample FreactcultureFD7_FD_29729 | JGI IMG/M metagenome (IMG submission 29729)
ACCGAGAGCGAGGGATAGTAGAGTTCGAGGAGTGCTTCAGTGCGAGTACCGCTAACCCAGCTGTTTCGACAAAGATAGGAGGTTAGGTTTCATCGGGAATAGGATCGGGAATAGGAAAGAATCGAGGGGAGGATCACTTACGTATCTGTGGCGGTCTCGGCTAGGCGTGCTTCGACGAGTGAAAGAGTGGTGTCCGATAAACGAATGTGGTTATTTTGAGATTGAAAGTGGGAACGAGCGATGGAGGGTGCAACATGGGAAAGCGCTGCGAGAAGAGGAAGGACGAAACGCATCCTGGCGTTAGGTGGGTGAAGAGAGTGAGTGGAAACGAGTGGCAGTTGAGATGGGATAGGTTAGTGCAGGAGAGTGGAGAGAAAGAAGAGAGGAGAGAGAGAATCTCCGTGAGATAGGAGATTTTGTCAAGACCGCGGTAACTCCGAGCCCTCGGCCGGATAGCGAGCGCTCGACATGCTCTCGGTGCAGTAATGTTGCGGGTGAAGGGGAAGTATGCAGGAGAGACGAAGCCACAGCCAGGTCGAAAGAGCGAAACTTGCGGAAAATCGAAGCGACGAAAGTTACAACGCTGGCCTAGAGCTTCTTACTATGCGTATTGCACTCGAGACTTGATATGCTTCGTTCCTGTTGGTCGTCTGCTTGTAGCCGAGCATGGTGAGAGCTGTTGATCGGATTCCGAGGGATTTGGGAGAAGAAAAGCGATTCCGGTTCCCATACAACTCCGTACGGTACTGATGAGCTCCTAATCGCTTCCTGAGTATCCTTGGAGTACGCTTGAAGCATTCTGTCGTGTCGAAGTGATTGGTCTGGTTCCAAAAAACTTTCTCCGGCCGCTTCCTCTCTCTTTCCTTTTCTCCCACACCGCGTCGTTTCTCCAGTTCACCTACAAACTGTGAGACTCGGCGCAATGCCTTCATCAGATTACAAGCACAAACCCGGAGGAGGACTCAAGTTGAAGGGAGGAGGTTCTTCATCAAGCGCTTCTGATCCTTCGTAAGTTTCTCCTTCGCTCTCCCTCTAGACTGTGCGAGGCTGATCTAGATATGGGAGGATGTTTAGGAAAAAGAAGAAGAAGAAGAGTAGCACCTCGAAGAAGATCCGAGAGGGAGATGAAGAGGGTGAGGGGAAAGTTGTGACGAGAAGGGAAGAAGGAGGTGAAGAGGAGTTCGAGGAAGCGACTGGGGGTGTTAGTGGATCTGCATCAACGTCGAGTGGATCGGCGAAGACGAAGGCAGAGTTGAAATTTGAGGAAGTCAAGAGGCAGAGGGTATGTTCCCTTTCTCTTCGCTCTTTGTCGCACACTGCCGGATATTTGACGGTATAGAGATACATGGGAGGTCAATGGGAACGTAGAGCATGTAGGCTGACGATCCCGAGCTGTTGGTCACAGTTACTCGCGAAAGCAAGCAAGGCTGCCCTCAAATCTCACAAAGAACGTGTCGCAGAGTTCAATGAGCAGCTAGAAGCCAAATCTGAACATTACGACATACCAAAAGCGAGTTTTCCCGACCCTGTAGGCTATTCCCAGACCGCTGACAACCCTCTCGTAACAGGTGGGACCCGGTTAAAACGTTTTTCGTTCGAATTTCGTCGATTTCTCCTGTCAATTCAGCTCTTTCGCTTCCTCCTATCCCTCCTATCGTCTTGCGAGTGTATGTTATACTGGGGAGAGATCCAAGTTCGATGTCGGCAGACTAAAGGGCGACGAGGGAGGAATCGCGAAGTTTCAGCTTCATTTTTTCCTCGGCGTCACAGCGCAAGCGGATTCATGCAGAGCAGCGTCGAACGATAGATTTGTACTCATAAGCGTCCCTTTAGCCGTCAGAGCGCTCTGTAGCCCTTCGTAAGAGCTTGCCTTTCAAAAGCACAGTTTTCGACAGGGGAACTTGACGGAACTCAATATACCATCGATTTCCGTGAGCCTCGAATGCAGAGGCTTACTGGCTTTGCTCGCGGTAGTGCTCTCTCGATGACATTGCCTACTATGCATGTAGTTTCGGATTTTGGCGAATCCTCAAATATTGATAACAACGCTTTACAATATTCCACGAGCCAGTATCTACCCAATCAACGGTTTCTTTGCCGTCTCGTCATCTTCGACCCTGATATAAGTTTCCGCCAATCTCTGTTCGACGTATTCTCCAGCTTTAATCGGTTCGTACAATGCCGGTCTCGTTTCCGAAACGCAATTCGGTAGGACCTACACGATCAACACTGTCAGGTCAGCATAGAGAGAGAGGAGATAAAGGAAGAGAGTAGANNTGACTTCGAGGTTCGCATCGTAATCCAATCCGAAAAAGAATGGCATCGACATTCTTTCCTGACCTGATCGATTGATCGCTCGATGGACCGTAGATTTGAATACACCATCTACGCACACTCGCCTCCATCAGCTCCATGAGTCCCACGCGAGAGAGATAGAGAAGAACGTACTGGTCAAACGTTGTAATTGATCTCCGATGTTGACTACGAAAGTCCCTGGAACTGGAGGTGCCATGACCCAGTCGCCTTGTGCATTCAACACTTGTAACGCTTGTACCTCACCATGTTGAGCCAAGATCGTATACAATTCATAATCCTGTCCAAACCCTCCCTCGTCAGCTCAAGATCTCGTTGATTCGCGAGAGAGGACCTTTTACTTGATGAGCACCAATTCCAATCTCTTTCAAATCTACTTCTCCGTACTGAGGTGGGTAACTCAACAACCTGAACGTACTCCCAGGGTTCCGCAAACTCGATTCGAAATGATCTTCGGGTAGATCGAGTGCGAGTGCGAACAAAGGTGCGAGTCGTTTACCGAGGGAGAGGACCGAAGTGAAGGCCTTCTCGACGCGAGGTTGGAAGTCAGGGAGATCTGACGAGGGAGGCCAGAGGTTACCAGACCCTTTCCCGGCTTTCATGATCTGGGAATCATCTCCGATGTCAAAGGCTTCGTGCATGTCGCCTCGGGAAGTGGGATCGACGTTTTCTCCTTTGAGAGCTGCGTTTACGAGGATGAGAGTTGGCGTGAGGAATGAATTTGAGCGGAGGGAAAAAAGTGGGAAAAGGTGAAAGAGGGACTTACGAGCGTAACCTTTGAATGCATTACTCTTTTGTAAATCTACCAACATCTTCTTCTCTGTCGGTTGCGCAAAGAATTGTCGACCTTGTCTGTGGAAAGGGAGCGGGGAAAGACGATTATCAGTTGATTCCCCTGCGAAATCGTCAGGATTCCCTTCGTCCCAACTCACTCGAACGCTCGATCGATCACTTCTTGAGGAATTCCATGATTCTTGATATAGAAGAATCCAATATCGATTGAAGCCTATCCTTTTTTGAACAGCTAGAACTCAGCGACCATCCTTCGTACTGTAATCCTGCGAAATCCTTTCGAACTCACTCGTTGGATCTGCCCTTTCTCATATGGTCAGTTTGGCCTTATCGTTGAGCAGTGAAAAGATTTTCGGGTGCTTACCTCTGCAGCTAAAGCTTTCCGTTTCTCGAAATCCTCACTTTCCAAATCCTGCAGATCTATCACGGGCAATTGATCAAACGCTTTTGCTTCCACATCGGTCGATACTAGTCGTTCTCCGAGGCCGGTTTTGAGTACTGCCATGTCAGAATTCCGAGAGCGGGTGAAGCGGACGAGTTGAATGAGGTGAGAAAGAAGAAATGAGAAAGGGTGGGCTTGGTGTAGTCGGCGGCGTGAGGTTGATCGGCCGATAGCTGAGGAAGATCAGGGGGATCAAGGCCGAGGACGAATTGAGGGGATAGGAAAGGGAAGAATGAATCAAGCGAATCGGAATCGGGTTGACTCTCTCCAGTCCACTCTTTACAACGACAGAATGACATCCAGTTCAATCTTACATACAGTCCAGGTACCTGCATTCGATCCGACTTCAGGACAACTCACTCTCACGTCTCACCATCTCGTATCGGCTCCTCAATCTTATTCCTCGTCATTCTCTCCTCAAACTACTCTGCTATTCGAGAAACCTCCCTTGATACCTTACGGCTCTGCTCAAGACTCGACTATAGAAACGGGTGAAGCTGGGAGGAAGAAGAAGAAGAGGAGGAAATTGGCACAAGATTCAAGTCCTGCAGATTGGGCTTTGAAGAGATCCAAGGAAGAGAACAGGACTACGACGGATAGGGAATCAGAGGAACATCACAAGAGTATAGTCATGATGCTAGAGAATGTGATTGGACAAGTGAGGGAAAGTTGGAGGAATGAGAAACGATTCGCACAGGAGAGATGGACTGGTTTAGTCGATGGGAAGAGATGCAGGTGGATTGAGAGTGATGACAAGAAGGATCGGCAGGAACTAGACCTCGTTGAATTGGCGGACAGAAGCAAGGATTCGGATTCGACGAAGGAAAATGGACTTAAATGTCGACAACTACGAAAGAACCAGTCTCTACAATTCGATGAACTAGTGGACGGCTCCATCACTACGAATGACAATGAAGAAGAATCGACCGTGTCTCTCCTTGAAAAGGATGCATCGACGACAACTCCTTTCCACCTCGTTCTCCCTCCTTCAAGCGGATTCTACCTCTCAACATTCTCTTCCTCGTGGTCAAGTTCATCTTGTCCGATCTCAGAACTAGGTCGTCAACGAGGAGGCTTCGATCTCGTCATCATCGAGTTCGTCTCCTCTTTCTCTCCTGCTTCGAATCGGCTTCGTTCGCTCTCTTGACTGATTACCTATCTCGCTTCGGTCGCCAGTCCACCCTGGCCTAATGCTTCTGCCACTCGCTCTTCAGAGTACGATACATTCGATCCTTACGAATTATGGAAACTCGACTTGCCTGAATTACTCGGTCGAGAGAAACCAGTCTTGCTTGCGATTTGGTTGACGAATCGAATCAAGGTGAGCTGAAGCTTCTCTTCTCTGAGCTGTGAGTCGAAGCTGACAATTACCGTATAGTACCGTCGGTTGTTGTTGGATAAACTGTTCCCAAGTTGGAAACTATCGAATCCAGTCGAATGGTATTGGATCAAGATCGCTTCAGACACTGGAGAACCCGTGTGGTCTTTAGATTCTCAACATCGTAGATGCTACGAAGGTGAGTCTACATCTTTCATTATTCGTATTCGAGAATTCGACTGAGGTTTGGTTTTTCGAAATAGGTCTCGTTTTGGGTTATTACAATCCTACAAACGCAACATTGCCTCCTCTACCGGATGGGAAAGTGTTTCTATCTACTCCGATAGGTCACTCTCGTAAACCGGTCTTACTAGGTACGGTTTCACTCTCTGTCTCGAGGGTCGCTCACTGACTCTGAACCTGCGAACAGATCTTCTCCTCCCTTTACTCCCAGCCTCGTCGAACCCTCCGAATGTACTCGAACTGTTTGCGAGAACCACTCTCGCTGGACCGAGACGAAGGAATGAAGAGGGAGAAGAAGAGGGAAAGAGAGGGTTCTTTTTGGCGGTCGGAAACGAAGCGATCAAGTTCAATTTGGGAGTTGTCGAAGAGAAGAAGGAGGAATATAGAGGGTGGATCGAGGTGACCGAGCGGGAACGGAAAAGCGAGGGGAGGGAGCAAAGCGAAGACGATGAGAGGCAAGATAGTTCAGTAATTTGAGCGATGTCTTCGAGTGTGGAAGACGGAGCTTACCATCGCTGAACGTGAGATGCTCCTCTAGACGAGAACGCAGCGTCGCTTTGGTAAGGCGGCGCAAACGACGTTTTCGTAGCGAGCGCACAACTCGTCAGCAAGCTCAACGCCATAAAGGAAGAGATAGTATTGGAATGATAATACAGTAGGCAGAGTACAGTAGTCAGAATACAAAAGTAGGAGCAAGGGAGTAATGGTATAGATGCGATCTACGAAACTTTTGATCAATGGGAACAGCGATGCGAATCTGACCAAAGGGAGCCACATCTGTAACAGCTCTCGTAATCACATAAACTGCAAGTCATGTGCTTGCATCCGCTCACACGCTCCATCATAGCCTTGCATCCTGGACAGCGACTCCACTGCTTTTCCTTCGCGAGAGCGAAAAGAGCAAAATCTTCAGGATTCCTCTCATTCTCGGGTAAAGACTGTGGAAATCGGTCAGCTTCATGATCTCTGTAGACTTGATAGGTAGTATGGGATTGGCTGACTTGGTATTGTTTGCAAGTGAACCCTGGAAAGAGCAGATTGAGGTCAGTGGAATGGACCGTGCGAAATTATCAATGAAAGCGTCACGGATTTGAGGAACTCACCAGTGTGCCAAGCGACTCCACAGTGACCACAGAGTGACTTGTGACAAGCGGGACAGGCTGCTTGAGCTTCATCGGAATCGTAGAGGATTCGAGCAGAACATTCTCGATTTGGGCAGAACAAGGGAGGTTGAGAATCGAGAAGCTTGCGGAAGTGCTACAGATCCCGATAGTAGCTCATGAGTACGATTTCGAGATGATAGGAATGAGGGAGAGATAAGAGAATCATTGAACCTACCCAACCTTCGAGGTTGTCGAATCCGAAGATTCGACACGCATCTTTATCAGTGATTTCGTATTTGCACTAGCGAGTACTCAACTCTGTCAGCTATAATTGCAAGGGAGCGATAAGATGCAGATCGCTTACTTGATGGCAGTGAATAGGGAAAGCTTTTTCCGAATTGTCGTCGAGTTTAGTTTGAATGTAAGCGATCAAACAGTCGATGCAAGCGATGTGGCCGTCCTTGCGATTTCCGAGATACATTCCGAAAGTAAGTTGATCTGAAGATCCGGCACGATTGGATTTGTTGAAAGGGTTTGAGACCGTTCGACAAGGGTCGAAGCAGATTTGACAAGTTGCGAGGTCGGGAACTGAAGGAGCATTCTCTACGATGATGATATCGTCGTCTTCGACTAGAGCTTTACCCTATCGACTCGACTCGATCTTCAGTGAGCAGCATTGTGATTAAGGAAACAGTGAAGGAGCCCACCTTTCCCTTCCCGTTCCCCTCGACGATCTCAGCATTCTGCTCGGCGGTTGCGGCGGCATCAGTCGAGGCATCAATCAGGTTCTTTAGTGTGATCGTCAACATTCGTCTTGCGTACATATAAAGAACGGGAGAACCTTACCATAAGCTTTTGAACTTTCTCGATTCCAAACACTCCCTCCTCGTTTTCCTCCGCTCTTGCCCTCTTTCGCTCATTCACTTTCTGGTCGTAGACCGGGCTCTTCAACGAAGTGGAGTCGAGGAGAATGTCGAGTTGCTTTTGAAGCGAATCAATCTGACCCAATTCGACCTCACCCTCAGAATCGTCCGTCAAGTCGAGAACTGGCGCTCCTCCACCTCTCTGATTGACAACATGACCGATAGTGTAGGAGGAGTGGAGTCGTTGAGCGACTCTGGCGTCGTTGAGGGCTTGGATTTCTTCAGTCAACAATGCAATAACGAGGGCGAAGGAGGGATTGTCGGGCGTCATTGAGCTCTTGTCGTTTGCTACAAGCTCAGCAGTAGATAGCACAGCGGCCATGGTAGCTTCGGGGTTGAGATGAAGTGATTGGGAAAGGGAAGGAGAGAGAGCATTCACTCTCGCTAGTTTCCTTTTCTCACCTTCGACCGCGGAAAGTCCGAAGTTGTCGAGCGTCGACAGCATTACTGTACTAGGTAGTGAGAAGATGCCTTCAAAAGGAGCCGAGCAAAGTTGAAGAGTGCAAGCCAACCGAAATCTTTCGAAGTCTCGGATCGTGCTTCTCGGTTGTGGCGAATGAGGACGATCGTGAAGTCACACTAACGTACAAGATCTCCTGTTACGTCAAAGCTCGATTGAACTTCTCGTCAGGAAACAAGATCTTCGGATAGTCAACGAGCTCAGCGAATTTCGCAAAAGATCTGTCTAGTTGCAAAGGTTTGAACAAGTGAACATTCAGAACTGCTGCTGCCCAGGGATGACCCATCGATTCGGTTGGTGTCCTCCAGCATACACCGGATACGTCGTAGCGATATGCTGGTTCAGTCCTACAGGATCTGCGAAAAGTGCATTGCAACACTGATAGACCGAGTGCGAGAGATCGGCGAGGTGATTGCGGAGAGCGTTTGAGGTGTTGAAAGCTGCGAGACGGTGTCCTATCAGCAACGTCGCCGGGGTGGCAAAGGATGAGGAGGAAAGCACACCTTGGTAACAGTATCCGCACTGCAAGTCGCGCATCATTCTCGTAGTGAACTGGTCGGTTGCCAGAGGTGGACCTACGGAGATCGAAATCTCAGTATATCTACTAGGCTTGGGTAGAACGCGAAATGAGGGACATACCTTGTTCGAGGAAGTTCAAAGCGAAATAACGACGGTTTCTGCGAAGTTGGTAGAACTCGTGACCGGGAGGACCGTTGACTTCTTCGACAGGTACTGCTGCTGGAATGGGGAGCGCTTGCCGAGGAACGACCGCATTGAGAGCACCATCGCGAGGTCGGAGCTCGGGTTGAAGGAGATGTCGTTCGTCTGCGAGAGGACAAGGAGGTTCCTTTGAGCAGCGCCCGACACGTTCTTCAGGACGGCGAGACCTATCGTAGAGAAGCGCAATCGAAAGATCAGCACACGTCGTACTCTGATTGAAAAGTGAGCTAGGAAGCAGAACTCACCAAGGTAGACCGCAAAGATAGCACGACTCGACACCACAAGCGCAGGTCAAATGGTAGCATCCACTGAGGAGTTCGAGGACCATTTTGCATCCGGGGCAGCGAGAGTAACCTTTTTCGCGAGCAAAGTCGAAAAGAGCGATATCTTCGGGATCACGTTCATCGGACGGAAGAGCCTATGAAATGCGGTCAGTCAGATACGATGACACATCGCGATAATGAGCGGCGAGGGACCTACTTGGTACTGATCGCAAGTATACCCTAATTCAGAAGGAAGGAAAGTCAGCCTCGAAATCTATTTTGTCGGATTTGAGACTGGTGTGAAGCTCACTAGTATGCCACGGCGTTTGACAATCGACACACATCATGATATGACACGAAGGGCATTCAGCTTGAGGGTTGTTGTCCATCTCGTCGTCGCGAACGATTCGAGCACTGCAAGAACGATTCGGGCAAAAGAGAGTAGGCTGCGAGTCGACGAGTTTGCGATAGTGCTAGACGAGGTAAAGAGCACTGGAGAATGTCAGTGGTGGACCAAATCGGCAACAGGGCAAGGAAAGGGACGTAACGAACCCAAGCTTCGAGATTCGCTTCTCCGAGACCATGTCTAGCGTCGTCGTCGGTGAGCTCGTAAGGACACTGTAGATCGTACTATTAGCTTCTGGCTCGACTTTGAGTCGAAAGGCAAGCTCACCCGAGATTCGACACATCTCATTGGGAAAGCTTTTCCGGTTCCATCGTCGAGTTTGTTTCCGACGTAAGCTCCGAAACAGTCGATGCACGCAATGTGACTATCCTCGCGAGGTCCGACATACATTCCGTAGATAATGTTATCGGAAGATCCAGCTTTGAGAGATGCCGAGTAAGGATCGTAGCTTGTTCGAACTGGTTCGAAACAGATCGAGCAGGTTGGGAGCGTCTCGTTCGAGCCGCTGGGACCAGGATCGATAGCTCCTTCCTCCTCTATTGAGCGAAGTTTTCCCTACGGAATCCAGCTGTTAATCTCAGCATCGCCAATCCTGGGATCAAAACTCACCTTTCCCTTCTCCATCGGCAAACGGTCTTCGTCCATTGGAACACGCGACGAGGGAGAGGGTGTGCACTGTAATAGAAGCTCTGGTCAGTTCCCGTCGATGAGATAAGTGAGGGAAATCCAGGACTCACCATGACATTCTGAACGTATCCTTCTCCCAAAGTCGCTTCGAGTCCTCTTTGCGACAGAGCATCGGAATCTTGCCCTACATCATCTGCGTTTTGAAGAGCTTGGGCGAATTCGTGATCCAACCTCTCCTTCTTCGCTCTCGCCTCCATTTGCTGATTGAGCTGTCGAGCACGAATCGAATCCGACATGAGGTTACGATCGGCTCCTGCGAGATCTACGATAGTGCCTTTGGAAAGAGTCGAGTTGATCATGTCGAGTTGTTGACGAAGTGAGATGAGTTCGTCCGATTCCTCCTCGTCCGAATCTTTCAACATGTCGAAATCCGAACACGGGGATCCTCTTCCTTCATTTTGGTTACAATCGACAGTGTACGTCATTTGGAGTCGAATCGCGAGCTTTGCGTCGAGTTGCGCTTGAATCTCCTCCGCCAATAATGTAGCGACGAGAGCGAGCGAAGACTCGTCTGCGGAGAGCAAGTCCATGCCTGCTACAACAAGGCCGAGAGGAGCGTCGTCTTCCTCCATCGAGGCCGCAAGGTGAGAAGAGAAGATGGAGGGAGGAGAGAGGAGGAAAGGAAAGGGGGAGAGAGGTGTGCCGCGGAAACTCCGGACTCGCGGGGAAGGCTTGAAAGTGGTACCTTTGGCTGGCCCGAAACAACTTGCGAGTCGCCAAGGAGCGAAATCAGTCAATCCGAATCAAAAGCGAAAAAAAGTCGAATGTTCGCAAGCTTCGAACGATTCTTCAGCCCATTCGCTGCGGTAGGGTGCTAAGACTACGGCAGCAGTATATGTGAGTCAGCTTTCATGGCACGACAGACACAAGAAGTATAGGAACTGACCGTTATCGAACACTTTTCCAGCTCCATCTCGACATCCCGAGCTCCTGTCCCGCCTCGCAACTCCCCAGCGAGCCTTCACGCACCACCCGAGCATCGTAATCCGCCTCGTAGTCTCAGGAAGAGAGTGAAAAATCGTTACAACAACCGATAGAGAAACCAAAATAATCTAGGCGTGAGAGAGAGAGAGGGAGAAAGGCGAGTGCGAGTGAGAACGAAAAGGGGTATGAGGTGCGAGTGGATTACTTCATGACTGAAGGTTTCCCTTTTTGTTCAGCCTGTACAGTTTCACGGTCCTTCATCAGTTTCGCTTCGAGCAGAACGATGGAAGAAGCGACTGAGAGCCGTACCTTCCACATTTCCATTACTTTCTTCATCGCTTCTCGGTGAGCTAACGTAGGTTCGGACTTCTTGATCTCCGCTAGAGTAGTCTGTATGTCACGGAACCGGAGAACGAGCAAAAGGATCAGTTTCCCGAGGGTTCGATTGAAGCGTTCTCATCGGGTTGGACGTACGTCCATATACTATATAGTCCCTCTACCTGTCAGTGACCGTATGAAGCTGGACTGAAGGTAGAGAGGAAACATACGACATTATAATTTGAAGATTTCCCTTTTCTCGTCGCAGTCTTCTTTATTGGAGCTGTACACCCACTTCCTATCCATCAGCTCTATTTCTATTTCAGGATGGAAAGGGAGATTGTGCGTACCCTTTGACTTTCCCTTCTTTGGTACTGTGGAATCATTTCGAGGCATCTTTTTGGAAAGCGGTGCAGTATTGAGTGAATAGTCGATTGATCTTCTTTGAGGTCTGTAAGGGTTTTGGGAGAGTCTTGTAGAGCTACTGTGAGTGTTCTTGCGAGTATTTGATCTTTTGAAAGTGAAGAGTTGAAGCAAGAGAATCAATCTCCTTTCTTCTCCTCATCCCATCACCACCTTCCATCCATCCGAGAAATGTCACTAACAGCTCAATCTACCAAACTACCCCGTCTCTTATCCCTCTTACCGTCAGATGGAGTCGGTTCATTAATTTACCCATCTCGATGGAAAGGCAAAGGATTACCTACCCCTTCCAGTTCAACCACTCCTCAATCCCCACGAGACGCATGCTTCTACGATATCAAGAAAGTTTCTCTCACTACTACCGAAGCGGGTAAATTGAAAGGAGAGGCATTCGGAGTTTTATATTGGTTGGCTTCCTCTCTCTCCTCTCTTTCAACACGGGAAAGAAGACGAGACTGATGAGTATGAGGAGTATGAATAGGAAGGGAAAGAGGGTTACACCGATAGAGCAAGAGTTTGAGCGAGTCAAGGGAGGAGATCTTTGGCAGAGTAGTCAACCTCCAATCATTCTACAACAACTCAAACGACAAGAACAAGAGAAGAAACAGGCACATCCTGCAGCTGTAGAGGTATAAGGTTACTTAAGGGTTCTGAAAGTAGTAAACAGTGTTGTAACATTCAAGGATGTGAGTACATGCACTTTTTTCCGACTTCACTCTCACAAAAAGTTAGCTCACCTCTTTGTTCCTCTCCTTCATCTCTAGACCTCAACTTCAACCTCTCAAACTCGTAAGTAAATCTCCCCAATGTTGGAATGTTCAAGTAGGGGAAGGGGAAAAGCCTCGTGGGATGACACGCATCCGCCTTTTTTTGCGTTATATTCAATCCTTGTCACCTCCCTTCTCTTCGGACTAGGGAGGGAGAGCCAAATGTTTTCTTATTACTAGAGCATGTGATGGCCATTTCATAGTTACACTGAGTACGTTTGGAAGTGTTCCCCATCTTCACCTTGAAGGTTGTCACTGATGAGTTCGCTTTCTTCTTACAGTGAGGTTTCCTTCTTCGACACTGCTAGAGAACAATAGAATGAGATGAGATAGAGAAACAGGAGCTGACCCATTGTCCTTTTGCGACTTTTTTCGTTTCTTCAATAGGTCTTCGACGGGGTACGACAAGATTGTATAGAAGGGGGGAGTAGTTTTACAGTAGTAGCAAGTCATGTGTGTATTGTATAGCGTAATCCTGCAGCACTTGAAGTCTGAGAGGATCGTTCGCGTTGTTGAATCTCCCTTTCTCTCTTCTTCTCCCTTTCTCCCTCTCATCTCGTTCTTCCTTTCTCATTCGCGTTTCTTGCTCAATACTAGCTGCTGGTCCAGCTACATATCCCGTCCCAATCATGCGTAGAAGAGCTTCCCAAGATTTCACGCAACCGAACCCCTTTCAACAATCTCATCACTCTCCTCCTCAACCCGACCCTTACTACTCTCAACAACAGCACAATGGCTACTCCTCACCTACTACAGCTCATCAATCCACTGGACAACCTCAACCTCAGCTCTTGACCCCTAGTAGACAGCACTCACCCGTTCAACAAAGACCCCCTCTCAATCAGCCTTACTCTTCTTCTTACACTTCGAATGATCCTTATACCCATCAAGGAGATCCCACAGATCTACACGGTACGCGTCTTTCACTTTCATCACTTTCAACGAACCCCCACCTAAATCGATCGCTCGTTCGTTCGTTTCGCTTCGCAGGGTTCTATTCAGCAGATCATGATGGAGCCTCGACCTCTTCCCACACCGCTTTAAACATGCCCTACTCTGAGAAAGACTACTACTCCTCCTCGAATCCAGCGATCCCATCCCTCCCTCCCTCCCACTACCCACCACCCTCCTCACCTTTCATAGGTGGATTCACTCCCCATCCTCCTCAATCGCCGTACGCTGGAGCTCCAGGAGGTTATTATGAGAATTCACAATCTTTGTACGCGCAGGCTCGACAAGGAGTCATGAAGAGGAGGGAGAAGAAGAAAGTTGAATTGAGGGAAGGACATTTGGTTTTGGATTTACCGGTCGCGAGGTCTTTGGCTCAATTGGGGAATCAAGCGGGGGGCATTGAGGGAGAGAGTGGGAAATTGAGATGTACGT
>JGI24890J29729_1001075_pt1 | contig 13476 bp, 29 predicted proteins | sample FreactcultureFD7_FD_29729 | JGI IMG/M metagenome (IMG submission 29729)
GGTGTGAAACGCCCTGAGAAGTTTTTCCAACTCAAGGGTGCTAAGAATCTACAGCGCAATATGTGGGAGAACGTGGATAAGCAATACGCTGCCATGATTGCCTCTGCCTATGAGAATCAAACTCGTCGCACCGCTGTCGAGCAGATGCGTGGGTTAGATGCTAAGAATGCCCGCACAGAAGCTGAGTTAAAAACAGCTATTGACAACGGTGATTTACCAGAGGGTACTGAACCAAACTTAGTCTATCAGGATGGTGGTCAAGATATCAAAGTATTTGTTGAAGATACAAATATCTTAGCTGCATTCCAATCGATGAATTATGTTCTAACACCTGTGATGAAGTTCTTTGGAGCGTTCTCTAAGTTGCTTCGTGCCGGTGCGTTGTTGAACCCTATGTTCTGGCTTAAACAGCTAGTGCGTGATGCGACTGCTGCGACTATCACCGGGAGTAGTTTTGTAACCCCGGTACATTCTGCTGCGGAATTTGCTCGAATAGTGTTTAAACGGTCAGAAGAATACAAAATTCTAGCTGCTCGGGGCATTGTAGGTCCGATTGATAACGTAATGAGCCTTAATGAATACATCGGAAGCGTAGGCAAGGAAAAGAAAAGCGCAGGTATGCTGATGAAAGGCATAAACAAAGCTTTGGAAATACATGAAGCATCCGACGCAGCAACAAAGGTGGCAGTATTTAAACAGGCTAAAGCTGAAGCTCTGAAAAAAGGCTTGTCTGAAGAAAATGCCATTAACTACGCTGTGCATAAGGCGAGGGAATCCATCAACTTTGCTATTACGGGCAACTCACCGCTGTTGAATAACCTGCGTCATATGATTCCATTCATGTCAGCTACCATCGTTGGCTTGGACACGGTGTATCGTGCAATGAAAGGATACGGTTTAAACCCAGAGGAAAAAGCCAAAGCACAAAGAACCTTTGCTACCCGTGCGTTTGCTCTATTTACCATGTCATTGTTGTACGCCATGATGATGCAGGGTGATGATGATTACAAAGACTTGCCAGACTATGTCAAAGACAATAGCTATCTATTCCCGCTGTCTAATGTTAAAGGAAAAACATTCCTTGAGATTCCAATCACCTATGAGATTGGATACATGTTTAAAACCTTGCCAGAAGCAATGGTGCGCTACATGGCGGGGACTAGCACAGGCAAGGAAGTTATTGCGTCTTTGGTATCTGGGTTTATCCAGAACGTACCGATGGGTGGATTGCCTATCCCCCAAGCTGCTAAACCTGCTCTGGAGGTGATATTTAACCACTCATTATTTACTGGCAGAACATTAGAAGGCATGGGTGATCAGAAGCTTCCTGTCGCACAACGTGGTGACAAGGCTAGTGAGGCTTCTAAGTTTTTGAGCGGGTTAGGTTTGGACAAGATAGGTCTGTCACCTATCAAGATTGATGCGTTAACTAAGGGTTACTTTGCTGAGTTCGGTACATTTGCTAACGAGCTTATCGATGCTTTGGTTCATCAAGCCAATGGCAAAAACCCTGCTCCTAAAAATTTCCAGAACATGCCATTCTTTAAATCGTTCGTAACAGACCCTTACGCAAGCAAGGCTGTCTCTGATTTTTATAAGATTGAAGGCAGCGCACAGGAAACAGCTAACTTGTTTGCTAAGTACAAGAACCAAGGTAATGTAGAAGGCATTAAAGAAATCATTGAAGATAAAGAAGCTTTGACGCAGCTAAGTGTGTCTAAGCCTCTTGGCAAGATTCAAACTGAAATGGCTAAAGTAAAGAATGCCATTAAGGTTATCGACAATGATAAAAATATGTCTCCATCTGAAAAACGTAACAAAATGAATGAGTTACAAGACATCGTTAATAACCTTGGTCATATTGGTTCTAACATTGCTGCCGATTTAAAAGCCCCCCATGCGCCGATGAAGTATGCGCTAGGAGGGTTAGTTAAATACGGTGGTGGTGGGATAGCTAGTCTTTGATGTTTAAACGGTCTTTGGTTTGCTGGTAAAGCTCCATCTCAGTACCGTACCGACGTTCAAACTCTGCTTTCCACGGATGTCTGGATACATACTCTTCTGTATTATTTCCAGACCGGTGGTGCAAAGGACAGAGGGGGATTGTATGTAAGTCATCAATCCTCCTGCTGTTTCTAAGAACATGGTGTATATCACTAGGTGATACACCCAGACCCTCGTTTAAACAGACTATGCACCCGAGGTTCTGGATGAGCTTAAACCATTTATTTTTTGTCATTGGTTTCAATAAGCTTGTCTAGATAGTGTCTAGCTTTCTTTAGATCTTCAACCCCGCCTTTATCTTTCCATCGGGTCAAATATTTAATAATGTTTCCCTCCAGATAGCCAATGTCATTAGCAATGATGTAATCCCAAGGTTGAATAGGTTTTACTGCATAGTGACCGCCGCCTACTTGTTGATCGTTTGCACGGGGTTTCGCACCTAGCTGCGCTTGATATCTTAAACTTTCAATGCGCTCTTGTTCTTGCTCGTCCATAATTATGTCCTTTAAATACTCGCCTTGTTTTATTAAGTTAGTCATATCGGGTTCCTTAGCCATGCTGCTGCTATATCAGCATGGGGTTTAAAATTAGACATATCTTTGCGTGGCTTGTCTTTGTCTTTAAATGCAATCATAGGTTGGGGGGCATCCGCACCTTGCCCCCACTTATAGACCCGCACCATTTGCCTAGAAGTTGTCCAATCCCATGATGACACATGGATCATGTTCATGTCTCGCAACAGGCGCAACACGTTGTTGAGCGTGCCTTTAGGCAACCCTGTAGCCGCTTGCATCTTTAGGGTTGTTGCCTCCCTTAACTGGCGCAAAGTATCAACAGCCATCTTTGCTTTCTTTGATTCAAGATTGATCTTAACAGCCATCATCCACCTCATCTATATACACTCGGGGTAAGTAACCTTCGATGCCGCCCTTCCGGTCAATTTTGTGTGTGTTTGGTTTGTCTTGCTCGTCATACACAACCCTAAACTTAATGCCCGGAAATCTACATCTTTTATCGGCAATCATTTTCTTCTGATACTGCGGTGTGCAGTCTGTGCAAAACCCATACAGGGGCGGGCTTCTTCTGGCTAGTTCGTACCACTCCTTCCATTGATCCTTGGTTGCACAATCCGGCACGCCATTAAATCGCAATAGTTCATTTGCTCTCATTTTGTTTCCTTGTTACGTTTCTCTCGCCACTCCTGAAGCTGCAACTCAACAGGCGTAGCACATACTGAATGTGTCCACGAATCCCACAGGCTCATTTGTTTTTGGTTAATCGTCAGATCACCGTTAGGGCTGCTCATTAGCAGCCGACCTATCTCACCACAGCTTGCCGTAAACTTCGGCTCAGGCGGGTCGTTGGGCGGCACGATAGTCCATGTGTACGGTAACTTAGCCATTCTTTTCTCCTAGTGTCATTGTGTATTCTTGATGTTTAAACTGTGTCTTTGAATTTAACTCGGCTAACAACTCCCTGTACTTTTCATTCTCAATTAACTTGCGTTCATTCTCAGTACCCATGCCCATAAAAACCGTAATAATATCTCTGACCATTTGTTGTTCTGTTTGCAATTCAAAACACACTTCTTTATCCCAATCGTTTTTGATGACGTTGTACGTTTCTATGATGATGCGTCTTACTGGTCGGTCATTCATCTTTTTTATCCTCGTCTTTAAACCAATCTTTGGTCATGTTATCAATGGCTTTGTCCATTGCCTCTTTCCAAGATTTTTGCAGCGCCTTGGTGTACTGGGTTGCACGTTCAACGTACTTGCGGCTAATCTCTTCGTACTCTTTTTCTTCTTCAGTCATTCTGCCACTCCACTTTGTATATACCACCATCAACACCCCAGTCGATGCGGATGTTGCACTCTTTATAATACGGACTAAGTGCCACGCCCAAGTGATGCGTCTCAGGGTTGACGCTGTAGTACCTGCTAGTGATGATCTTGCCTTGATCTTCGGTCGGTACGATCTGTCGGTATAGCGGGGGTTTAGTTAGTGGCATAGGCGGTGCTTGCTTAGGGGTTACAGGGTTTAAACGGTCATACATCTTCTTGGTAAGATCGTAAAACTCTTTGTCCTTGTTATCTTTAGTCATTCTTCCGCTCCTTCAATCCACGCATCGAGCATTGAGTACAACTCTTCACGCCGATATGATGCAAGAGGTATTGGATGACCGCCTTTTATCACCATAGTCGGGTCAGTAAATCCCTGCTTAAACTGATCCCCTTTAACAAACGTAATTGTTGTCGGTGTTGTATGACTAGATATAATTGTGCCTTGCAAGTTAATTTTTGATTCAACTTTCATCTTTATTTTCCTTGATCTGTTGCATTGACTTGCGTAATTGCTCGTTTAGATGTTTGTGGGTGTCAAGAATGTCTTGTAAATGTTTGACGGTGTACCACCCTTGCTCCAACCAAAACTTGCCTGTTGTAACTGTTTTGTATTCATCCACCGTTCTTCTCCCGTAGCTTGGCTTCAATGATTGGAGCAAAGTGCAAGTCGTAATCCCTTTGCCTTATACAAGTAATTGGTACTTTTTTTGCTGCGGAAAGTATCTCCTCATCCGTCAGCCCGACCCACGGACGTTTCATCGGTAGTGCTGTGCAAGCTAATACATCATGTACTTGTCTGAGCATGGCGTATAGATGGTCGTTTGTGCTAATTGATTTTTGCTCAGGCTGTGATGCGTCATGTATATGCCCATATTCGTACATTGGCGATAATCTCAACGGTTTATTTTGCTTAGACTTGGCTAACTCGTACCGAATTAGATCAATAGCGTGGCTTACCGCTATCGTGCTTGGGTTTGTCAGGGCTTCAAGAGCCATTTCTAGTGCGTTCATATCGCCCCCGTTATTGTTAAAATTAAAAAGCATGACACCATCCCCCAGACCCAACCAAGAAAGGAATAGTCATCGTTCATCATTACCCCTTGCTCTAATTTGTTTTGCACAAAATTGTCTTTGATCCACCGCAATAAAATTTTTATTACCTACTTCTCTTGCCAAATCTTCACACAACTTTGCACAAGCCTCACGCTCGTCTTGGCGCACAAGTTCGGCAAAGCGTTCAAGGATTTCAGACAGCTTCCCGTATGTATACGTTGCGCCTAAAGCGTGGTGAAAACTTACCCCCGCCTGTTCAGCCAACTCTTTTAATCTCTTGTTCATAGGTATCTCAATCTCCATCGTTTCAAGTGAGTCGGGGTTAACGTCTTCGGGCACTACGCCATCATTTTCGGGATGATGAACGCTCTTCAGTTCAACGCCTAAGTAATCAAGAAAGTAATCGTCTGCGAACTTTCCGCATTGTTCATAGGTGCGGTAAAACGCCGTCAGAGTCGGTTTATTGCTGCAAGAAACAGTCACTTCGTAACCGCCCTTAACTTTTAAAATGCGTCTAAGTACGCTCATTCTTCTAGCTCCAGTGGTACGTCACGCCATTCCCCATCCGGCTGCAGCCATCCGTTATCTTCATAATCCCAAAATTGCTGAAGTATTTTTACTTTTTCGCGCCGTGCAAAATATGAATTTACTTGAAGGTCTTGACCTATAGGCACAATAATCTCGCGCTCAACAAGGCGCAGTTTGTTGGTAGGTAATATCACAGCACCTCCGCTGATTTCAGATTTCCCCACTCACCACCAAATGTGTATTTAATATTTGGATTGTCTGCTTGGGGGCGAAGTATCAATTGGTTGATTTCTATGTTCTCACACCCAATCAAAAACTTACCAACGATTCGGCTGTACACAACAACATCAGGTTTAGGTTCGGGCTTGATGCGGTATGTGGTTTCAGTACTCCATGACGGAGTGCAAGCTATATTGCACCAATCGCAATCACTGTCTAGCCATTGAATCTGCGCGCCGTCTGCCCATGCCTTAATTAGTTCTGCGTGTTTGTGTTTCATTTCACACCCCCAAGTTTCTCATTCAGCACATCAAACTGCGCTTGCGTAATCGTGTACCAAGGGCTGCGCCCGCCCTCTTTGAACGCAGCATCCCATATACGCTTAGCATCCTTCTTGCGAACGTCATCACGCAATTTAATAAACCACGGCAGCTCATCATCTTCAATCTTCCACCACGCCTCAAACGCATCGTCACGTTCTTTGCTCATTCCAAGCCCCTTAAAATTTGAATCGCAACCACAACATCAATCGCTTGCCCTGTTTGCAGCGCAGCAAGTGCGCCACGAATACCTTCTTTAAGAGTGTCTATTTCTTTCTGTGCATCGTAATATTCATTCACTTTGAGGATGACTGCGTTCTGGTTTGTCGGGTGTTGCTCGTATGTAATCATTTGAACACCCCGTAACACCACGCTGTGTATAAGCCAAGCAAAGACAAGCTGAGAGCGACAAACACTTTAGTCTTCCACAACCTTCCCTCCCCCGTTCCTAACAGAGAAGATTGCAGCCACATAGCATCACGATCCATTGGTGGGTTTTTCCCGCTGTACCACCCGCTTGTCTGTCTCCTCTCGAACCACTTCGGTTCGTAATGAATTCCTATCTGTACTTTTTTCATTGTTTAAACGTCCTTTGTTTTCTGTTGTTAACATAAAGTTGCAGCCGTCTTCAAAACCTTGTGCGTAGCCTCTTTGGTATTCAGACATTTTTTTTCCTTGTGCGTTTAATCACAGCAGTGATGCCTTGTTCGGCATACTTAGCTTCAATCATTGCGTCTGCCATTAAATACGCCTCTCTAGCTGTGTTGGCGTATGAACTAGCAATTCTTGCTGTATACCCTTGCATATACAATCCTGCAAACAAATCTCGTAGGTCTTCATCATTCATCAATTTTCCTGACTAGGTGTTGAAACAGGTTAATGACATATGCTGCTCCGGTTTGACCCGAAGGAAATCTAAATCCAAACAACGGGTCTTTGTTAATCACTTCAATGACAGCGTTTAAACCTTCATTGAAGCCCGCATTAAACTGATTTGGGTTTAAGTCCATCCTCATCTCAATACCCTCACGGGCAATTTGAGATTTAGATGCATTGTTATTCTTAGCAAACATAGTCAGCCTGTCAGCGTCAACAGGCTTTAGGTAAATCATCACCGCATGTAGCTTAGAAGGGCTGATTTTTTTTCCATTCTTCATATTCATCTACCATTTTGTAGAAAAGATCATTAAGGGCTGTGAGTTCTGACCTAGATGTAACTTCAGATATTTCACAAACCGCACGGGCTGCTGTCTCTTCGTTAATCTTTTCAATGTGTCCGGTTTCTTTTAACCAAACTTGAAAGTCCCGTGTGCGACAAAGAATTCCTGCCTTCTTGACTGCATAGTCCACAGGGGTTTCATCTTCATTGATCCTGACCATTGCAACGCCATACCTAGCCCCGACAAAATCCCTCAATAAGTCAGAGGGAATCTCGTCAGGGTGGATGTTCAGCGTCAATACAAAGCCAGACCGATCTTGTTTAAGAGCAATTTTAATAGCTTCGAAATTGAGCATGTTCATTCCTAGAAAGGGTCTTCTTCGTCTGGTGCAGATTGTTGTCCGCCCTTAACAAAAGGCTTGCTTGCCTGAAGGCTAAGAAAAGTGCCTGTGCCATTAGTCAAGGGTTTCTTCCATCCGCTTAACGCAATCTTGATCGTGCCATCCACGATATCGAATTGACTAACATCAATCACCACATCACCGTAATAATCCGGTGCTTTAGGATTGGTCTTTGCCTTAGCGGCAAACAGACTGCCGTAAGGTGCTTTGTTTTCAAATGGTTTGTCGTAAGCCATGATTACTCCTTAAATAAAAATTGATTAGCGTGAAATTTGAGGTCAGACAAGTCTGATCCACAAACAATCTGTACAACAAACCATCCTGATGGATGCTCAAAAGACATATCCTTGTATCTATCCATTGCATCTTCTAATTTAAGATATGCGCCATCATAGATGCCCGTTTTTGAGTCCCAAATTACATAATGTCCTTCCATAACTACTCCTGAAGTTTTGATTTAATTTCTGCAAAAGCCGTTTGCAAGCGGGTAAATTCATCCTTGTTTGTTGACTTGATTTCATCAATCTTTTTCTGGTTGTTCTTCCAGAGACTAGAGAGATTAACCAAAGACTCGCACTGCGTTCCCTCTTCGATGATCTTGTCCACAAAGAAAGCCTGTTGTGCAGGGTCTACCTTGACTGGCTTTGGAGCCTCGACCACAAGGGCTTTTGGCGTTTCTTTTTGGGGTAGGGCATCCACGGTATCAGACTCCACGATATCCATCGCTAAGAGCCACAGGTAGCGCCTCAGATATGTGTGCGTAGAGCCAAGGTCTTGGATAGCCTGACCCTTGGGGTTCGATGCCATAACTAAAGGGCTGCGAAACTCTATGCACTCGCCTGATTCTGAGTCTGCGTCATAGATGGTCAAGACAGCATAGTCAACAGTGAAATGCACAACTCCACACAGACCAATATCCAAGAAAATCTTATTAATTGTTGGCATGAAGTCACCGAGTTCAAAATACTCAAATCCGGCAAACTTGTTCTTGCCTGATTTCTTCAGGTTTGCGTCAAGCAGGGATACCCGTGCCTGTTGTAGCTTTTTAAACACTTTCATACGTTCTCCAAATATTCATCGGCTAAATCTGCTGCTAAATCCAAAACACTCTCGGCTGATGTCGGACAATCATCGCACCGTCCCTCGTCAGTCCTGCCATACGATTCGTTCCAACGCTCACACGCCTCACCATGTATCGTTGAGTAGCTAGGTGCGAGTGCCAACATAAAATCCAAAATCAACTCTTGTCTAGTCTTCATTTCACTTCTCCTCGTTTAAATTTCTCGATTAACTGCTCTTGAAACTTGGTAATCTGTCCAGTCTTTGCTACATCGACTAGCCTCTTAGCTAACTTCCTGCGAATTTTGTAATCCGCAAAGGATTCATTCGGCTGTCTCTCCGGCTTGTGCATCTTCCTGCTCCTTTTTAAATTGAGTACACCACTTAGACACACCGCAGAAATTGCCCGTGCATCTAACCGCCTCGCCCTTTCTCACTTCGATAAAACCTGTAGGAGTGGTTTCCAACAACGCAGAAGCCTCTTCGTGCGTATCAAATACACGAATAGCAGTCTTACGACCTTCCTTCTTAACTGCGTACTTTGTCTCTCTCACCCAACGCTCGTAATCGCTACATTCTGGTAACTCTTCATTCCAGTCATCATTAACCTTTGATGTTTGATGAAGTGCAATACGCTCAAGAATATAGGCTTCTGTTTTCTCGACATCCCAAATAGGTATATCGATCATGTGAACATTTGCAGGAGGGTAGTTCGGGTTACGCTCTGCTTCTTTTCTTGAATGGTCTTTGATCAAAGCGCAAATTCGCAAGTTAGATACTTTTTTTCCGTATTTTTTCCATACAAGCCAAGCGTAGATATTTAATTGTTGAACCCATTCAATCTTTTCTTCACGCACAGAGTATGAAGATACAAACTTGTAATCAACAAGTTCAACAGCGCCATTGTTGTCTATCTGAAGGTCAATTGCACCGGATAAGACAACACCGCCAACCTCGACAAAGATGCGTTCTTCTGCGTGATGCCCTTCTACGACATGACGTTCAATCATCTTATGACCGAACGAACCAAAAAAAGACCAAATGTTATCTGTAACATCCGTCTCCATCTTTTCGTAGAACCGTTTCCTCAAGCGTTGAATTCTTGGGGGTGACATAATCTCAGTCACACTGTAATCAGCATCGCCTTTGCTGTATGATTTTAAGTTATCCATCACAGCACGAACGAGTGGTTCAGGTAACCCAAATTTATTGGTAATTTTCATTTAGCCTCCGAGTAGGAAACATAATACTAACGCAAGGTAAAACAGAATGCAAGCACTGTCGTTCAAAATATTTGGTGAACCTGCATCAAAAAGCAACAGTCGTAAGATTGTTCGTTACGGCGGGATATCTAGGCTAATTAAATCGTCCAAGGCACTGAGTTATTCAACAGCGTTTAAACAGCAAGCAGTCGCTGGTGATTTGCTGGAAGGCGATTTGTGCGTAACGATGCATATCTGGTACGCCAGTAGAAGACCTGACTTAGATGAGTCGTTGATACTGGATTTGCTACAGGACATAGCTTATAAGAACGACCGTCAGGTGAAGGAGAAACATATCTACCATCACCTAGACAAAGAGAATCCAAGGTGCGAGATTGTCGTAGAAAAAATAAAGCCACCGTTTTAAGGGTGGCTTTACGACCTTGGGGGTCTGCACTGGAGGCTAATCAAGTGATTCCCTGAACGAGGAATGCTTTAATTATACCTGACCGCTTGCTTTTTTTAAAATAATGTATAAAATAGTATGCATCTGATGGCTTGGTAACCCGTTAGTAGTTCACAACAACGACAGAACGCCCTAATAAGGTGGCTTCGTCAGTACATTGGGAAGATGGTTGTGCATCCCCCTCTGTGGCAACCAAGCCTAAAGCCTCCTTATTAGGGCTTTTTTTCGTTCAAAAAACGGGGGCATAACCCACCCCTTGAAGATGTAGATGCGACAGACTCAGATAAACGTAGCGAATGGGGCAAGAGGTCTAAACAGCCTGAGTAAAACCCAAGTCTTCGGACTAGCTTAGATAAACGAGAGCATCACTCCGAAAGGAGGTAACCCGTGTAAACGGGTGAGGTTTATTGTTTCTTCGTTTTACCCCGTTTTAAAAGGTTTAACGATGTTTTTAAAAAAAGCGTTTAAATAATGCCCCAAAGGTTTTTACATTATTTTATCTAAAAGCTTGGTGCGTTTTTCTTTCTAAAGGACTAACATGAAATTATCATCATCACGGAATCAATGCGGTTCGTGTTCACAATACTTTAACTCTAACAGTGCGTTTGAAAAGCATCGTACTGGCACATACGGGGTTGACAGAAGGTGCATGACCGTTGAGGAAATGGGAAGTAAACTGATGGAAAAAAACGCACAGGGTTACTGGATAACAGAGCCTTTTAATCGAGAAGAATATGCCCTACGTCAACAAACCCAGACCGCTTAAAAAAGAGTATCAACAGCAGTTAGCCCGTGGTGAACAGCCAAAGCGTAACGCCCGTGAACGAGCACGTTACGCCTTTGACAAAGCGGGCATAGACAGGACGGGGAAAGACATTGATCATGTCAAACCTCTATCAAAGGGTGGCACAAATGCCAAAAGCAATTTGAAGCTTAAATCACCTAGTGCAAACAGGAGTTTTACTCGTAATTCTGACCACACGGTCAAGATTAACAAACCCAAGAAGTAAAAGCAGGAGGCTAAATGCAAGCACAACCCGAAGAGGGCAGGATAGCCTGTCCCGATTGCTCGTCAGAGCGTAAGAAATCCAATCAAAAAGACTGTGTCATTTCCCGTGGAAAGCAAGGGTGGGTATACCATTGCCATCACTGTGATGCGAGTGGTCTTATCCCCTTTGAAAAATATAGAAAACCGGAGAGTAACGTGATCCCATTGTTAAAACCTATCGCTATCGGCACAATGCAAGAAAAACACTATGACTTCTTAAAGAGTAGAGGCATATCAAAACAGACAGCAGATGAGGTGGGAGTATTCGCAGCGGAAAGGTGGTTTAACAAGTTAGAAAAGGTTTCAGATGCAATTGCTTTCCCGTATTACAAAGATGGTCATCTCACAGCAGCCAAATATCGCAGCATTGAGTCGAAAGACTTTATCCAAGATGCAGGAGGCGCACAAGAGTTTTTCGGCATTGATTCTGTGGATACGAGCCTACCAATCATTATTGTCGAAGGCGAAATCGATGCATTAACGCTGACAGAATGTGGAATAAAGAACGCACTCTCTGTACCGTCAGGCGCACCAATGAAGGTTCGCAATGGAAAGATAGATGCCTCAGAAGATAAGAAATTTTCTTTCGTATGGTCGGCTAACGAGGCGCTTAAAAAGGTTCCTTATATCGTCATCGCTACCGACACCGACTCAGCAGGACAGGCACTAGCAGAGGAGTTGGCTCGAAGGATAGGCAAAGACCGTTGCAGAATAGCCACATCAGAATATAAAGATATCAACGAAGCTTTTCTAGCAAAGGGCGTGGAAGAAGTTAAAAGAATAATTAATGAAGCAGAACCCTACCCCGTCGCCGGTTTATCGGCCCCCAGCAAGTATGCTGACCGTTTAAACGATCTTTGGTCAAAGGGTAACGGAAAAGGGACAAGCACTGGGTACGCCAATGTCGATCAGATATATACCATCGCACAAGGTCAGTTAACCATCGTCACAGGGTATCCAAGTTCAGGCAAGTCTAACTTTGTCGATCAGATGATGATCAACTTAGGCAAGGCACAGGATTGGAAGTTTGCTATCTGTTCGTTCGAGAATCAACCCGAAGTCCACATATCCCGCCTGATGGAAATATATAAAGAGAAGCGGTTCTTCGATGGTAGTCACCGGATGAGCGAAGCGGAAAGGACAGAGGCGTTTGAATGGGTAGAGAATCATTTCCTGTTTTTAGATTCAGAATCAGTCGAACCCGCCACGATAGATTCGATCTTGGAACGAGCCAAAAGCGCAGTGGTTAGAATGGGAATCAGAGGCTTAGTCATCGATCCCTATAATTACATTGATAACAAAGACAAAGCCTCAGAGACAGAATTTATCAGCAACATGCTGACAAGGGTACAAGCATTCGCCAAAGCCTACGGGGTACATGTATGGTTCGTGGCACACCCTGCTAAGATCACCCGCTCAGGAATGGACTTGCCAAGACCGGACGGAATGGCTATCTCAGGCTCAATGGCATGGTGGGCTAAGGCAGACTGCGGCATCACAGTACACAGGCTTAAACATGAGGTGCAAATCGCTGTCTGGAAGTGCAGGTATCGTTGGATCGGCACTCAGGGCGAAACGGCTTTGTCCTATAACAAAACGACAGGCACATACTTTGAAACACCGGATGCGTTCTGATGCGAATCAACCTCGCAGCATCCGAACTGTATATATGCAGGATGATCGGCGTTATGCGCCGCTCAGAAACCATGCACAAGGTGGTAGATGAAGACCTCGGTAAGGACATGGATAAATGGTCGATTGATCTTGACGGTGCGGTAGCTGAATACTGCGTAGCCAAGGCACTCAATGTATGCCCTGACCTCGACACCAGTATTAAAGTCGGGGGTATCGATCTAACTACACGCAAAGGCAAAACCGTAGACGTAAAGTCAACACGCCGTTTAAACGGTAAGTTGCTTGCGAAGCTTAGGAAGCTGAATGATCCCTGCGACATCTACGTCTTAGTTATCGTCGATGATTTCGGTGGTGACATCGTCGGGTGGACATCAAAGGATAAGATGTTTGCTGAAGAAAATAAGAAAGACCTTGGTTATGGCATTACATATGCCTTAGAGCAGAGTCAGCTTTACCCTTTTAAGCCAAGCATTTAAAAGGGTTGCACATTTTTATATTTGTGCAACTTGTGCAAAAAATGGTCGTGTCCTTCCTGACC
>JGI24890J29729_1001076_pt1 | contig 13476 bp, 12 predicted proteins | sample FreactcultureFD7_FD_29729 | JGI IMG/M metagenome (IMG submission 29729)
ACCTGCCAAGCGCGGCGCTCGATCTTGAAAATAGCGGTATAATCGCTTTCCGCGCCCAGGTTAAATTTTTGAAAAAAGCTGAGACAATTTGCAGAACACTCTCCGATCAGAATGTATGCTTATTGAAATACCCGGATCAAACGTTGTACTCCATGCGCGAAAGATCTTTCTTCTTTTCATGGGCAGAGGGTAGGCGCGCATTCTATAACTTTCAATAGACTGCAACGCTCGCGTTGCAGTCTATTGAAAGTATTTACGTTAAAAGGTCAATGCGTCGCTGGCNACGCATTGACCTTTTAACCTGCCAAGCGCGGCGCTCGATCTTGAAAATAGCGGTATAATCGCTTTCCGCGCCCAGGTTAAATTTTTGAAAAAAGCTGAGACAATTTGCAAAATAATCTTCGATCAGAATGCTGTTCGAAAATTACCAGGACATTTTTCCTGTACAAATCCATCAAAGGACGCTTTTGATAAATAATAAAAAAAATAATATACACTAGAATTGTCCAATTTTAAAAACTTATCCGTCATAGGTTTTTAAAAACTAAACATCAGCCATATGAAAGATTTCTTATTTGTATTCCGAACAGATTACAGCGTTATGCCTAAAGGTACACCCGAAGAAATGCAGGCCATGACCAAACAATGGATGGATTGGATCGGCGGCATTGCCGCAAAGAACAAACTAACTGACCGGGGAAACCGGTTAGTACCAACCGGGAACGTTGTGAAAGGTGACAATTTAATTACCGATGGCCCATACGCCGAAATCAAGGAGTCGATCGTCGGTTATTCCATTGTGAAGGCGAATTCTATTGCAGAGGCTTCTGCCCTGACAAAAGGATGTCCGATCTTAGCTCAAGGCGGAAACGTGGAAGTAAGGGAGATCAACCCGATGTAATACCCATACGTTTTGTTATTTTATCCGTGGCTGACCAAAAGATTTTCTTCATCGGAAGGTCTCATCCCAAACTCTTCTCCGAGGGAGAAGGGCTTAAAGTCCTCTCCTTCGGAGAGGATTTAGGTGAGGCCATACTTTTGGCCAGCCCAGGATAAATAATTTTACGCACACGAATGAAAATAACGGTATAAGATCGCGGTCACAAAATCTATCTTTTATTCATTCCCTTCTGAAAATTATAGGCTAACATTTCCTATTTTTAATCATACCCTTTATGTATGAACAGAAGGAACTTCATCAAACGCACGGCAATGACCAGCGTCATGCTGCCGTCCCTCATCGCCGCAGCATGCAACAAAGTTTCTTCACCGGAAGAAAAATCGAAAAAGACTGAATTTGAACTGCAGGAGTTCACCCTCGATGATTTGCAAAAACGCATGCAGGATGGTACGTATACTTCCGTCCGCATCACACAATTATACCTCGATCGCATCGCGCAGGTCGACAAACAAAACATAAAGCTGAACTCCATTATCGAATTGAATCCGGATGCGCTGGCAATTGCCGAAGTGCTCGACCGGGAACGGAAAGAAGGAAAAGTTCGCGGCCCGCTTCATGGAATTCCAGTCCTGATCAAAGATAATATCGATACGGCCGATAAAATGATGACCACCGCCGGCTCATTAGCCCTCTCCGGAAATCATGCACAGCACGATGCCTTTTTGGTGACACAACTCCGGAAAGCAGGCGCCGTGATTCTTGGAAAAACAAATCTAAGCGAGTGGGCTAATTTCAGATCGACACGATCCGCCAGCGGTTGGAGCAGCCGCGGCGGACAAACTAAAAATCCGTATGTGCTCGACCGTAATCCATGCGGTTCCAGTTCAGGGTCCGGCGCGGCTGTTTCGGCAAATCTTTGTGCTGTGGCTATCGGTACGGAGACAAACGGATCGATCGGATGTCCATCGTCGATCAACGGCGTGGTTGGCATTAAACCTACGGTGGGTTTGATAAGCCGGTCGGGTATCATTCCGATATCGCACACACAAGATACTGCAGGCCCGATGACGCGTACTGTAAAAGATGCCGCTGTTCTGCTAAGCATCATCACCGGTGAAGATCCGGAGGATACGGCTACCCATGAAAGTCAGGGAAAATCACAAACCGACTACACAAAATACCTGGACGCAGCAGGACTAAAAGGAAAAAGGATCGGTGTCGAGAAATCTTTTTTAAAAGTACACGAAGCGGTAGATGATCTGTTGAAGCAAACACTGGAGACACTAAAACAACAAGGTGCCGAGATCATCGAAGTCGATCTGATGTCGTTGGTCAAGGATCTTGACAAAGATGAGTTCGACGTTCTGCAATATGAATTCAAAGACGGCTTGAATCGTTATCTCGGCAAGCTGCAAGGCCCTGTGAAGTCGCTGAAGGATGTGATCGAATTCAACAAAAAAAATGAGGCGCTTGCCATGCCCTTCTTCAAGCAAGAGATCCTGGAAAGCTCGGAAAAAAAAGAATCACTTGAGGCCCGGGAATACAAAGACGCCGTCAAAAAAACACTGACCGTTTCGCGCCGCGCCATCGATACGATCATGAAAGATAATAATCTTCACGCCATTTGTGGCCCGACCAACGGACCATCCTGGTGCACGGATGTTGTCAACGGCGATTTCTTCACGGGCTATGGTATGTACTCTCCTGCTGCTGTAGCCGGTTATCCTAGCATCTCGGTTCCAATGGGCATGGCCCTGGACTTGCCGGTAGGCCTTACGTTTTTAGCGCGTGCCTATGAAGAGCCCGTGCTGATTACACTCGCCTATGCATACGAACAAGCTTCAAAGAAAAGAGTAATGCCGAAGTTTAAAATAAGTTTTCCGGTAGGGGATTCTGTGGGTGTGTAGTGCCCACTATTTTTGTAAATAGAATTACTTCTTCAATCTTTTGATTCTCTTGAAGTTCATTATTTTCCTCTGTTATCCGCTTCGATGTTCGGATATTTTCTCAATACCTGGCCGTTAAAAATGGTGCCTATAGCGTGCCGGACACCGGAATATCCATAATACATTTTTGCTTTGCCAACCGTCCACGAAGATTCAAAGATAGCTTCGCCCGTTCCTGCTTTTACAATATCGATCTTACCCATGTTAGAATTTCCCTTTTCGTAAACCGACAGATTAAAGATGAAGTCCGCCTGATCGGCATTGTCTACCAAAACGAGCGAACTTTTATTCTTTACATATTCCTTCAATATTCCGATGGCAAACTCAGGCTCGGAATTTACCTTCCCATCCGTTTGTTTAAATGCAATAAAGACCTTGTCTTTTGGCTCCAGTTTATTTCCTGCTAGGGCGATTATTAGCGCTATTGAAATCGTTAGTAATTTTGTCATGGTTAAATTTCCTTATTGTTCTACTATAAAATTAAGAAAAATAAAAGCTTATAAAAATTCGTTCATTCCGAAGCATTCTAACATCTCTGTGCTATCCACCAATATTATTTCAATTTCTTCTTTGGTTTTCCATCAATTATTTTTTTTGCATTTAATTTGCTTACAACTTTCTTGCCCATTTTAGCTTCGATTTCCTTTCGGGTGTTTTCCTGCAATTGTTCCACCCTGCCTGACAATTCTGTCTGTTATTCATGACGCTACTTCCAATGGTTGTGGATACGCCTCTCTTAAAAATTAATTAATAATATCTCCTTTAACATTGGCCAATTTTTCACGCCATTTTTGAAGTTCCTCGGGCGTTTGTCTCATCCAATCTGTTACTTCGCCAACGATTTTCAATGGTGCTTCGGAACGATATGAGCGTGTGAGGTTCCCTGGAAATTTTTTATCCGTAACATTCGGATCATTTTCAAAACTTCCTGTCGGTTCAACGATAAAAACACGCTCACGTCCATCACCTTTTGCTAGTGCAGCAGCCAGCCCCGCCCCATTAACGAGGGCTGTAAAATAAATGTGATTCATTTTGAGTTCAGGTTTGTAATTAGAACCGCCCCCTGCTGCCAGTAAATCGCCAACCTGCAAATCTGCTTTCGTCCCATGATAAAAGGGGCCTTTGTCAGAAGGTTTATCCTTAAACGATGTTGCTAATTCATAATTTTTTTTTGCCTTGTCGGGTTCGATTAAGTCCTCATAGCATTTGGCAATGTTTAAATATAGAGAAGGGAAAACGCTCTTAACACTGTCGTCATTTATTTCTAATGCAAACCGCAAAACCGTTTCGAGCCATGTTAACTTATCTGAGACATTTTTTTGATGTCGGGCTACATAATGGGCCGCAATAAATTTTTCAAAATCATTTATTGCCTCATCCCAGGCTTGAAGAAATAGTTTACTTGCTTCTTCAGGTTTGCCTTTCTCTTCCATGCCCATACCTTGAAGACAGCGTTTAACAACACTGTTGTTTGGATTGAACTCCACTTTTATAATAGTTTTGCCTGTTAATTATTATAATATCGATTTAATTACTAGTTCTTAAATCCGTCATTTGTTTATGAATTGGTGCAGGCACTAGCATGTTTCCACCAATCTTATTTAAAAAAGTCGATTGCAATTCTGTTAATCAAGTCGGGTTTCTCGAAAAAGACTTCGTGCGTAGTGTTGGGCAGAATACAAAACTGACTGTTCTTTATAAGGCGATACATTTCCAATCCATGTTCTATTATAATGTCATCCCTGTCGCCAAGCACTATCATTACCGGAATGTTGATTCGTCCATAAATAGAGTCGGAAAAATATGACTCTTTTTGATAAACCATGGCATTTGCATCATTCATATATTTCTTCCAATCCTTTCCAGGAAGCATACTCGCATATTGTTCCACCAATTCTTTATTGCTCTTTTCAAAGTAGTCCAATGTCATTGGGTGCACCGAGTCAATGGGAATATCCGGTGGACTAGCGCGTCTTAATCCGTTGTTGGCACCGACAGCGATTACCTTTCTGATCTTGTCTGGCCTCTTTTCCGCTAATAGAATTCCTATAATGCCTCCATCACTCCAACCAATTACATAGGCACTGTCAATTTTCAGTGAATCAATCAGCCTAGAAGTGAATTCCAACAATACTCCATAGGTTAACGTGTCCGCTTGCTCGGACCTACCTTGTCCCGGTGTGTCGGGTGCTATAACTCTATAATGCTCAGCAAGGTCAGGAATACAATTCTCAAAATCCTTAATACTTCTGTTAAGTCCGCCACCGGAAAGCAATATTAAGGGCGTACCCTGTCCGTATTCTTCATAATAAATCTTTTTATTGAAGATGGTCAATTGTTTTCCATTATTTGAGCCATATACAATCTTCTCCGTCCCTGTATTGCAACTGATCAAAAGAGTTTGAATTGTGATTAAAACCAGTCCAGTACTTTTTTTCATGATTCTATTATTAGTGGAGAAATTAATCAACATGCTTGTGCATAACGTTTGGACTGCACCCCGCAATTGCGCCTAGCTTTTTGTTGTGGGCAGTGTCCGTCCTCTCTTCATAAAAATTTTGACCATTGATATCGTTCGCATATAAGGCGTGGAGATTAGATCAAATTAATAATTAATCATTAAACTCTACCGGAATGACTTACAGCTTTAATTAGTTACTGTCGCCATCGCTTAGTCCTTTCCCATATAGTGAAACTTCCCAGTACGTCTCTCAACTGTTCCAAACTGCGATTGCCTTGAGGAAAATATCGTAAAGATGAATCTCATAATCAAAATTACCTACGACTTCTGGCTATAGGACGTTTGCCTTACCCTATTAAAAATAAACAAAAGAAGGCAAATGACTTATAGACTTTTTGTTGTGGTTGGCATTTTCCAAATAATTGTCTCCACTAGCTGAAATTATTTAATGGAATTTCTCACCTTTTGCCAGCATTTCAATAATTTCTTTCATACGCTTTTCTCTCGTCTCTTGTTTTTTTGCGGTCTGAAGGCGAAATCCAATAGAGAAAAGATTGGTCTTATTGAGACCCCTAAAAATCGCTTCTGCCTTTTTGTTTTTGCCAAGTTCTTTTAGAAAGTCTTCCGGTATAGTCATTTTGCTTGGGGAATCGTATGCCTTTTCCCAACTACCGTCTGCTTTGGCTTTTTCGACAGCTTTTAATCCTGCGGGCCTCATTCTACCTTCATTGATTAATCTTTCGACGTGTCCAGTATTTATTTTGGACCAAATACTTTTTGCACTTCGGGGACAAAACTTTTGCAGCCAGGCTTGTTCGTCATGTGCTTGTTTTTGACCATCAATCCACCCGTAGCAAAGTGCTACATCAAGTGCTTCTGCATAGCTGATGGTCTTTTTCCTCGAATCTTTCTTGAATATTTTGAGCCAAAGACCATTTGAGTTATCGTGATTCTTTATGAGCCAAGTTTCAAATGTTTCGGCTGTTTTAAATTCTATTATTGGAACAGTATTTAATTTAGTCATATGAGTATGGCTTTTTTTCCGTTCTATATGCTCGCCGCTAACGTTCGCGTATAGGGCGTGCCGGCAACCAAATTAATAATTTAATCATCAAATTCTGCCGGTATGACTTATAGCTTGTGTTAGCGTCAGTACATTCACCTTTCCTTTTTATTGTCGTCATTGTCAGATAGTACATAAATGTCAATGTTCAATTCAAGCCCACAGTCATTTAAAATTTTGATCTGTCTCTTGTCGAAATACAGTCCAGGATTGCAACCATCGTATAAATATTGAACAATACTAAACTCTCCATGGAACCTGTCCGTTAGTTCTTTAATTTTACTTGTCCGCGGAATAACTATTGTTTTTAGAAAATCTTCAATTTGGTCTCCAATGAAATCATTTGTCTCAGTGTGGTTCTCGTATCCCCAGTAGTTTTCTTTTCTAATCTTTTTATTTCTTTTTGGTCCAACAAAATGCTCCTCGCCCTTCGTCCACTGATGTGTTGGGGTTAGTCCAAGGATATTGGTTACCTCGTCATGTGGTAGTGAAAAGTCAAAGAACTTAATTTCAATATGATTTTGATTTGGCTTCATTGTCCTGAAGGTATTGTCGCTAACGTTTAGCTATAAAACCTATGCGTTTAAGTATGTACATCTTTGTCATACGTTGCCATCGAAATTTAACAGCACACATTTTAAGAACCTACAATACGGCATATGTTTTATAGACATTGTGTTGGCGGCTGCTGTTAATCTCTACCAAGCTTAATCCAGTACATCTTTTCAATCTGAGTCAACGTCAAGTTATTAAAATGACTTTCAGGCTCGTAATACATTTCGTAGTCAGAGTCGGCAAAGAGTCCGTCAGGTTCGTCCCCTGTCAGCAAAAGTGTTTTACCAACCACTTTCCATTTCCTAGATCCATTGTCCATTGTCCCATCACTGTAAATCTAACTTTAGGACAGACATGATAATGCGTTGATAAATCCCTACTGGCAACAACGCAAATAGTCCACTCTCCAATTAATTTGTCGGTCTTAGTTGAATTCAATTTCAAATCAACGAACTGCAGAGTGTCAGCTATTGATTCTCTCTTGTCCGATTTTACAGGTTGGTCACAAGAGAAGAAAGTCCACGTTATTAATATTGATATGATGTACTTCATTGTCCAATTAACATTACCCCTAACGTCTAGCTAAAAGCAGTTGTGGGTTTAGGAACTGCTTCACTCTACACGTTGCAAAATTAAAATAGGGTATTAAAAATTATTTTGCAATCACCTAACCCTGCAATTGCTTTTAGATTTTGTTGGCGGTAGTTCTTTCTCGAGCTATTTTATTTCTTGTCCATTCCTTTCCCATTGTCGGCAGCCTGTCGATTTTCCGTTAACGGTTTCGTGGCACTCACTTTTAATTTTTCCATTGTTATAGAATTCTTGATGTACTTTTGTCTTTGAGTTGTATTCGTCCTTTATTTTCAAATTTAAATAGAGATGTCCCCAGTTGTAAGATTTATCATCTTCGTATCTATAAAAACTTACAGCTCGATTAGCCCGATCCACTTGCTCCAATCCATAGTTCTTTTGAGTTGCAGTGTCACTCTCTATCTTCAGAATTGCCGCTTCATGAATCCAAATTCCCTGCTTTAACCCATACTTGTCTTTTCGATTTAAGGTATCACCGCTTACTATTACAAATGTCGGTGCGTAAGTTAGGTACTTCTCGCCTGATAATTCGATTACCTTGTTATCAAGCTTCACGGTCAAATTCGAGGAATTGATTCCTTTTATTTTATGAATGAAACTATAGCAACACGCACAGAAACATGCATCTCCCGTTGTTGTGTAACTCATATATAGTGTGTCGGCAGAATACTTAATACTCGGAACGTAATCTAGACAACAAGTGCCGGCAAACCCTATTTCAATTGTAAGTATATTCTTGGCGTGTCCAAATGAAATTATTCTAGGCTTAATACGATAAGGGTCTGAATCTCGGTCACAGGCTGACTGACTAAATTCAATAAGTTTAACCCTTTCAGTTTTCTGTCCGAATACTTCTCCAAAGGTGAGAATTACTATCAAATGTCCAATTAGCAATTTCATTTCTTAAAGAATTACTGCCAACGCTAGTGTATGTGCAGTTTAAATTTACCTTAAAAGTCACTGTTATTAAATACTGGTTGCTGATTTAATTGACTCCCAGGTACTAAAATCCATCCAACCTCGTCATTTTGTTACTCCTTATCAAATCTGGATAAAGTAACCATGTACTTATGCCAATTGATACCCAAAAAATCATGTCTGTCTGACTATAGTTCGTTTTCTTTGTCGAAGACAGTTATTCCATTATTTCAAAGTCCATCAGCTTATTTGATTTTAGTCAGCCAGGAAAATTGGCTCTTTTACTTGCTTTGGTGTCGCGGTGGAAAGTGCGGCAAGCAAATGTGCCGATGCGCGGAGGCACCACTCTGTCCGCGCGGCATTGTGCATAACGCTTGTGTATAAAACGTGCCGGCACTCCAAAACAACAAATTATAATCAACCGTGCCGGCATGTTTATATACGTTGTTAGGCGACCGTATTTCTATTAGTTAGTCGCTTGATAAACCTTCGAATAAATAAATTCTGTCGTTTTCTTTTGAAACAATTAAGAAACAAAATCCCCAGAAAATCCAAGTATATATTTCCGGATGTATAAATATAGTTGTCGTATCTGGTGTGAATTGTCGCTCAATTAAAGTCCACAATCTATTTATTTCGTGTTGGAATTTTTCTTCCTGACTTTTTGATAGGTCAAGTCCAGCACCTTTGTCCCCACGATAACTAAGTTTATCATTTATATCCCCCTTGAAGTCCGCGTATGAAATAGGAACAATGGCTTTGTCTCTCTGCCAGTCTAAGTTATAGGTCGAATTAATTTTGTCTCGCGCGACTGCAATGTCTGGAGATTCGACCAATAGTTCAAATTGAAAATGGCATTCATAGTTATAACCGTAGAGTAATTTCTCAAGTCGCTTTAAGATGTCTTTTATAGATACCAATTCGTCCATGTCGTTTGGGGTCCCCAAATATGTCGCCTAACGTTTGTGTTTATGCAGTGCGGGGAATAGGAGGGCTAAAAAATGTAGCGCAGCGAAATGTTTAGCCCGACCTGCACGTCTCTGTCCCCCGACACCGAACTAAATTAAGAAAATACTTTTAATAACTGCACTGAACCCCCGCATTGCATAAACATTTGTTGGTAGCTGTAGGGCCTTCTCCGCACTTCATTCGTAGCTATGTCTTTCGTCACCCGTTAATGTCAGACCACTCTAAATTGTCAGTCGTGCGGTGGGGCATTTTTCATTGACTACTTTCTCTACTTACACTACATTGAGCACACTTATTGACTGGCTTTGGTTGTGGGTTGTATGCGCGGCTAGGCAATGTGTGTGCGATTATTCGGGAACTAAGTTGTTAACTTAAAAAAGTCTGGATTAGAAATGTACCCGTACTTTTTGCCTTGATGTCCAATGAAATTAACTGCGTAAGGGATAAGGTTTGTGTAATTATCTGAAGCTGCTTTTATTATTCTTAACTGATAATCATATTCTCCAATTCGCGTAATAGCAGCTAAATCTCCACTGCTAGCAATTTTGGAAAATTTTAACTTCCCTGTCCCCAACCTGAAATCCAAATTGTTTTCAGCTTCAAAGGTAACGCGACAATCGCGGTCGGTTATTCCTAGATCAACATATTCCATGTTTATTATCGCTGAGTATGTCGCTTTATGACCCCTTGCATTTCTTATCGTCAAGGCTGGAAAGAAATCATAGGAATCTTTACTTAACCAAAAGTATTGCGTTCCTTTTCCTTCAGTATCTCCTGAGGAGGCCTGTATTCTAACAGTATCAGCATGTCCAAGGGAAATTAGCATTGTTACTTCTTGATCATCCTCCAATTTTACCACGCCTCCAATTTCATCATACAAGAGTTTCCAAGCTGGTTGCGTCTTATCAGCTATTGTGGGCTCATAGATGTCCCATTTTTGACCAAGAATATTTTTGAACAAATCTTCCCATGAAAAACCCGATTCTTTAACTTGTTCACCTTCGATTAAAATTGAGGCCTCAATATTTTGAGACATTCCGGGCCCTGTAAAATTTCCTGAAGAAACCACCAAGGATTGGTCAGCATCAGTTTTATACCCATAACACTTGGCATGAAGAATTCTTTTTCTGTTAATCAGATAAACCTTGACACCAACATTCAACAGCTGTTCGACAACTTGCTGACTTGATAATCTTTGAGAAGTGCTACCGCCTAAAATAGCTATACAGTTGCCTCCATTATCGATGTGATGTTTAAAAACATCATAGAACCTGACTCCTCCGTTGTAGTTGGAGAATCCAGAAATGATATAAAAAGTACCTTCTCCTGGCTTTTTACCTCTAACCCATACTTGCTCAAGCATGTGTAATAGACCTTTATATTTAGGATCAGTAAAGTATACGTTTGGGTGAACTGTGAACTGCATCAGTTACTTTTTAAATACGATTAAAGATTCTTTTTGGACCGCGTTGGAAGCGTTAAGGCCATATCTTTGATAAGCTTCAAGTGCAGTCATTTCATGTAATTTAAATCCTATTTGCTTGCCAATAATTCCAAGTAGTTCTGGCGTATTTATTTCAGTTCTGGTACCACCTATCATTGTATGGTTATGTCCAACTATTAGTGCGAAATGCGCATTAGGTTTCAAATGATTGTGTACATTCTTGAAAGCTCTCTTCATATCGTAAAAGTATCTATAAAGTAGTGATGGTAAAGCCCGCTTTCTGAAACCATCCTCTTTAGAAAGTTTCGAGTATAGTTGATCACACAACTCAAACACTTCTGTAGGTAATTCGAAATTATTTACTCTAAAGAGGTCGCTCCACGCATTCTGTTCTGATTTCATTTGAAACTCTCTGCTTCCAATTAGTTGGCTCTCTAAGTCTCGAATTTGATTGGGCTCAATTAAGCTAAGCCATACTAAACTTAATCTCTGCGTGTCAATATAAGGAAGTGCAGTAGCATAGGGCGGGCTCGTTATTGCAAAATCAAATTGACCTAAACCATTATTAGAGTTCCTAATGTCTTCATTTAATGCAATGTTTGATGACTTAATTAATCCGAATCTACTTTGAAATCCTTTTAGATTTGAAACAAATAGGCACAATTCTTTTGATAGTGACTCATAAAAAGAAATTGTTGGAAAAGGTGATTTCCTTCTTCGGATCCTTAAATCTTTGGGCTCTTGGAGGGAGTAATCTCTCAAAAGATTGCTTACTACTATTCTAATAACATTTTTCACATTTAGTGATAACGGTTCCGTTCTGAAATGAAGATATTCAATTTGACGCAATATGTCTTCTGGGAACCAATCTCGTAAGTAATTCAATCGGTCAGTAACTTCAGCAACCTTAAAATCCTTTAGTTCATTTTTATAGTCACTTAATAAGGTACTAATTACTTTTTCGAGATCACTATATTTAATAGACAAGGCATTAATTTTAGTATTGGCTATTAATGCAGCCAAGGGATTAATGTCGGTACCATTCGCATTGATTCCACAATGAGATGCTTCTACTAATGTAGTTCCACTTCCGCAAAATGGATCAAGTATTGAATCCCCTTCCTTAATGCCGTAAATATTAAAAAGAGATCTAACAACTTGTGGGTTAAATTTCCCCTTATATTCATGGAGACCATGAACTGAATATCTGGTATTTTGTCGCTTCCTATCATTTATGCTCCGTTCAAATTTGTGTTGAATAGTTTCAATGAGCGTATCATTTATTTGAGCATGAGAAAAATAAACTAGCTTATCAATGTTTGCTGAATTCGTATAAGTAGAAATCTCCAGACTAGTTTTGAATTCTTTAATCTCGGCTGGGATCAAAAGTTGTTTTACCTCTCTTATTGCCAATTCTCTTTCATATGGAAAAAACTTGTAGTTATGCCAAAAGAGATTAAGCTTGGTGTTGTTGGGCAATTCCTTTAATTCCATGGTTTACGGTTTTTGAAGTATTACTAAATATTCCTGCTTAATGCGAGCATGAGAGAGATTAAATGATTTTCTGCTCATGTTTATATTCCTCTCAACTGTCGTAATATGATTGAATCCATTTTTAAGGCCGGCATCTTTTATTATTTCTTTATTTTCAATAATACGTCCGTGTATTTTTGACCTGCCAATTACAAAAATTGAATATGCCTTACTTACTGAATTGTGATATAGAAAATGAAACAAAGTGTCCATTTGGTCGATAAATTCAACTTCTGTTTGGTGATTCTTCTTAAAGTAATGAGGTCGTGCCCCGATCTCCTGTTCCTTAACATTCAAAGGGTCGAATCCTAACCACCACATTCTATATTTGTGATACAACCAGTATTCGTATGCATTTGGATATGGTGGAGAAGTTATAACCATTCCGATTTTTTTGGGGAAGTCTGATTTTTTTAGGAGTAGCGAATTCTTATTTAGAACAGAGGATTTCGTTGTATGCTGTTCAGCGCCTTTAGCTTTAGCTAATTTTTGTGCTGCTTCTTTGAAGAATTTAAAAACATCATCAAAAGTATGGCTGTTTTCTACTGACGCATATCTTGTATCACTATCTTGGTTTGATACTTTTACAATTATAGCAGAGATGCAGAATTTTAACGCGTCTGATTTTAAAGGATTCCTAATTATATTGATTTCATTGATAAGCAGGGTTAGTGCTTTCTGAATGTCTTTCTTAAACCAGTGATCAACATTGGGAATTTTAGGTATTGCAACTCTTCCTTTTTTTAGCCTTGCCTTTTCAATTACTTTCTCACTTTCCTTTATAAGATCAAAGTCAAATTGATTAACCTTAACTCGTGATATTAAACAAGCAATTGGATTTAAGTCAACTCCTAAAGAGTCAAGCCCCGCCTTTTGTGCTTCAAGAAGAGTCACTCCACTTCCACAGAACGGATCGAAGACAAGCGAATTTTTTGGTATTGAGAATTTTGATAAAAGTGCTTTTGGGATATCCGCGATGAATTTAGCTGGATATGGATGAATTGAATGTATTAAATCTGACTTTGATTTTTTAAAATCCCAATCAAACTCAATCACATCTTCCATTAATTCTACTGATTCGAGCATCATTTTAAG
>JGI24890J29729_1001077_pt1 | contig 13474 bp, 14 predicted proteins | sample FreactcultureFD7_FD_29729 | JGI IMG/M metagenome (IMG submission 29729)
CCCTTCCCTCCGTTCAACTTCTCAGGTTGATCTTCGAAGTTGACAGCACCACTACCGACCATCCCGATTTCTCTCTCCTCGCCGAACCCCTCACTCGATTCAACCAGACCTTGAGAGTTCTCGACCTCAAGTCAACACACTCGACCTACCGAACTGAACTCGACACTCTCGCCAAACGAATACTGCCCCATTGTCAGGTTCGAACAAACTGGAAAGAAGGCGATGTGCGCCACGACATTACTTTGGCGGAGACGGAGCTGGAGAGGTTAGTTGCTGAAGCGAAGAGGTGCGGGGATTGGATAGTTGAAGAAGCAGTGAGAGCGGGAAAAGAGGGGAGTTTGACAAATGCGAAAGATTTGCTCGCTAGTCTGAAGGAGGTGAAAGCGAGGAGGAACTGGATGGAGATGTGATTGACGAGCTGATGGTTGTGCAGATCGGGCGGGAGTAGACGATGGGCTTGAGGGGAAAGAGGTGAAAGAGAAACGCATTGGTAGTAGAGATTTGAGAATTAACGCCATTTCCGAAGTTCGAGCTACCGCCTTTTGAGAGTGTCTTTAAAGCTCTTTCGCTGAAGTCCGCATCGCGAACTGTGAAAAGCTGTCTAGTTTGATGAGAACGACTTGCGAAGTTCGAACTTGCGATTCCTTTCGACTCCCACCAAATCTGCTTTCACCTCGACATCGCCCTGATCGCCTCAAACCTCGCGCAAGTGATCCTTCAGCTATAGGACTCGTAGCACAAGTAGTCTGCATTGTTCGAGGTGAGTTGAACTTCTTCAGAATCGATTCGAAAAGGGAGGAAAGTTCAAAGAGCGATTTATCAACGCAATCGAGCTGGAGAACATCGAGGGTAGCCGGATAAGCTCAGAGATGGTCTGGGACTCTATCGTACTGGTCAGTTTACCGCCAGGACGAGGACTCGCTGTTCTTTCTTCTCGTCATCAATCTTGATCTTAAAGTGTAGACTGCTAGCTGACGACGCTCTCTATTCGCCCGAACAGACTCTCGAAGAATCTCTACTATCCACTCACTCGTTCTCTTCACCTTCACCCGAAGAGTAAGATGTCATTCAACTCGTTACCCAACGAGATCAAGCAACTCGTAGTCTTGCATGTTCAAGAAATGGATACGAAATGGCGCAAATTTCAAGCTGAGATCAAGGCGACCGGGAGCTCGACAGTCAAGAATTTGAAGGTACAAGGCATCGATACTTTTTCGAAAGTCAGTAAAGAATGTAGACAACTCTCGCTACGCTATTGTGATCACGGTCAGTACTTTCTCTCACATATCCAGAAATCGTACCCTCACATGTTCGGAAATCATACCAGGCTGACTTACTTCCCACCTGTAGACGCTCAAAGCTTCGAAAGCGCAAGATGCGATCTTCGAAAGTTCCATCTTGGGCACTCCCCTCGCGGATCTCATTACCACGTTCCAGATNGAGCAGAACGCCACACTAGACTCCCTCTCGACCATCGTCCAATACGTTCTTCCTCGGCTCCCGAATCTACGTCGAATTCACATCCCCCATTATCGACCACTTTCGCTTCTATCGCCAGTCAACGACGGACGTCCGGAGCCTGGATGGAATCGACAACCCTTCTTACTTCGCACACTCGTCGGAATCGTCAAGCAGAAGATCACGGAATGGGATGTCGAAATCGTTTCTAGAATCGATCTCGCTTCCCTCGTTCTTTCCAGTCCTTCGACTTTGACCTTTCTCACGATATGTTCAAATCTTCGAAATCAGTGCTACGTCCTCGAAACTGCCGATTCTCCCCTCGCAACGCTCCTGATCAAGTGCACCGCCCTCGTAACCCTCAAAATCGTCTCTCGTGCAACGGCCCAGCCCGCTCATTTGATCCATACTCCCGTCACGTCTGCCCGTTACCCATGCTACCACACCCTCACCACTCTCTCCCTCTCGGTCGGCAAGGACACTTCGGGCTACATCGACATTTCAGCTCTCCAGTTCGCAAGCGAGTTTCAACTTCTCGCCCATCTCCACCTCGAAGGCCCGTTCGCGATCAGAGTTCCGTCTGGATCGTCGAGGTACGACCTGCCGCAACTCCTCCACCTCGATCTCATCATCGACGATTTGGAATCTGTCTCAGACATCTTGAAGAGCGTCAGACTTGCTCGCATCTGCTGTATCGACATCTCATTCCTCGAAGGTTCCGGCTCCCTCGCTCACGAGGCTCGTCAATCTCCTGAATTCTTACGCGACATCGCCGATGAACTACTAGGCTATTCCGAAACTTTGCGACACCTCACCCTGCGTTCCCCCGTTGGCCTTTATCAGGACGACCTCGACTATTTGATCACTCGTCTGGAGGCCAGCTCGGTCGTCGTCAAAGCGTATTGGCGTTTCGGGAATGCAGAAACCCGAGCTTTACCCGAACGCCAGCTCCTCAGTTCGGACGACGACGAGGTTCTCTCAAGCTCGACGCTATTGGAGGCGGTCGGTGAGAGTATTCAAGAAATCGCTATATGGATTGGGAGGAAAGCGGAAGAGATTGAGAACGAGGGTGATTTGAACGGTATGAGAACTTTGGTCGGGGCGTTGAAACAGGTCAGGGAGTTGAGAGATTACTCGGAGGTATGATGGGGGCCTCTAGAGGTGTATCAGTCTGCGAGTTTGGGAGATAGTGAAGGAGGAAGGGTTGAAGTGAGATGGGTTTTACTGAGAATGACCTGCGAAATTTCAGAATGGAGGAATCGTAGAAACTGCTTGGATCTGGGAATGCCAAAGGGCCGTTTCGATATCTGATCCGAGTACTTTGTCAATTGCGAATGAGGTGTTCCGTGCAAAGTTTGAATCGTTTCTTGCTCTCGTCCCAATTTCGAGTTTTACTTCAACTCGCTCAGATCGACTCCAGCTTTCGCTTACCTCAACAGAGAGATCAACAGGCCCTGATACTACTCGAAAGCATCGCTCAAGGTGAGTTGACAAGGGCTAGATTCGATTCAAATTGAGGAAAAGTTGGAGGAAGATAGTATTCTCAACCAGAAGGGGAGGGGAGAATTGATTGACTGGACCTACTCATAGAGCACATGGAGTGATACCTGAGGCATTGCTAGATCCTCAGCGGCTCCTGTCGCTGATGTCAATCCCCTCCATCAACCTTGATCTTTCTCCATTGTTACGAGCTGACCGAGCCTTGTATTGCCCTCGATAGACTCTCAGGACCTCTGAAGTATCCCATCGCTCCTCACGACTCAAAGTGAGACTGTTTCCGTTTCTCTCATTCACCTTCGGAATCCCACTCACTGCCTTCGAATTTCATCAGAGCATGAGCTTCAACAAGCTACCAACCGAGATCAAGCAGCTCATTGTCGGTCATGTCGACCGGGCAGACCGCAACTATCGTCGGCGGAAGGAAGAAGGGGAAGCAAATATGACGTCTAAACTGGAATCTAGGCCATACGGGAGGACTGCAGAGGCATGCTCGCGGGTGAGCAAGGAATGGAGACAGCTGGCGGTACCTTACGTGATACACGTAAGTCCTCTACTTCTATCCGGCTCATCTGCGATTTAGCTGATCTCTCCTCGTTCTCGTTCTCGTTCTCGTTCTCGACGGGGTTCATAAGCAGACTCTCCGAGCTTCCAGAGCGAGAGACCAAGTGTTTGAAGATCACATCCTCCATACATCGACCATGGGCTCAATTACCACCTTTGTACTCGACCTCATTCCTCAGGACCAAACCCTCTCTCTCATCATCCTTTACATCCTCCCTCAACTCTCGAATCTTCGTCGTCTAGTCCTTCCCGACAAAGTGTTCTTGCCGAGAATTGGTTCCTCAATGGCTTCCAAATTCGACAAGGTCGCTCGCAAAATTACGGAATGGGACGTCAAGCTTTCGAAAGGCCTCGCTTACGAACCGCTCGTCTTCACATATCCTTCAGCAATCCGCTCACTCACAGTCTCGACCGACTCTGATGAGTACTTCCGACTCCTCGGTCCGGAAACAACGTCTTTCTCCGCCCAACTCGTCCGCTGCTCTTCCCTCGAAACCCTCAAGCTTCACTTCAACAACCATGCTACTACTCCAGTATACGACATCTGCCATCCGCATTCGCTCTCCCTGCCTTACGCTTTCCGCCAAACCCTCACTTCACTCGACCTTTCCTTCACATTCGAGAATGAACCTGCGCACGGATTCGACGACGTCTCAATCATCCGGTTCGCTTCAACCTTCACCAATCTTCGACACCTCCGGCTCAAGGGACTCAACTTTTCGTCCACCGAAGCAAATGAGCTTCTCGATTTCCCCCACCTCGTTGAGCTCGAGCTGCTAGAGATGGACGATGTGGAAGATGTGGCTCTGTTCCTCGCTGGAAAGACAATTCCGAAGCTGGAGCAACTTGAACTGGGAATGTCGCAATATTTCGATCTGGCCAAAGATGGACAACATAACTCTCTATCGAACATCGCCAATACGCTCAACCAATCACTTCCGACTCTCACATTGCTCAGGCTACATCATTACGAAGGCGCGTTCCAAGAGGACATCCATGATTTCATGGACATCGTCAACTGTACCGTGCAAACCTCCTGGAGAGCGGGAAGATCTGAAGATCTGCACCCTTGTGAATTGGGAATCAGGGACACTGCCGAGGTCGCGAGATATGGACTTGAAGCAGCGATTGAGGAAATAGTAGAATGGACAGAGGGAACGTACAAAGAATTTGTCAGGCAGAAAGACTCTACCGGGTTGAGGAGTCTGTGGAAAGAGATGAGAGGGCTTCAGGAGTATCGTAAATGGATGGAGGATTGAGTTTGCGAGAGGTGGTATCGGAAATGGGAGGAAACGATGTCAAAACGGGGCAAGCGAGCTAATCGAGACGGCGAGTTTTTCCTTTCTCTCTCCTTACTGCTTGACTTTGCTGAAACTTCTATCGACGATCTTAGCTGTAGACGCTTTCCGAAACGCTATCGTTTCGGTCTCTGCGCTGCCTGTCGCTCACGCTTTCGGAAAAGCCACTCGATTTCGCAAAGCATGTCTCCTGCTCTTTCATTCTAATCTTTACCTCTCGCTAACAATCGCTGCCACTCAATAGCTCGGAAACCTGCTCTTCATCCCGTCAGCACCCCTCAACCCTTTCATCAAAAGAACGACGAAACAGCTTGGTGAGGGATCAAGAATGTTCGGAAAGAGGGAGGTCTCGAAGGCAATGACGATCATGCGACTGGAGAAGGATACAATGGTGTAGCGGAGGAGAAGTAGATGACGAATTGGAAAGCTGGATATCCATAAATCGCCTAGGTGAGCGAGAGAATTCGATCTGTCGCAAGAAACACGCCTCGACGCTACGCTTCGCTTCCTCTCTTCATCTACTCTCTCTTTCCTCTTCCTATCCTCATTTTCATTTGACAACATCGTCAAACTTCAGAGGCACTCCGGAAAGTCCGGGACCGCTAACACCTCGAAAAGTCTCCCTCTTTCTCTCCCTTCTTTCCTCTCTTCACTTCCTCTCTCCCTGAAAATCAGTAGCTACTATGCCACCTCGTCGCAAGAAGCAACTCAAGAAGACCACACCAGCCTCATCCTCTCCGACTACTCCTATCGCCTCCACTTCTCGATCCTCTGGCATGATCAAGACTCTACCATTCACCTTGAAAGAAGCGCTCAAAGATCCCGAGAAGTATCGTACGAAAGTTACGCGTACTGTCTGTGAGTCTCGCCCCTCTCGTTGCCTCAGATGACGTTGAAACTGACGACTCTCGTTTTGTAATCTCGTCAACAGGGGAGGAACAAGTTTGCTTACCGCTTATGAAGGAGAGATATGAAACAGAAGAACCTAGGGATTGGAGTAAAGACATCAATTACGCTCATTGCCATGGTTAGTCTCGATCTGATTCACTCGAAAACTATTGATCACTCATCGCGAATGTTTTCGTAGCGGAAGATCAGCTCGCTCGTATCTACGACCATGGTACAATTATCGCTCGTCTACACCGTAACATTACCGACGCCGTCTTAGGAGATCATTACATTGGAGGGAGTTTCGAAGGGTGGTGGAAGAACAAGATGACCGAGTCGATGAGACGTGCTTTCATTGAAACAGCGCTCGACGCTGCAAGCAATTCAGGTGGAGGATACAGTCTCAACATCAGACTCAAGTGAGTTCTCTCCTCTCGGAGAACAATTTGACGAAGCAAGAGCTGAATACTTCTCCTCTGTCACTCATCTAGTTGCCCTGATATAACGGCCTCTGCTATGGAACACGACAACGGGATGGGCTTCATCTNGCTACTCCGACAAATCGTACAATCGGCTCAAGCTTTCAAGAATCAAGAAGATTACTATCCGATCGTAAGCGAAGAGTTCGATCGTTACTATCAGATCGAGAGGAAGGGAACGATTGATGGACTACCTCAAGATCGAGCCGTTCGAACCTTCCAAGTCATTACTCAGCACGGTAATTTCAGGTTCTGATCCCTCCTCGGGGTTCTACGATAACTGACCGACTCTTGCACGTAGATCGTATGTGGTTCATCTCGGTATTCGTCTCTTCAATCATCAAGTTCCTGGTACTGTTCCTTTCCTCTCCTTGAGCTACGCTCTCGTTGTACTGAATGCGATGCGAATTGTAACTAACAACGCCTAGCGCTATGGAGGTCGCAAAGACTCATTAAACGGTTCACTCCTCTACAAGTCTCGACCGAAGCCGAATCGACCCTACAATCGAGGTCGTGAAATCGTCGAAACTTCGTCAGAACCTCAGTCTCGCCGCGAAGCTCAAAGCGCTCACGACAGCTTCAACGTCACAAGCAATGAATACCTTCCTGGCGTCTTCATTGGTGATCCTAGCGACTACAAGGCTTTCAGATCTTCACCACTCGACGCCTGTCACTGCTGTAGGCGCGTAGGAGCGGAAGTAGAAGAATTGAAAGAAAAGGGGAAACAAGGAAAGATGCTGTACTGTGCGAAATGGTGAGCACCCTCTTCACTATCCAAAACACTACTCAAACTGAACAAACACTGCCTACGATACAAACAGCTTGAAGCTCAATCCGTCTCATCACTTCGCTTACTGCACGATCGATTGTCAAAAGCACGAATTCAAACATGGAGGTCACAAAGAGATTTGCGGGAAGCTATTTACGGATCTCGCACTTGCTCCAATGGGTTGGGTACTCCCTCCTTCTCTTCCTCCACTTTCGACGATGCTTCAATACCAATTCTACACAATCGAGAAGGTATTGCATCCTTCTCCTTCACTTCCCTTCCCTCGACTTCTTCTCTTTCGTCTACATACATAGGTCAATGACTGACTCAACATCTTCTTTCTGGATTCTAGGAAGCCGATCCAACGAGTCCATATCACAAAGTTTACCATCTCCGTTACTACGTCGACGGTCCTCCTCATCCTGGAGGATCCGAAAACCAGACTATCGATTGGAATCGACAGTGTGTCTGTATGATGATGCAAGACAGGTCAACCTGGGATGAACAACTCGACCTAGCGATCGCTACTCGAAAGGAGGAAGATCTCGAACCGCTCGTCGTCGCAATCTACAGTAACATCGTCCTCAACAAAAGAANCGAGTTGATCGAAGACGCTATTTGTCAAATCGCCGATGATTGGGAACTTGAGGTATCAAAGGTTCGTGGATGGTTCGAAAAAGCCGGCAAAGACGAAACGATGAGTCTCTTCGCTGAGCTCTTCCGTAGGTCCGGAATCAGTCAAGCTATCATTGCTGCGTAGAAAAAAGGAGGTAACAAAGGAAGGAAAGAATGAATTCGACGGGAATCGGCAAGGAAGGAACGAACCAGCTTGAAATTTGTAGCATAGTCTCGCGAAAAACTCTTTTTCTTCTGTCAATACAACAAATCCAAAACTCTGTCTCATGCGATACTGCTCTCCTCAAAAGTCCGGTAGTCTGATCCATCAAAAGCTGATTCCACAGAGAGTTGAATTGCTGTAATCCATATTCGGTTTCGAATTCATTCGGTCCTTTGCCTTCCTTGACCTTTTCAAACTTTCCACTTCACCTCACGTTCAGTCAGCATGCCTGTTCGTCGCAAGAAGCGTATACGTAAGCTAGCAGGATCTCAGCTACTTTCTACAGCGAATCAACCTTCATCTTCGAGTGCAGATCTTTCATCAGCACCTCTACCTTTCACACTCGAAGAAGCAGAGGACGACCCTCTATACTACCAATGGCAAGTATCACCCAAAAGATGTGAGTACTAGGGCGAGGCTTGACTCGAATCCGGCTAAACATAAACTTTCGCTCGAGACCGCAGGGGAAAGCGTACAACTTTCGATCATGAAGAACAGATACGCTCCTGGATCTCGCTATAACTTCGACGATGACGATCTTCATGTAGAAATGTTGGGTGAGTTCGCTATCACTTTGGAAGATTGGCAGTGTTTTTCACAAGTTCAACGCAACAGATGAACACCACCTCTCGAACTTGCATTTCCAAGGGCTAGAAGTTGCGCGTCTACATCTTGATGTAGCCACTGCATTGTTGAAGGATCCCCAAGTAGCGATTAGGTACGAAAAGAGGTGGTGCGAAGAACAGACGGATGAGGAACGAAACGATATCATGTTGCAAGCTTTGAGCTACACAAGCGAAACGATAGTTGGTAGAGGGCCTTATTTCCGAAGATAGTGAGCTATAGTCATCTCGTTCTAATCCGCTACTGACTTTGGTCCGTTCGCAGCTGTCCTGATCTTACCGTCTCTCAGCTCACCGAATCTCAAGGCTTTGGCTTCATCCGTATCCTGCGCCTCATCTGCCAATCGTCGACCGCCTTCAACAAGCAAGAAGACTACTTTGCAGTTCCTTGCGAAGAATTCGAAACGTATTTTGCGATCAACTTCGAAGGTCAAGACTCAACTCTACCTCTTTCGCGATCGATTCGTACTCTGCAGACTGCTCGTCTACATGGTACGTCCTTCCTGACCTGAAGGAGAGAGGATCTACTCTGACGAGACGACGTTGTTACAGATCGCAATTACTTCGTTGCGATGTTTTGCTACAACGTTCTTCAAGGTACTGTAAGCACACTGGATACCTCTGCCGTACGATCACTACTGATGAGGAGAAACATAGAATGGTATACCGAAGAACGACGTTCCAGGCGCTCTGGTTCAAAAACCTCGCGATCCGACCTGTTGCGAACGACATCGAGCTCGAGGCGAAGACGTCGTCAAGCCTGAGGGAGGCTGCGATCATTGCGCGGAATACAAAGTCGAGACGTGTTCGTCATGCAAGAGGTTCGCTGACGAGATCGTCGATTGGGGAGAAGGCGAATCGAAGATGCTTTATTGTGAAAAATGGCAAGTCCACACTAATTCCATTCTCTCTCGCCAGTCGTCGCTGACCGCGGCGTTCTTTCAGTCTCTCAATCGAACACCGAGTACCGTACTGNTCTCGAGAATGTCAAATTATTGCATGGAAAGAAGGTCACCATCGATTATCTTGNGGCAAACTCCTCGTAAACCTCGCACTACCTCCTTCCGGCTGGAGACCTCTACCTTCGAACCCTCCGCTCTCCCTACACCTACAGCATTATCTCTATCAATCGCGAGTCAACAGATCCCCTACTCGCCATCCTCCTTACGACGCCCTCGCCATCTACACTCTTTTCAATCCCGAAAATTCTCCTCACGATCCGAATCGCGTTCTTCTTGATCATTCTTCAGATATCAGTCAGGCAACCACCTTTGCATTCATCGCCGAGGGTAACGCAGTAAACCTTGAACCACTCCTCCTCCTAGCGCTCGACACGAGGGATCTCGAAGATGCAAGGAGATTCGTCACTCTCCTCGTTTCGAGTCTCAGTCCTGCAGAAGCACTCAAAGGGTTCGTTGCCGAGCAGCTGGCTGCAGATTGGGAGATCGATCAGCGTATCATTGAGGCTTGGATACTCGAGGAGTTCAAATGGGCTCTCGAAGAGGAGGGGGGAGAGCCAGGGGCGATAGAAGATTTCAGGGCAGACTTTGAGAGGTTGAAGATGTCGTGAGAGGGGTACTGAGGGAGAAAGTGAATAGCTCAGATTTTGTATTGGTTCTGTGTCTTTGTAACGCTGTGTTTTGACATTCTGCCGTCGAGTATGGGCGAGTCGGGGCGATCGAGTCTGTGCTATAGTCGATACAGAGATGGTGAAACGGAGAACGAAAAGCGTTGCACAAGCTAAAGTGTGTCGGTTATAGTTCTTGCCAACGCGAAAGAGAAGCGAAGCAGAGACTTGGTGAATGCAATATGAGGAGCAGCAGTAGCGGCCTCCCGCGAGAAGCAAGGTCAGTAACAACATGAGCGAGTATCTGGATTAGGAGGGCTCGAAGAGCTGACGTCGAGCGAGCGAGTTATTTGCGAAGCGATTTCGACGAAGAATCTTGACGAAGTCGACCGGCGGCTCTTTCCTCCTCTTACGATAACCTATCGAATGAATGCAAAGGATCAGTTATCGCCATCGACAATGAGAGAAAGGTGCACTTGGGTTGATTCAACTCTTCCTCTTCCTCTTTCCACATGTTCTCTCAATCTGCACTTCACAATCCTCGCTACCTGATTCCGAGCGGCCCATCCAACTCTCTAGGACCACTCACAAGCAATCGTAACGCCCACATCACTCGATTGTACTCTATCTTGATCCACCTTTTATCGCTTCCTCCTTCTTTCCAAACTTCGACTAGATTACTCAGAGCATGGAGAGCGTTAGCAGGGTGTAAAGAAGTGCACTTGGGTGTGTTATGGAGGACTGGTAGTGCAGTGATTGAGCGAATTCGAGGGAGAGGGTTTGAAGAGGGGGAAGAAGAGGAAAGAGAACGCAACGATAGGAAAGCAGATTGGCTCAAGTTTGTCCAGGAGGGTAAAGTTGAAAAGGTGGAAAAGTTTAATGAATACATCCTAGCCCTAGTCGCTGCTGGGAGGTCAAAATTCGCATTGGATGAACTCGAATCGTAAATTTCTCTTTCTCTTTCCTACTCTTCACTNCTTCTTTCCCCCGAACCTTTTTTCTCACCTTTTTCGACTGGCTTAGGTACTTGGACAATCAACCTTATCATGACTCAATCTCGCTAAACACTCTATCGGCTCAACTAGCACTTTTACTCGCTCAGCCTGGTCCAACAACTTTTCTTCCCCCTCCCCCTTCTTCAACAACTAGCTCAGATGAGGACAATATGGATCAAGATAGTACTGGTAAAAGAAGAATAGATAATGGTGCGAATGGTAGAGATCCAGAAGGAAGGAATGGAAAACGTGTCAAGGCTGTTGAGCATTCTTCACCAGGTTCGTCTCACCCCCCCTATAGCTTGATGCAAAGTACAGCATTTATTTATTGGTGGTGAATTGTACGAACAGACGACGAGCTATTACCCTTCCTACAATCGATCTCTCGACATTCTCCCGCTCTATTTTCCAAAGCCAAAGAACGCTTCAAGAGGGCTGCGCAACTGGAAGAGCGTCAAGAGAAAGAGAAGGATTCATCCGCGCCAGTCGGAGTATCTGGAGAAGCAGCTAGATGGTTAGAATTGGTGCGCTTTTTCCCCCCTTGCCCTCCCTCCTCTCCCTCCTCATCTAATCCTACTTCGACAATAGATTCATCGGTCGGAGAAGACCGACACTCGAGACGGGTCTCCCTCTTGATCGCACCGCTGTACCTTCAAGTTCGTTCTGTTGTCGTAACATCACTTTCCGCGCCCTCGACCCTCGACTTCTCCTCGCACTCCCGACCCCGCTTCGACCGCTCTGTCTCGCTTCGATAACGACACTCCCCTTCCCCTCTCCTTCCACATCACGGCTACATCGAAGCTCTGCCCTACGAAACCCGCTTTCTACGGATTGACGAGGCGTTCACTGAGGTGATCGAGTCAAACTGCGGCCAACACCAAACCAACCATACAACCTTTCATCCCTTTCCAACACGGCACAATCGTCCGGTTCGGAAATCGAGGATCGTTTTTGATCGATTCTCATCCAGGGAAACTCGTTGCAACATTTCTTCTTCTTCTCCCCCCTTACCCCATTCCAAGGAGGGTTCATTCCGACGTTCGTAGTCTTCGCTTCCACTCCCTCGTTCACCTTCATCGTCTCTTGATCGTCCTCGGACTCGGCAGGAGACTCAGTAAGAAGTTCGAAATCGGAGTGGGAGCGAAACCTACGTATTTCCCAATGAACCCTCTCTTCCTCCTTTTCCCTTCCCCCTCCCCATTCCAATACCCGCCTCCATCCTTATCTCGGACTCGTTCAATTCATCTATACGAGGATACAAACCGTCATTTAGTGAGGCGAAGAATCGAATTTGTTTTACATGACCCGCTTTCGCTATCCTTACCAGACCCCGTAAAGGTCCATTACGTACAGATAGATAGTAGTGTGGCCAACATATCTTTCTCCTTCGTAGTTTGTCGATCTTTGTTGAGTGCAATTGTAGATTTTGTTTTCCACATCCGTTTCTGCGTCTTGCGACATTAAGAATGAACCCCTTCTCCTCCTCCCTTCATCTCCTCTAAGTCGTTGCAGTCTTTCGAACCCGTCTTTGCTGGTACTCTGCTGAGGGTAATGGAATGGTCGACCTTGCAAATTCTCGGAATGGAAGAACTTCTCTCTTTCTTCTAATCGGGCTTCTAAAGGCACTCGTCTCTTGACTCTTTTGTAATCTACCCAACTTCTATTCCCTTCCGACAAAGCCAGTCACAGAGGTTATGAGGGAGTTGCGACGAATCTTCTCTCTTTCTCCTCCAAATCACTCGAAAAGTCGACTCGCAATACTAGTCACTTCGGGTCCACCTAGAACAGCTCAGCATCAGTACTCGACCAGTCTCAGCAGCTTCAGCAAGTCCCGCACTCCCTCAAACAGGGTACAAGTCGATCAACAATCCTCAATCTCAAACAAGCGAATTCTCCCTTTGACTCGAACTAGAGGAGCTACAAGAATTCTGCAGAAGTATGTGAACCTATCCATTTACTCTGAAACATCCTAGCTGATTGAGGGCTGTGGCTTGACAGCTTCTCTTTCCTCCCTTCAAAATGACGACTTTCAACTCCCTCCCCAATGAAACTTTGCAACGTATAGTCGATTGCTGTCACGAAGCGGATGAAACGTACAGGACGAGGATGGGGGAGCAGGTGAAACGTCAGCCGAAAACAAAGCCTAGCAGACTCTCTTCAAGCGATAGCGAGAAGATCACACAAGGGTGGGGGAAAAGCTGCTCCATCATCTCGAGGACTAGCAAGAGGCTACGTAGTCTAGCTGCTAAGCATTTGTTCTCGGTGAGATACTTTCTCCACCTGTTTCTGAAGGGCGGTTTGAAACTGACCCGTCAATTCGCAGACGCTCCTGCTCGCCCATATCGATGCTACCATCTTCAAATGCTCGATTCTTCATTCCTCACTTCGATTGTCCTTCATGCGCCTCGATTTCAGGGGAACTTATTCGACTCCCTCCGCATCCGACTTCGTCCTCTTCTGCCAGCTCTCACCTCTACTCCCGAACATTTGTGCCCTTC
>JGI24890J29729_1001078_pt1 | contig 13448 bp, 19 predicted proteins | sample FreactcultureFD7_FD_29729 | JGI IMG/M metagenome (IMG submission 29729)
CACCTACACCAGGTCTGCGTGGTCGTGGCAATCGAGGCCAAGCCTCAGTGCCACCCCAGCATCGATGTTCTGACTGTACCAGACTGGTAAACGCACGACCACATCCAGGGCAGGGTCGTCGGATTCTGGTCCAGGGTTCCACTCCAGGGTCTCCAGCAAACCAATAGTATCGTCTCGTTTCGCGCCATCCCTCTGGGGTTCTCATCAATTCAGTTACCAGCATGTAACTATTTAGGTTGCCGGCGATCCAGTATAAATATTTGGGTAGAACAGTTCTTTAGTTAAAATTGCCATTTTATTCTAGCCGTGTCCACTGTTCTATAAAGCCCCAGCATCGGTTGATTGCAGGGGCTTTTTTTATTCCACAAACAATCTATTATACACAGGTTCTGGCACTCGATCTTCCTGCATGTCTATTCTAAAGTCTTCGTTTGCTTCAAACAAGCGATTCCAACGACCCAGAATACCACTGGGCACATCCTTTTCACTGTTTAACTGCCGCAACATGTCTGTCATAACATCCAAAGCTGTGTAGTTGGGTTGTTTCTGAGTTCTTGGAAATCCTGCCAAGGGCTGTTCCAATTCCTCTATCAAGCCCTCTGCATCAAACCTGCGTACCACTTGTTCCATCACTTGGCGCACATGTTCATCCAAGCGACTGTATTCGGTTTTTGATTGTTTGTAGTAGTCTGTGGCATACTTCATTCCTGATCTAGGAGTCATATGTCTAATTGATTTGTATCGGAATTCAGCCATTTCTGTTCCTTTCAAAGTTGGATTGCCCGCATGCCGCTGGGTCTAAAGTTCTTTATGGGTTCACTGCCGGATAGATAAAATCGACTTTCACTGGCTATATTGAATACTCCTGTGACTTCTGCCGATTCAAGCCATAATCTATAGTACATGTCTTCGCCATCAGTCCACATCACAATAGCAGTCAATGGAACCAGTTTCATTCGACTGGCATTATCCCTGCGATTCATTCTGTATGTGGCCTTACCAATCCATCGGGTCATTGTGAGTTCGTTGTAGTATTCCCAAGCCGAGCCATAGGCTAGATCAGTTTCCCAACCAATTGGTAAATTGGCATAGAACTCACTGCGTTTGTTTGTCACACGCCATTTGAACCGTTGAAATTGTGTGTTGTTGTCGAAACTACAGTCCATGTTCACTGCTAGTCTTGTGGGTTGATGTCCATCTGTGTCTGAGGCTCGTACAGTCAGCAGGCTCAAGCGCATGTAACTGATCATGGCAAGATCGATTTCTGGGCGCGATCGCCGTATGTCTCTTCTAATGGCCCCGCAGTTCTCGGGTTCCGGTTCTTTCTCTGCAGGAGAAAGCCCTGGTAGCGAAGCGTCCCGCTCGAAGAGGGCCAAAGGCTCGGGCGTCAGCCCTGTATTACTTCTTACTTCTTTCTTTTTTAATATTACTTTTGCAGAATCTGTCATGATTTTTCCTTTCTGTTGTCGGGGAATACCGATTCACGCCATGCTCGGTAAAACACATGTCCTGGGCCGAATGGAAATGACTATGACCTAGTCGGAGAAAAGCCCTGCGCTAACAGCATTATACTGTATACTTGTATTTATGTCAATGCACAAATTATTCAATTCTTTTCTACCTGTCGGTGTAACAGCCCAGGTATTCGTGGGTGGGCCCACCCATGACTATGGTACAGGCCAGCGATTCTGCTGGCCGCTGATGGGCACAGCCCACTAGTAGAAACACTAAGATCAGCAATCGCATGCGGACACCTGAGCAGGTTCGGGGGTTTTGGCAACCCATATTTGATGCCGGTAATCATAATAGCAATTGGAGAAATCATGATATCGTCTTAGAGTTCGCGCATATGCCAGGCGTTCTGCCACACGCTCTATCACATATATTATGCTCCAGGGAAAGGCTATCAAGGCCGCAATCACAGCCACTATCCAAATCATTTCAATGGCAAACTGTATCATGGTGTACTCCTTAATCTTTTCTGTAGATAAAATATGCCGCTATGGCCAGCATGATGAAGGGACTTGCTACTGCTAACATAGCAAGACTAGCAGACGGAATCACTTGGGTTATCCAAGTCGTTACTCCGGCGATGCTGTAAAAAGCCGCAAAGTATAAACCAATAGCAATTACTCCACCTATCAAATAAAGTACAGGGTATAAGCAGGCACATACAATCCCAACTGTAATCCAAAAAATCTGAGATACTGTGCTCCAATTTTTAATGATAAAAACCAGGGCCGCTACACCAACTAAAAAATGAACCATTTCTCACTCCTGTTTTGTTACTATGTTCATAGTATAACAAAGAAATCATTTCACGCCAAAACAGGTGTTGCAGATCTGCAACAGTAATACTTTTGTTTAAATACTGGGCTAGTCGTTAACTGCACCGCAGAGGATGGCGTGGATCAATTTTTGCAGTTTCTACCACAAGCCCAAATCTGGACTAGTTCTTGGTGTAGCCACTAATCTGGCTGGTGTCAATTCGACTGATACCTTCAGCTTCATCCCGCTTTAGGTCCTGTGCTTTTCGAGCCAACTGTAAGTATTCCATGGTGGGCTGTCCATCTACCAACCAACCCTGCAAGGTCATGTTCACAAGGCTGTGTATGTCCACATCGGTCATGCCTGCTTGGCTCAATTCTAATACTGTATATTCCAACTTGTGAACTAGGTTCTTATAAATCATTTCGGTTCCTTTGTAAATGGTAGCCACTTGTATCCGTTTTGAAACAAGTGTCGTTTGCGACCTGCGGCCGCACGAGTAATGCCATACCGGTGTGCAATGTCCCGTGTGTTGGCCGTTCGTACCCAGGCGATTTCTTCTTCTGAGTATTTGTATTTGCGTCCCTGTTGTTTTTGTCCTGTGCTGGGTCCGCGTCCCATACGATGACCACGCCCGTTACGATACATGATTTCATTGCGTAGGCTTAGACTGCCCACAACCATATGAGCAGGATCCAAACACAAGGGATTACTGCAGGTCCGCACCACATTCTCATCTGGACCTAGCGCACGACCCAACATGATTCTTGCGGCAACACGATGTACCACAGTCATGATTCGTTTGTTATCGCTCTTGCGTATACCACCCATCATGCCATAACCCTGCACATGTTTAGCTCCGGTCCATTCTGTGCTACAAGTTGTGCCAGGCGCTTGATGTCGATAGTAATAATCTAATTTGATCCACATGTCACCAAGGTCGGTGTATTTTGTCCAATCTGTTTTCGTTCCCATAAAAATCCTTTACAGTATATGATATTTAGTGCATAATATAACATTGACATAAATATAAAAGCAGGAAGTAATAATGGCAAACTATTCAATTAAAGATTCGGATACTTGGACCTGGCGATTGGCCAAACATGAGGATGTTGAAAACATTTTAGATTTGGTAGCGGCAAATTATCAAGAGGAAATCACTGGCATATTGACACGCAGTCGTCCCAGGATGGCATACCATTTGCATAGGGCAGTATTGCAACAGATATTTGAACCCTGGCAAGGCCTGGTCAATATTGCCGAAGATCGCACAACAAAAAAATTACTTGCGTGGGCATGGTTAGAGCGTGGAAAATATACACCTTATGCTCCTGAAGAAATGGGCTGTGCAGAATTTGCACATGTGGATTTAACTCAAAGTGTACGCAATAGAATCACCTTGGTAGCACAGATATTTGAGCAATGGATAGCATGGTGTGAAAAACAAAAAATACCAGTGTTGACCAGCACCAGCATTAGAGCAGATCAAACAGCATTTATGCGCCTACATGAACAATATGGCTTTACTGTGCGTGGATCAATTGCTTATCGAAGGATAATACCATGAGCACAAACAAGATAAAAGTATTCTCACCCAACCCTGCACAGAATCAAACATTCTCACAGCAGGCACAACAACAATATCAACAGTCACAGAACCAGGCACAGGGCTTGGGCCTGAGTCAATTGGCCCAACAGGCACAAAATCAATTCAATAGCGCATACAATATCTACGCACAACTGGGTCAGCAGGCACAAATGGTCGCACAACAATCAGCCTACAACATATCACGCGATGCATGGATAGATCAGCGTTATATGATAGATGGAAAGTATATGACTCTACAGGAATTCGTAGATTTTATATGGCCTGAAGATTGCGCTGAAAAGACCTTCTTCATATTAAAACACACAAAGGAACCAAACCATGTTGAAAGCAGAAAATAAACACTATGTAATCGAAGCCTGCGGGCAAGAAAAAGCCACGGCCTCGGGCATTATTGTGCAAAACACCGGAGACAGTGAATTGGCACGAATTTTGTCAGCAGGACCACAGATCGAAAATCCCATACCCGAAGGCACTGAAGTTGCTGTTAATTGGGGTAGTGTTGCTGTTGTAACACTCAAAGGTCGTAGACTTTTTGTCATCCACGCAGATGGTATTTTAGCGAGAGTAGACCATGACACAGTTCAACATTGATCGCATTAGGATTGACATTGATGATGACCGTCCGGATCGTGTTTGGATTTGGATGTTGGATGAACTCGAGGAACCCGTAGAAGGCGGCGAGTTTGACCTATCAGAATTCTTGAATCACATTCTGGCGTTTTACAACAAGAATTATTAACGCGGCAATAACTTGTGCGTACTGATTGGGCGTGATCCGCCCATTTTGGTTTTTATTTCTATCAACAGGTCTTCCATGCGCTCAAGTCTAGCATCAACGCTGTTCAATCGTGTGATCACATGTTGGTAGCGTTGTTCACAATCTTCTAGATGATCTTCTAGGCGATAAACTGGAGCAGGCTTTGGTATGCTTCTAGTCATTGCGGCGTCCACGGTCTGTATGGCGTCCTGCGATTTCCAATGTGGCTTCTATCTTCCAACAAAATATGGCGATCTTGCCAATATGATCTGCCGCCATGTTGCACACATCTGGATAGTTCAATTCTTTGCCAGCTTCATCCATTTCATGATACACATCAATCATGGTATACAAGTCATCCAATACATCATGCAACAGACTGTCGGCATCCATATCGGGCATTGTGTCTGAAATTGCGCTGGTTTCCAAAATCATTCCAATAGTCTCTGGCACACGCCCTACACCACAGGCTTGTATTTCTTCACCTAGGGTGTCAATGTTGTCCTGTAGGAATCGGTAGATGTGTTTCAACAACTTGTGGTCGCTATAGAAATTGCGTCCACGAATGTTGATGTGTGCTGAATGTGTTTTTTGGTACGCAACAAAGTTTGTGGCCCAAACTCGTTCTAATACTGTATATAAATCAGTTAATGTCATTTCAGTTCCTTATCTTTGCATTTGTGCTGGTGGTAATTGACTATCAAACATTTGACTATTTGACTCATATGTTGATATTTCTTGTGCGGTCCAAGGGCGTCCACTTAATGGATTTATTTCACTGCCACGCAAGCGTCCCACACGCGGCACAGCAGGACCAGTTGGTGTGCTGTATGTTGCCATACCTACACCTAGGCCAGTCTTGGCCGCGGCCGGCCCATATTGTTTGGCCATCAATGCCATGCGTGACATAAAGTTACCAGCAGTTGGAGGACCACTTGCTGGTGGAGGTGGAGGAACTGGAGCCGCGCCAGTGGGCATCACAGGTCTTGGCGGCATTGGTTGTCCGTTAGGTCCTAATATTGAGTTGTTGGGCACAGCAGGACCTGTTGGAACAGGAACTCTACCTGCGGCTCTTGCGGCACGACCTGCTTCACTGGCCATGTCGGCTGCGGCTCTTGCTTGATTGGCAGCGGCATTGGCACGATATGCTTGAATACCTTTGTAGGCCAAATAACCTTCACCAACAGGCACCGCAACATCTTTTACTTTAGAAGCAATGTCGCCAACACCTAGACCCACTGTGGCCAAATTGCTGTTACTACTACTGACTTCAGGTATAGTAGTTTGTGGTGGAGGTGGTTCGTTAGCATCTACTTCAGCGGTTGCTATTGGTGCAGGTGGAGGAGATTTTTTAGCCTCCTCTGCTTCAAAAGCATTTATTTCTTCATCTGAGTAACCTGCGGCTCGTGCTTTTTCTCTATTGATAGCCATTGTTATTCCTTAAATGTACTCAAACTTGGACGCAGAGCCTTTTGACTGAAGCCTTTGACATCCCAGCTTTGTGTTTCACCGTTCCATTCAGGTACAGGATAATGTTTGTAGGCATCAACCACAGCACCTGGGTTTTGACCATTTTTGTTGTACTTGGCAATGTATGCGGCACGAGCGGCATAGATTTTGTCATATTGGTCATCCAAGCGACGCTTCTCTGCACCCCAGGCCGCATTGAATTGATCTGTTGTTTTCAATTCAGGATGTTGTGCTTTGAAGTTGGCACGGGCCGAGGCTTGATCATTAACAAACTGACTGCGTGTCATTAGACTTAGACCTGAATACAATGGTTGGCGTGTAATATCAACTCCAGCATCTCTGTTGAGTTTGTGTTCGCCTTCACTGATACTGCCAGGTCCAGCATTTGCTCGTAATGTTAACGGAGCCAACTGTGATTGTAAACCAATTTGGCGATATAAGACTTCTTTCTGACGATCCGACAAATCCAATGCTCTTACACGAGTACTTAATTCATTGGGGTTGTTGTAACTGCCAGTTACCAAATCACGGATAATGTTTGCGGCTTCAGTGCTTGCAGGGCCTTTGCCTTGCAGAATACCAGCAATTTCAGGATTGTTCAATACACCATCAGGTCCATTGATTTGTTCTCTACGAATACGGCTAACTTGACCTCCAGCATCTGCTTTAGGCGTAATGTCTTCGGCATGATATTTGATAAAGGATTCTTGTTCTTTTGCTCCAACACCAATGTTGGATTCTGCCTGCGATTTTTGCAAGGCCATGCGTTGTTGATACGCGGCGTATGATTCGCCAGGGCGTTGTTGTGTATCGCCGGGTGCAACAGGTGCTGCCACTGCGGCAGGTGCCTGTTGTTGTGGCACAGCAGGACCTGCTGGTCTTTGTTGCGGTGCAGCCGGCACACTGATTATATTGCCATTGGCATCGATTCTGGTTTGTGGATACTGTCCACCTGCAGGCGCAGGCATTTGTGCTTGTCCTTGACCCTGTGGTTGTGGAGCAGGACCTTGACCACTGCCCATTGGATTAACTCCGCTGGCCGGCAACGGTATCTGTGATGTACCAGTTTCGGCTGCTTGTTTACCGCGCTGACCTTGACCCGACTTCTGGAATGCCAGTTCGCTTTGCATTGCAACATCGCTACCAATACCATAAGCAAACAGTCGACCTGTGTCACCTGAGAATGTAGTGCCATCAGCACTGACATAACGCGGACCCATTGGAGTGGTTTGCAAGTGATACATTTTACCTGTATCCATATCTTTGTAGGCCTGTGTGTGTTGTGTAACACCCTTCATGTTTTGAGTGTTGATCAACTGATCCGGTGTTAATTCACCAGTGGCACTATATCCTTTTGTAGGGGCTCCTTGTCCATTGTATTTGACCCATGCCGGTTTGCCATCAACCATGGTCTGACCCCACATGTCACCAGCACCCAACTTTTGTTGTTCGTTCTTGGCCAAATCTGTTAGACCCAAGCGTTGGAATAGATAGGCTTTTAAATAACTGCCTTCTTCGCTGGGGTCTTTCAATGCTCGTTGTAGGCCAGCGCCTCCGCTGGCAATCAATTCTTGTGCTTTCTTTTCAGCCTTCTGCTCCATGCGATTTTGTTCCAACACAGTGGCGTGTTGATCAGCATAGGCTTTCTTGGTAGCAGGATCCAATAGATGTTCGCCGGCATAAGCACCCATACCCAGGGCATTGGGGTCACGGCTGTTCAATACCAAATGGTGAATAGCACTTTCTTCTGGACTGTGTCCGGTGTCGGTTATTGCGCCTTGCATGCCGGCCAATAATGGTGCATATTTCTTTTCAGTTTCTTCTTTGCCTTTTGGAAATACTTTAGTTAGATAAGTTTTTGTTTCTTGCGGAACATAATCTTTCCAATCACCACCTTGTGCCTGTGCTTGACGCATGGCCTTTTCAATGGTGCCTGGACCTGCATTGTATGCGGCCGCCGCCTTTTCAGGATCTTTGTCGAAGTGGTTAAACATGCCTTCAAAATAGCGTTGTCCAAATGCACGATTGCCTTCAGGTGTGGCCAACTCCTGTGGAGTGGCAGGAGTAACTCCATACCCTGGTTGTTGTGCTGTGGCTGGCATGATTTGTGCAATGCCAACTGCACCTTTGGGACTGGTTAAGATCTGTCCATTGGGACCTGTTTGTCGTCCACCAGATTCGGCTTGTACCATTCTGTTAAACACATTTGGATCAACTGGTCTAGGTGCTGGTGCAGCCTGTTGTTGCGGCATGGGAGCCTGTTGCGACTGCGGAGCAACCGCAGTTGGAGGCATGTTGGGCAAATAATTAACAGGATTGGGATTGATACTGGCTATTTGAACAGGAGGTCCTGCCTGAGGCATAGATTGTTGTTCTTGTTGCTGTTGAATAGTATTTTTGTCTAATGTCTGTTTATTTGTAATAGTTACATCACCACTTGAATCAGTGCTGATAGTTGTGGTCTTTGGCGTGACATTGCCATTCTCATCAGGTTCGGCCTGAAAATGTCCTGCTAGTAATGATCTTATTGACATCCGTAATCCTTAAAAACTAATGCCAGATTTCTTTTCACTGGTAGTACCTTGTGTACCATACAAGCCATTAAAATTTGGATTTGATTGTTGCATGTTGCCTACGCTACCATATAAGTTGGCCAATTGTTGTAGATATCCCATTGGCGCTTGTGCGGCGCCTAGTCTGGCTTGTGAACCTTGTAAGCCCAATTGTCCACCTGAAATGCCGGCTTGTGTCAAGCCTTGTCCGGCTTGTAGTTGTTGATTTGTTAGATTATTCAACACACCGGCTGATGCCTGTTGTTGCATTAATTGATTTTGTCCGGCTAGTTGATTGGCAGCCAAGGCAGCTCTTGCTGATCCCATCTGTCCAGACCCACCAAAATTGGCGTTCTGTGCGGCCATGTTTTGACCATATTGTAATTGTGCAGGGATCATAGCGGCATTCAATTGTGATTGCTGATATTCAGGACTTGATATATTTGCCAGGGCATTGATACCAGCATTGTATGCTCCAGCACCACCTTGTCCCATATTTTTTGCCAACATGTCGCCAGTTTGTCCAACACCTCCTGCGGCTTCATTTACACCGCCTGCACCTGAATTATACACATCACTAGCCGATCCCAATACTGAACCAAGACCGCCCATGACTGATTTGCCCATGGCCGCTTGATCGGCGGCATATTGCTTTTGTGTATCTGATGCTATTGGCATGCTTGAACTTGTGCCGCTTGCTTTACCTTGACTCATATTTTATCCTTAATATATCTATTATTTAACCGAACCAGTCGCCGAGGTCACTGCCCCAATCACTACCGAAGTCACTGCCCCAATCAGATCCGCCTTGGTCACCACCAAAATCAAATCCGCCATTGCCACCACCATATTGGTCACCACCGAAATCATAACCACCACCATATTGGTCACCACCGAAATCATAACCACCACCAGTGTCGCCTCCGAAATCAAATCCGCCATTACCGCCACCATATTGATCACCGCCCATGCCATAATCATCACCGAAGCCGCCATTGCCACCACCATATTGGTCGCCACCATTAATTGGAGTATAACCACCATTGGTGTCACCACCAAAACCAGGAATTTTCATTGGTCCTTGTGAACCACCACCTCCGCCCAGGGCTTTGCCAAAAATATTACCTATTTGACCAATGGGATTTGATTGTCCACCGCCACCAGCGGCATGTGCAGGTCCATGACTGCCACCCATCATACCGCCTATCACAGCGCCAGGCAATCCGCCACCGACGCTTTTTAATATACTGTCTGCAAATGCATTGCCGGTCATACTACCGCCTCCGCTGGGTTGATTAGGCTGTTGTACATGTCCGCCACCTATCATTCCTGGATGCATCAATCTTGAACTGCTGTCACCACCAGGTTGACTATTACCATAACCGCCACCAATGCCACCACCGGGCATTAATTGATTGCCACCACCACCTTGATTCATTTGATATTCATCATTGCTGATGCCACCTGAACCATAGTGTTGTTGTGCTCCACCATAACCCTGACTAGGGCTACCATAATAGTAATAGTTGTTTGCTGGTTGTGATCCTTGTGAGCCACCGCCCATGCTTTTTCCGTATCCCATGTGTTATCCTTGCATTGGTGCCACAGGCGCATTGGTCTGTGGATTAATTAATTGTGCTTGCGGCATAACCGGCAAGCGGCCTAAATTTGTAGGCATGACCGGCACTGGAGCCGCAGTGGCATAACCAGGATTAACACCTGGTGACGCTAATTTGGTAGGTGTTGGCAAATCTGAAGCCGGCAACACAGGTGCTGCCATTGGACCACTGTCTGAACTTTTACCTGATAACAAATTGGATAATAGCATGCCAACTCCGCCTACAGCGGCCAAGCCACCTAATGTGCCCAGAATGCTGCCATAATCGGTGCCACCAGATTTATCACCGCCAATGATACCACCTATTTTTTTGCCTATGCCACCAATACCGCCCATGATACCACCATTGTTGTTTTGACCACCTGATGAACCACCGGTACCAAAGATGTCATCATACCAGTGTTTGGTAGGTGCAGGGTTACCGGCTGAGCCGCCACCCATATCGATGCCGCCAAAATCGCCGCCACCGCTTTGATCATCTCCAATGTTACCGTAATCTCCTGTTTGATAGCCTCCGCCATAATCGCCACCGTTGCCATAATTGCCACCGCCGCCATAATTGCCACCACCCATATCTAGTGGGTTGCCATAATCATCAGTGGGCCCGGAGTAAACCGGAGAGTTTTGGCCACCGCCGCCTAACGGGTTGCCGTAGTCATCATATGCTCCTTGATAAGGATCTACAGGGCTATAATCGCCCCAACTTATATCTGAGTAATCATCCATAGCTGTAATCTTTCATATCTATATTTACCCAATCATAACCATGTGGGCTTAGAGGGCCACTCAATTTGTGCGGGCCAACCTGCTTGTTCGGGAACTGCCAATAGGGCTGTTCTGTAAGTGCTTAATTCTGTTTGTTGTTCTGCAGTTAATGCGGCATACCATATGGGATTAACACGATCTACTGTTTGAGATAATATGTTATTTCTGCGTAATCTTGCCAAAGACGCTGTATGCTCAACATCCAATGACCAAGATTTAGTGGTCCAATCAAATTGAAATTTTTGAAGTCCAGTTGACGGATCTTGAGGTAATGCCATTGGAGCACCGTTTGCAATATAGTATTCATTGCCACGATATTCTCCTTCAATATAACTATCATCTTTCACATTGAGTGCAATAGCCGATGCATCGCCAGAATAAAAATTTCCAACAATTTGTCCTGTTTCGGTTTTGTATATAGTATAATTCATCGTTTTTGTAAGAATACTGACAAGTCAGATCCAATAATAGTTAAACTGGTTGGTGCAAGTCCCACCGAAGCTCCGTACTGCCATCCAACATAAAGACCTACGGCATAAGTTCCAGTGGTTGTGGCTGTGCCCAATGGCAATCCAGCAAGTGCCAAAGAAGTGCCTAAAGTAGTATAATAATTGGCCCAGTTGACAAGTCCTTGACTATAATATTTGGAACCAATTAAATTATTTGATGGATCATACGCATAGAATGCCAATACCAAAGTGTAATCAGTAATGGCTCCAGGACCAGATGGTAAGAAAGTCAAATAGCTATTTGTATCTCCACTGACAATAATTTGATCACCTGCGCTGGCAGAAAAATATACATAGGTACTTAGATAACGATTGGTAGTCGGGGGCGAGAATGCTCCCGGACTACTAATTGTCACAGTACTACTGGTAGCATTGCTAAATGTTTGACTTGCGGCACCGGTGGCAATTTGAGCAGTGCCAACTGCACCTGTTACAATTTGAGTAGTGTTGACTGTACCGGCCTGTAGGGCCCTGGCAGTGATCAAGCCAGCCACATTGAAGTTGCCAGCCACATTGACCGTGCCACCAAAATATGCATTGCCTGTGTTGCCTTGCAACCAATAACCAGTGCCAGTGTTGACGCCAATGGTTTGACCAATACTGGCAACATCGTTGGCCAGAATTAAATTGGCTGCAAACAAGTTTGTGGTAATTGTACCGGCTTGAATATTTGTGCCCACAATGGTATTGCCGGCAATTAAACTACCGGTAATGGTATTGGCAGCAATTAAACTACCGGTAATGGTATTGGCCACAATACTGCTACCCACAATGGTATTGGCAGCAATTAAATTACCGGTCAAAGTGTTGGCCGCAACCAAATTGCCGGTGATGGTACCACCAACTATGTTTGTGCCCACGATAGTATTGGCAGCAATTAAATTACCGGTCAAAGTACTGGCCTGTATCAAGTTGCCGGTGATGGTACCACCAACTATGTTTGTGCCCACGATAGTATTGGCCGCAACAAGATTGCCTGTGATGGTACCAGTGCTAATTAGATTGCCTGTGATGGTACCAGGAGTTACCAAGTTGCCTGTGATAGTACCTGTGCGAATTGTGTTGCCTGTGATGGTATTGCCAGCAATCAGATTACCAGTTAGTGTGCCAATTTGAACATTGTTGCCTTGAATAGTATTGCTGGCAATCTGCACATTGGTAATGGCTTTGGGTGCAATGTTGTTGGTTTGAACAATGCTGTTGGCCAGGGTCTGTAACAACACAGCAGTATTGTCTGGAAATGGTGTGTATCTAACACTTGGTGGTGAGGCATTGGCACTGAAATAAATTTGATTGCCACCTAATGTGGTGTAATATAAAATTTTAGTAGTGCCAAAACCACCAGATACCTGCTTCCAAGTATAATCAACCGGATTGTTACTGATGGTGCCATCGGTGGTGTTGTTTACACCATAATATGTTGCGCCACTACTATTACTGGTAAAGCCAGAACCACCGGTGGCACTGTTGGCATATTTGACATTAACATAATTGTATAGATATCCAACTGTGCCATAATTTTTTGTAGTTAGGCCACCGGTAGTGGTATTGGCAGTAACAACATTGCCAGCCGCCGCAATAATAACATTGGCATCATAACTGCCAAGATTAGACAAAGCATAATTCAAACTTGAAATTACTTCACCGTAACTACTATTGGTATCTAATGCAAAATTACTCATTAACGGGTGTCCTGAACAACAGTTACTTGCCAATTGGCCGCACTCAATTCCCAGGAATCAACTGCACTGGTATTGCCCACTTTCATTGTTACTACACGGGCTTCATTCTGATCAATTTGTGCCCATGGATCATTTGTTACGATTGGTACAGTTACAGTACTCTTATATGTTGGATCATTTCCAACAGCATCTGCACCTCCGATGGTGATATCAATATT
>JGI24890J29729_1001079_pt1 | contig 13444 bp, 10 predicted proteins | sample FreactcultureFD7_FD_29729 | JGI IMG/M metagenome (IMG submission 29729)
TAAAGATTTTATAGAAAAGGGAAACTTATTTTTAAGCAACATTTAAAAAAGAATCTGATCCTACGTTTCCAATTCTTTGATCGCCATCCATGCCATCAATCCTGTACTTATTGTCAAAGCATCTTCATCAATATTGAAAGTCGGTGTATGAACGTATGATGTAATTCCTTTTGCTTCATTGCGTGTACCGATACGATAGAATGAAGCCGGAATGACCTGCGAGTAGTAAGAAAAATCTTCTGCCCCTAAGGTAATATCGATATCAACTACATTTTCTTTACCAACATATTCAGTCGCAGCGGCTTTTATTCTTCTGGTGAGTTCAGGATTATTCTCCAAATAAGGATAGCCGCGCGAAATGTCTACTTCGCATTTTCCACCCATGCCTTCGGCCATACTTTCTGCCATTTTTTTGATCTTCTCCAGGCCGGAATTTCTCCACTCTTCATTCATAGCACGGAAGGTCCCGGCAATATTAACCTCGTCCGGAATAATGTTGGTCGCTCCTTTTCCAATGATATTTCCAAAAGTTAAAACTGTAGGCTGCCTGGGATTGGCATTGCGGCTTATGATTTGCTGAAGAGCGATAATAATATGGGAAGCAATTACAATCGGATCAATGGCAAGATCCGGCGCTGCGCCATGCCCTCCTTTACCGATCACTCTCAGATAAATTTCATCTGCACTGGCCATGGCCATTCCTTCGCGAAAACCAATTTTTCCAACAGGAAGTATAGGAAAAACATGTTGTCCGATAATACCGGATGGCTGAGGATTTTTTAACACGCCGTCGCGAATCATGTAGGAAGCTCCGCCCGGATTTTTTTCTTCGCCCGGCTGAAACAGGAGCCGCACGGTACCTTCGAATTGATCTTTTACCTCCTGCAAAATTCTGGCAGTGCCTAATAACGAAGATGTATGTACATCATGACCACAGGCATGCATGACACCTGTATTTATGGATTTATACGGAACGTCGTTGGCCTCTGTAATCGGCAAGGCATCCATATCGGCACGAAGGGCAAATGTTTTTTTTGTGGCATTCCTGCCTTTTATTTCAGCCACCAGACCGGTTGTAGCGACTTCCCTTGGTTCGATTCCAAAGGAGCGAAGTTGCTCTCTTACATATTTTACCGTGTTAAATTCTTTATACGATAATTCGGGATTGGCATGAAGGTGCCGGCGAAATTCAACTACTTGAGAAGTATAAACTTGAGACAATGATTTTATTTTTTCGAGGAGACTCATTTCAATGCAAAATTGAATTTGCAAGGTAACAAAGTTTAGTGTTTCAAATAAACAGGATAATTAAACCTTTTATAAAACAACCTTTGCGATTGATTATCAATCATAGGATATTCGCACAGATCCAATTCTAAATTTTCCTATACATGATGCTTAAATCAACATGTTTTATTTTTTTAATTCTCATTTCCATAAATACATCATATTCTCAACAGCCTTTTAAGAACAATCTTTCATTAGATAACCTTTCAGCCTTCCGACCACAAGCTGGCAATTGGCAAATCGTCGGTGATGTCTTCATGGACCCTACAATCGAACCTTCCTTGCATGAAAAGCCTTCCGAACCCGAAACGAAAAAGAAGAAGTCGAAAGGTCAGCCTTCACCAATTCTTCCGAAGGCAGTCACTTTTCAGCCCGGCAAAGGAATTCTGCTAAATCTGAACGATGGATCAAAAAAAGATAATTTAATAACTGCCTGGGAGCATGGCGATATCGAATTGGAACTTGAAGTGATGTTACCGAAAGGATCCAATTCAGGTATTTTTTTACAAGGCAGGTATGAAGTTCAGCTCTTCGATAGCTGGGGCGTACGAGAACCGAAATATTCTGACATGGGTGGCATATACCGCAATTGGGAGACGGAACCGGATAAAATTTACCTGGGTAAAGCACCGTTGAGCAATCCGGCCAAGGCTCCGGGGCTTTGGCAGAAGATGAGAATCTCGTTTCAGGCACCCCGGTTTGATCCAACCGGAAAGAAAATCGCAAACGCAAAATTTGTTTCCGTAGAATTGAATGGGATAAAAATCCATGACAACGTAGAGGTTCCCTTGCTTACGGGCGCGCCCATCGAAAATAATGAAAAGCCAATGGGGCCACTTATGATCCAAGGCGATCACGGGCCTGTCGCCTTCCGGAACATTAAATATACCTTGATGAAGGACCTGAATGTTGTGTTAAGCCCGTTGGTCTTTAAGACCTATCACGGAAAGTTCAGAACTATTGCCGATTTCATGTCGGTGAAACCTCTTGTTACAGGCACCATCCCAGAATTAACGTACGAAGTGGTGGATACCGAAGATTCTTATGCTGCGATCTTCACCGGCAATGTTATCGTGCCGGAGGAAAATAACTATGAATTTTCCCTCCTGTATTCCGGTGGTGCGCGCGTTGTTGTTAACGGCCAGTTGATACTCGATTATCAGCGGGCAGATGGCGCACGGCAAGATAAAGGTTCCATTGCCCTGAAGGCCGGTACCTACCCGATCGAAATTTACAACTATAAAGATGTTGCCTGGGTTGCACCGCGACTTGCACTCTATGTAAAAACTGACGATAGCTATCAACGTGGTTTTTATGCCTACAATTCAAATCCTCCGGATGACGATCCTGTAGCGCCCATTTTCATAAATCCTGAAAACAAAACAAAATTGTTACGGGCCTTTGTCGATTTTAAAGGTGATAAAAATCAACGCCTCACGCATACGATCGGGGTAGGAGATCCGAATGGTATTCATTACATATACGACCTTGCATCGGGAAGTATTGTCTGTGCATGGCATGGTGATTTTGTCGATGCTACACCCATGTGGCATGATCGCGGTGACGGTTCATTCAAACCCAATGGCGCAGCGCAATTTTTTTTTACCGGACCGTCGCTGGCGTTTCTGGCAGATTCGAATGAAGCTTTCCCTGTCACCAATAAAGAAGAAGCATTCAGATCCAAAGGATATGAAATAGAAGAGTCGACTGGTCGGCCAGTATTTAAGTACACATATACTAATCTGCTGGTAACCGATAAAATATTCCCGGATGATAACAACCGCATCATCAGCCATCAGGTATCGCTGAAAGACCGTGGTTCGAAGCAAGGTCTGTATTACAAACTGGCAGACGGAAATTCGATTGTTTCTCTATCCAATGGATTTTATGCTATTGATGATAAGCAGTACTATATTAAAATAACTTCCGGTAAGTCTTTCGTGCGGGACATAAACGGAAAAAAAGAACTGGTCTTGCCTTTCGAAGGTGATTCTATCACATATTCAATCATTTGGTAGCGATCTAATCAAGGATGAAAAACATGAATACAACTCAAAAATTTTTTGCGACACTACTACTGATATTCTTTTGGGCTTCATTCCTACAAGCCCAAAACAAAAAGAGCCTGCCGACCGAGGACGATTACTACAAAATTATAACCGTTCCCACGCCTGAAAATATTTTGCTTGAAGTAGGGGGACTCGCAACTTTACCCGATGGCCGCATGGCTGTTTGCACCCGGCGCGGCAATGTCTGGATAATCGAAAATCCTAATGGATTCTCTCCAACGTTCACGCTTTTCGCCGAAGGCCTTCATGAACCTCTAGGATTGGCTTACAAGGATGGTGCGCTCTATACTGCACAGCGTGGTGAGCTCACCAAGCTTGTGGATACGAATGGCGATGGGGAAGCTGACGTTTATGAAACTGTTTATGCCTGGCCGATCTCCGGGTACTACCATGAATACTCTTTCGGTCCAAAAATAGCGCCTGATGGAAGTTTCTTTGTAACCGGTAATGTTGCCTTTGGTGATGAAGAGTGGTGGCGTGGCGAAAGCCGCAGGCCGTGGCGCGGATGGACGATAAAGATTCATCCCGATGGAACGATGGAACCCTGGGCTACAGGCATGCGGTCTCCGTGTGGACTGGGCATGATTGACGGAGAGTTTTTCTATGATGATAATCAAGGTGACTGGATGGGGTCCGGTGGCATATGGCACGTAACGAAAGGAAGTTTTACAGGGCACCCTGCAGGATTGCGCTGGACGAATCTGCCGAATTCTCCACTGAAGCTTACGCAAGAACAAGTCTATGCGGAGGTCAATCCCCGTCAGATGAAAGTGGAGGGACAATATATAAAACCTGAGAATATTGCCGACGAAAAAAATCCTCATCTTCTATTTCAGATGAAAGAAAAATTTCCTGATTACAAATTACCTGCGGTTTGGCTCCCTCACGGTATTCTCGGCATTTCAAATTCCGAAATCATCCAAGACGAAACAGAAGGCAAGTTCGGTCCTTTCGCCGGACAAATTTTTGTAGGCGATCAGGGTCAGAGCAAGATCATGCGGGTTGTCATGGAAAAAGTGAAAGGAGAATTTCAAGGTGTTGCGTTTGATTTCAGATCCGGATTTCAGTCAGGTGTACTGCGCATGTGTTGGGGGCATGACGGATCTATGTTTGTCGGAGAAACAAACCGGGGTTGGGGTTCCGCCGGCACCACGACCTCCGGTCTGCAGCGTCTTGCCTGGATGAACAAAATACCTATGGAAATGAAAAATGTCAAAGCCATGCCGGATGGTTTTGACATTGAGTTTACCTATCCGGTTGATAAAATTATCGCAGAAGACCTTGCTTCCTACAGCGGGAGAAGCTTTCTCTACAAATACCATCCGGTCTATGGTAGCCCAACTGTAAACGAAGAGGCCCTTGGCATAAAGGGTGTTCGCGTTTCAGAAGATGGGTCCCATGTAAGACTTGTCATTGACAACCTTCGACAGTATTACATTCACCAACTTGATGTTTCAAAACTCAAGGCGAAAGATTCGGGGTTACCCATTCTTCATGCTTCTGCTTATTACACGCTTAACAATATTCCGGATGGTCCTAAACTCCTGCTGAAAGAAATCAGCACAAAACGTACGGTGTCGGTTATTTCCAAAACTCCTGTAAAATCAATGGCTGCAACTAAGACAAAAACTATAAAAGCGCCCACGTATACTGAGGTGGAACCACTGCTGGTGAAGAATACCTGTACTGCCTGCCACCAGGCCAATAAACGTCAGGTGGGTCCGGCTTTCGCCGATGTTGCCAGGAGAAAATACAGCGATGAAAAAATTGTAGAACTTATTTACAATCCTCAGCCACAGAACTGGCCCGAGCATGCTACACCGATGGCTCCTATGCCACAGGTTCCAAAAGCTGAGGCGTTGAAAATTGCAGCCTGGATAAATTCATTGAGGCCCGAAATACAATAAATAATCTACAGTATATAAAATTTTAAAAATAATCCGGTCAGTGCCGCCCCGGCTATGATGATGGGCTCTTTCAGCTTTTTGAATTTAAGCAGCAATCCAATGGTGGTCATGGCAATAAGAACAGATGGAATATCCATCAAGGTTCTCTTTCCCAATACAAGTACTGCTCCCGCAATTGCGCCAACCGCCGCAGCTGTAACACCATCAACGAAAGCTTTGATGGCGGGATGCTTGCCATATTTTTTAAAATAGGGAGCGGGAATAACAGTGAACAAATAGCACGGAACAAAAGTAGCCAGCGCTGCTACACATGCTCCCGCAAAACCGGCTACCAAATATCCGATGAAACCGACTGTAATTACCACAGGACCCGGTGTGATCATCGCGACGGCTACAGCATCCAAAAACTGTTGTTCATTGAGCCAATGATATTCCTTTACTACACCACCGTATAGAAAGGGAACAATTGCCAATCCGCTTCCAAAAACAAATGCGCCTGCTTTTGTGAAAAACCACGCGAGTTGCGTGAGTTTAGTTGACATTGAAATGGTTGCCGTCGCCTGTCCTAAAAAGGGCAAGAACGTTGCTGAGGCCTTGTGTAGAAATTTGGGGGGCGCTTTAACAAACCAGATCAGCATACCCGCTGCCAGGATCAGCCATAAATTCTCAGTTTCCGTCAGATATGTCGAAAACATGAGAACAATAAAAATTCCCCACAACCAATAATCTTTCCCCAGACTTTTTATTGTAAGCTTGTAACTGCTCATAACAATAACCCCAATCACGGCAGCGCCTACGCCATAAAACACAGCCTGCATCCAGGAGAGGCCGCCGAAGGTTACATAGGCAAACCCAATCGCTACTACCATGAGAAAAGATGGAACGACAAAAGCGATTCCAACAAGAGTGGCTCCGATAATTCTGTAATGAACATAGCCGAGATAAATAGCAAGCTGCGCTGCCAACGGACCTGGCGCTAATTGTGCAAGCGCCAGCCCTTCTTTGTAATCCTCCTCCGAAATCCATTTTTTAATTTCGACCAGATCACGATGCATATAACCAACCAGTGCAACAGGTCCTCCAAAGCCCCATGAGCCGAGTTTTAAAAAATAAATCAAAAGATCCTTCAGGGTATATACGGGATTCATGAGTGTTATTTAAAATCTATGCGTCCAAAAAAGAGGCAATCATTTATCCTTCTTCTGAAGGTTAATGTTATGAAAGAAAAATAATCGTATCGCATTCGACGAGATGTAATTATTTCCGGATGCGTCTTGCTGAAACACGTTCATGTATCCGAGTTGAGCATTAATCTTATCGGTAAATTGATATCCAAATCCGGCAAAGAAACGGTTCTGGTCAAATGTGTTAAAAACTATTTCCTTTCCAAAATTTATGAACACTTCATTCATGATCGCCAGAAAAGGTGTTCTGGCTCCTAGCTCTTTCCCTTTTAATGGAATGAAGAAGGCCAGGTTGTACCGAAGTCTGAAATTAAAGTTGTACCCATCCTGAAGAACATCGTTTGAAATTTTCCGGAGAAACCGCTCTTCCAACCGTAGCCATTGCAGTGTGGAAAAATTGGAATATCGCTGACTCCACCACACTTGCTGCCAGGGCCTATGCTCTGTTCGAACAGTCTCTAATCCTTTGGCGGGAAAAAGCTCGACAAGAGCATATCCGACATTGAAGCGAACATTGTCTTTTAAAAAATATGTTACCGCAGGCCGGAAAATAAACTGATAAGGACGATCCACAAAATTGTCTGTTTGACGATAATGCAGGTCGAGCCAAAATCCAAATTTCTTCGTTAGCCTGGTCTGATTAAAATACCCCAGCCACAATTGCTCTCTGGAGCGGATATTCTTCTGTACCGTCTGACAAAGTCCTTTTCCAACGCCGGCAAAAAACAACATTATACTTAGCAGAAAAACAGGAATGAACCTCATACTTCAGATCAAATTCTGTACAATGGTATGAAGTGGAATCTTCGCGATCTAGAATAGAATTTACTATTTGTACGTCCTTTACTTTTTCAATGATTTTTTCCTAAAAGCAGACGGATTTTTGCCGGTGTACTTTTTGAAAATGCGGCTAAAGTGGCTCTGATCCGAAAACCCCGTCAGATAAGCGATTTCGGCGAGAGAATTTTTAGATTCCACCAAAAGCTGAGTTGCTTTTTCAATGCGAAGCTTACGGATATAATCTCCAAAAGAAAGGTCATCAAAGTATTTTGAAAACTCCCTTGACAAATAAGCCGGATGAACATTGAGTGTTTGAGAAATCTCCTTCAATCGCAGATTTAAATTGGTGTCGATCTGATCCTGTATAATTTCTTTTAATTCAGACGCCCATAAAGGTATTTTTCGCGAGTTTGATTTCTGTTTAAGAAATTTTTTATAGACATCCAGGAGCAAATTCTCTATTGGATTTTGAGTGTGCCTCTCCTGATGCCTGTACTTTGCCCAACTATAAAGAGCATCGTAAACCTCCATACCCTTCTCAAGAAGCCTGTGATCATCCTTAATATTATAAGAAAGACCAGCGGAAATTGCCCATAGCCCTGCTGCCTGAACGGCTATGTCGTGTCGGTCTGTATCCGCTCCCCGGACAATAACAGCCAGGATTTGAATTGCCGGATCGTTGATTTTGTATTTCTCGATGATATAATCAAACGTACAATGATCATTATAATGTGTGAACTCAACTTCCGGCACATCGAACGGGATGGCATCCCATAACGCAGCCTGTTCCTTTACATTTTCCGGACTAACAAAAATGAATTCCGCATCAGCATCTATGAACCGTTTAATGAGCCATGGACAGGCAATACGGTCTATCATGGGTCGCTCTCGTGTAATCCATTTCATATATTTCAAGATTTTGGCGAAGAAGATCAAAAATTGATCTAATCTAACGTGTGGAAATCATTACACATACCTTTCAAAATAATAATTTAGAAGGAAATTATACACGGATATTAATGAAGCCGTTGTGATGGTGGCAAAGAATTTCGATTTTCAGGATGTACTTTTTAACAATTCATTCATTTTTTTATCTCTCGTTCAGAAGCGTAATTCGCATCTTCAATTAAAATCCTCTTACGTTCATGGAATACCTCGCGTATCTTTTTTTCATTTTAGCATCTCCCCAGGCACATTACGCAACAAATCCCATCGACACGATCCTCTGCGAATCGGTCGCTAAACCCATTAATAATTCTTATAGCGATCCCTCCTGCAGTAACGCTGAACAATTCACTTTTGAAGATTCTCTGAAAAATCTCTATCAAACCATTGGGCTTGCAAACTATGAATTACCGTACGAAGCTTTCAAATTCGGAATGATCGGTTACTTTACACTACGTCAGCAGGGAAGGCTAAGCACCAAAAACCTGATCTCCATCATCGACTTTACTAAATCGAGCTGCAAAAAAAGATTTTACACAATAGACCTGGATGAACTCAAGGTGAAATTCTATACGTATGTCAGTCATGGAAAAAATACAGGAGAAGATATAGCCCAATCCTTTTCCAATACTCTACACTCCAATCAGAGTAGTTTGGGATTTTATGTAACCGCAGAAACATATTTCGGAACAAAGGGGTACAGTCTGAAACTGGATGGTGTGGAAAAAGGGTATAATGACAACATGCGAGACCGCGCCGTAATTATGCACGATGCAGATTACGTTTCAGAAAAATGGATAAAACGATACGGACGATTAGGCAGAAGCCAGGGTTGCCCGGCATTGCCAAAAGAGGTATCAAAAGAAGTAATTGATGCAATAAAACATCAAACTGCTATTTTCGCTTATTACAACGACGCGGCCTATCTCCAAACATCCAGCTATCTTAATTTGGATCAGATGTTGATGCAAAATAGCTTGTCAGCAAAATTATCTAAATAAATCAGATGCCTGCGTAGCCGGAGGATGTCACCTCCGCCGGATACAATTGCTGTAGCTGCATCTTATCGTGTCCGTAGATGTCCTCACGGAAATTAATTTCACCGTTTTCATCTACCCAGGCGGTACGGTATTCAACATACACATTGTAATGTTGTTTCAGATGAATGGCGGCGGTGTTATTATCGTCGATGGCTTTGCGAATTCTCTCCATTGTCCAACCTTTCTGATCGCGCAATAAATACTCCGCAAAACGCGCTGGTTCATCCAGCCTTATACATCCGTGACTTAACGCTCTATAGTCTTTGGAAAACAGCTTATGATTGGGTGTGTCATGCATGTAAACACTCATGTCGTTCATCATCACAAATTTTATCCGGCCTAATGAATTGTCCGGGCCGGGCTTTTGGACGATCCGGTATTGACGTGGATTTACATTTTCGTCGTTCCATGTCTCATTGATAGGATCTATCTCAGTTTCATTTTTATAAAACGAATAGTTCTTCTGTGCATAGTATTCCGGATTCTGTTTTAGTCTTGGGATTATCTCCTCCTCTATTATACTTACCGGCACAGTCCACGTTGGACTGAACACAATGTGATTTAATTCATCATTAAAAATGGGTGTTGGTTTTGCAGACAGTCCAACAATCACTTTCATCTCCAACTTTTTGTTCTGATCCTCGAACGCTCTCAGTTTATATTCAGGAACATTTACAACGATATAATTACCGGTACGATTTTCTGTTGTCCACCGTATGCGCTCCATATTGAGTGCGATGATATCCGCTTTTTCCTGGAAAGATTGATTGAGAAACTTCAAGGTCTTTTCACCGATTATTCCATCTGGCTCCAAACCGTGTCTGGCCTGAAACATTTTTACTCCATCGACCAGAGCCTGATCATACTGAAGAGAATCTCGTAAGCCTGTAAGCGAATCAACCGTCATCGGATAGACCTTTAAATCATGCATGGAAAGCTTTTTCCGTATCATTGGAATGGCCGAGTTTTTTTCTTCGGGTTTGATCTTTCCTTTTACAGCAATCAATGGGAAATTAGCGGAATCATTTTTTTGCAGATCACGATAACGCTCCAGTGCCAGCTGTAATTTTAAATATTGCTCATTGGAGGGTTGCAGTTTGCTAATGCATTCTGTCAATTGTTCGGGTTTATAGACCTCGATCAGCATGGCTACATCGGGTGTATTATCCATCATACGACTATTCCGGATCCAGATGCCATTCTTATTTCCGGCATTCCTGACTTTCCCTTCTATCAAATGTGTCGTAAACAGAAAGTACATTTCCGTAATATGAATGTCAAGATTAGCAGCATCATTTAATGAAACAGGGTCGCTCTTATAAAGTGAGGTTATTCTTTCTTCAATCTGATTCAGATCGTAGTCGTCGGAGCGCAAGCCGTAATGCGATGCATTTTTAATGGCTTCATTCCATGAATAATATAAGTTGCTTGGTGAACGATCAAAAAGCCATTTTGTTTGCATGGCATTAGCGGAATAGAATGTATTTACTTTCTTTTCAACCTTTTGATAATCGGCATTTTTAAGTAGAAAGGGAGAAATTCTTTTTTCCAGTGGTTTTGAGCCCGTGTCAATGATAATACTATTGCCGTGATAAATTAGTGATATCTCTTTTACAGCTGAATCAGCCGCATTTTCCACTTTATAAATGGTTTCTTTTTTCGTTATTCCTTGCTGTGTAATGTTTTTGCTACAGGAAACGAAAAAAGTCCCGCTTATTCCCAAAAGGGAAACGATATACAGCTTTCTCAATATTCTTTTAGTCATACAACTCCAATCGTTTTTTTCATATTGAGAAAAAACAGTTCCAGGTTGATTCACCGAATTTTGATAAAGAAATGTTGAAATATGTCTTAGAGTTGTGGATTTTCCATCACACTTGATTCCCGTAATTTTGAAATGCTTATCCATCTGCGCCGTGATCTTTATAACCTATAAAAGGCAATCAGCGAGCCAGAACTTGTGTGCTTTTGAAAATCTGTTGTTTATTAATGTATGGTAAGCTTCTCGAAAGAGCGATTTAGTTAACGGAAAGAATACGAAAGAATATTATTTCCAATAATTTTTCATAAGATCAATAGCCCAGGGTGGTTGAGTGATCTCTTTATTAGGCAGAAATTCCTTAAAAACAGGTTTAATATCAATAACAGGGGTGCGGTCGATGGCGTCTAGGTATTTTACTCTCAACTATTCTGCCTTTGTGCTCCGGTAACTCTACTGTACAGAGGCCGATAGTTAAGAGGCTTTATTTCAATTCTGTTAACCAACGTTGCGCAAAGCTTTTTGTTACGGTGTTAACGTCTTTTCCTGCTCTGAAACACATTTTCCAATCAGAAGGCTTACCTTCATTAGCCGGGTCCGTGAAAACAGTTTGCCCGTACGAATTCTTTTTTGTGACGGCGTTGAAATCCACTGAATTCACAAGGGTGATGTATTGCTGCAGTAATTTTTTAATAACGACGTTTGGATCTTTTTTAGCAAGCCATTCCGCATGCTCTTTGTCATAGTTATCAAGATCTTTTTTTGCATCGTCTTCCAATTGCTTTTTCTGCATTACCATCGCCTGGTCCATGGTAGCTTTCATCTGAGGTGATTCCATTTGCTTTTTCATGGCATCGTATTGCTTTAATGCGTCTTCCAATGCCTTTTTAATAGTTGGATCCTTTGTTTCCTGAATCTGTTTTTTCATGTTTTCAACGCTGGCATCGGTAGAACTTTTCTCACGCGCTGTTCTTTCTTCAAGTTCTTTGGTGCGTTCTTCCCGCGTGGAAGGCTTTTGGGGCTCAATGCCTTTCCACCAGTCTGCATATTGTGTTTTGAAAAGTGTCGATTGCGTATATGATTTTGCAAATTCCGTGATTCCTTTTGCAACGTCTACCCGAAGGGACGGAGAAACTGATCTTGCTGTTCCGGGATAATTGAGATTTCCGTACGATATGCTTTCCAGAATGTAGCGCTGTGCGGTTTCGGTTGTCAACCCTAATTGCTGAACAGGATCCGTGGTGGCTGCGATCAATACAACTATAAACAATACAATGAGGCTAATGCTGAATTTCGTATTCATATGGCTAGGTAGATAAATCTATAGTAAGATATGTATTTAAAATACCGGATAAATGACCTCGAATAAAAAATTTTAGAACGCATAGGGGTATTTAAAAACGCAGTTGTCTAAGGAACAAATAAACTTAGAAGACTTTATGAAAACACTATTAAAATTTCCACTGGTTTTGCTGTTTGTATCCCTCGGCATTACAGGCTATTGCCAGGATGGTGACAGCACGAAGGACGACGAAATTAAAACGATCTGGAATGGCCATGGCTTACACTCCCGGGGATATGGGGCACTCTCTAATAAATTCACCCGAATTGGCGGACAATTTGCAAACCTGGCCGAGGTTTACGGAGGGTGGTATATTAACCACAGGTTTTTGCTCGGTGTATCAGCGGCGGCTGTGACGAACGACATTCGCGTACCCGATCAATATAGCATCATGCCGGGAGAGAAAATGAGTTACGAATATGGCCAGGTCGGTCTAGTGACGGAGTATACCATGAATTCAAATCAGGCTGTGCACCTGTCTTTTCAACTTTTCTCGGGCGCAGGATTCACAACTCAGTATATAAGAGATTTTAGGGAAGGTGATCATGATAAATACACGTTTGAAGATGGCCATGATACAAACTGGTTTTTCGTTACAGAGCCAGGCATAAAAGTCGAGATGAATATTTTCAAGTGGATGCGGTTCAGTCCGGGTGTATCCTATCGTGCCGCCTTCGGAAGCAACGCAAAAGGACTCAGCGACAAAGATTTAAATGGCGCCTCTGTGAATTTGACCCTCAAAGTCGGAAGGTTCTAAAAAGTCATTAAAGAAAATCCTTCGATCATCGTGTATCAAAGGATTTTCTTTTAATTGATCGCTATTTTATCGGGAATAAGAATGGCTGTCGGGAACATGCGTTTTAATGACATATAATCTTTTTGCGCATCAAGCTGCTGAAGATATTTACCGACCTTAACCCGGAAGTTCGGTTGTTGAAACTGCACATCTGCTTCAATATCCGGAAAAGACATAACAAGTTGCTTTTTAACGCTGAGAGCCTCCTCTTTTTTAGTGCCGGAATAAACCTGAATAGTATAGCCCTCTACGTATTTTTGTGAAAGGTTAAATCTGCTGATACTGTCAAGCACTTCATCCAATTGTTTATTTATGGTATGACTTGGTTCGATATA
>JGI24890J29729_1001080_pt1 | contig 13443 bp, 11 predicted proteins | sample FreactcultureFD7_FD_29729 | JGI IMG/M metagenome (IMG submission 29729)
CCGGATTGTATTTTCCCCGCCGCGCCTGTCGATACGGAATCAAATAACCTTGGTCTTCTATTTTGCCAAGAAGGCGTAACAACGGTAATTGGCTCTGAGCTGCTGGTGATGAAGAACCTCGGCGCTCAGATAGAAGTAATCAGAGGCGTAGTTGTTCCCTGGGTAGATCCTGATGGCGTTCGCCCTGTAGTAAAGTTGGCGCTCGATGTTAATCGCGTTAGGGCTTCATTCTCAAAAGGATCGCCATTTGAGCTTTTAGCAAAAACTGCTCTGAATGGCCTTTACGGAAAATTCGCTCAAGCAGTTGGCTCCTTAAAATCTGTGCCGAACATCCAGAAAGCCTTCGATACGCGCACGGGCACTATGAAGCCGCTGCCCTGGTCGCAGATAACAAACCCTGCCTTTGCCTCCTACATTTCTGGCATTCCTAGGGCTGCGCTGTCAGAACTACTGGCCGCGCTCTCACAAAAATACCCCGAGGTTGTCATCCTAAGCGCAACGACGGACGGCTTGCTATGCAGCGCCACGCGGGAAGAAATTGAGGATTGTTTAAGCGGCCCAGCCTGCCGCCTGTTAAAAAACTTAAGGGCTCTTATAGATCCTAAAGGCTCTGACGAAATTATTGAAATAAAGCATCGTGCGCGTGAAGTGCTTCAAATTAAAACCCGGGGACAGGTTTCACTTATCCCTTCGCCTGAATCTAAACCTATTTTGGCTAAGGCGGGTCACAAGCTTTCAAAAAATTTCAACACGCCTGCAAGCGAGGTTGCAGAAATTGCCCGGCTACATCGCTATCGGGACAACCCTGATCATAATTTCATCGACCAGACACGCCTAATATCATTCCGCGATCAATGGAAGACAGGCGGCGACCTTGTCGAAGTTAAACCGCGGATAAAAACCAATTTTGAATATGATCATAAACGTAAATGGCATGAGCCAAAAGACGTGGATGGACTAATCCAATTCAGCACACGCCCACACAAGGATCTTACGGCTTTTCTAGAACACCGGCGCGGCTGCGACCTATACCGCAAGACTGAGCATGGCGGCCCGCTGATGCGAGTTGCTGATTTGAGCGACCTTGAGGCGTTCCTCAACAAAAAGTCGCTCCACGGGCGTCATAGCGCATTTGAGCGCCGTTTGCTGGTTGGGCTGTCCAAAGGCGTCTTACCCGGATTGAGTGTCGCTTCTGGCCCCGGTCGTCTTAGCCGGAACACAAGTGTGTTGCCTCTGTCTGAAATTGCGCGCCGTCTTTCTGCGGCTGGTCTTGTTGGCGTTAGCGGTGAGACATTGAGAAAGCTGCGCCAGCGTGAGGAATATCCTGCTACGCCCGCTAAGCTCTCAAAGTCGGATAGAGATCTGATTGGGCGCTTGTGTCTTTGCTTTCCTATCACGGCGATCCGCGCTGCTATAGGCGACGACACTCTTGCAAACGAGCTCCTCAGAGGGTTCGTTGACCCCTCCACGACGCCGGAAAAACTGCTCGAAGAATGTCCAAATTTACACCCCTTAAAACTGCAAACAACCAAAAACGAAAATGCTAGTTTGCAGTTTCTTAATTCGGAACATGAGGTTTGCGATAATTTTACATCACTGATTTCAGATGATTTAAGTTGCAAACTGATACCTCAAAACAATGCTGAAAAAAGCGGACAAACTAATCGGGGGGGTGTAGAAGGTTGTCCGATTTATTTATTGGCGAAAAATCATTCTCCAGAGGAGTTAAAATCAGAATCAAGATCACCCGCAGACCCTCGCCATAACAGTGCTGCTGTCGCCGATGCGATGAACAATCTGATACCGCATCTTGAAACTCAGTTACGCCGACAGGGGGTGACAGGGCGACATCTAAAACTTGGCCGTATTGCTGCTGCGCGAGACGGCACGCCGATACAAGATCAACCAATGGCGGCGCTGGTTCATGCGTTGTCGATCAAAAACGACGTCCCCCCAGAGTTTGGTGTGGCTATTTTAGCCGCCCTGATTAACTCCTCACCAAAAATCTCAAATCTAAGCCGAAGCGTTTCTCATAGAGGTCCGCGATGAGCCGCGTTTGTGAATCTTGTCCAAACCCGATCCCGGCTGCTGAACCGAGCTGGAAGAAGCTCTGTCGAGCTTGTTACGCAAAGAGCAAACGCGATCCTGGCGCGCCACCTCGTAAAGCATCTTTTGAGCCAGCGCCCGCTCCAAATCTCTTCAGCCCGCTACGCACTGCCATTGAAGATAAAGGTGTGCGCCGTCCTGCGCCATTTGGCAGTGTGCGAGAACTAATGGATTTTTTATTCAGTTCGGAGAACCGCGCCGCTTGCGCTGAAACATCTGTCATGCGTTTGGAGAAAGAAAACGCTGCGCTTAAACTTGAAATTGCAAAACTGAAAGGATGCGATGATGATTTTTTCTAATAAGCAATAGCATCTACGTTTGATTCGCATTTTGTGGTAATGTCAAACTAAGTAAAAACTGCGATAGCAATTTGATTTATCGTTGCAGTGGCGTTTTAGAGAGGGCGTTTGACTAATCCAAAAGAACCATCTCCAGATAAAAATGGGCGTAAAAAGGATGGCCGTTTTGCGCCTGGTTATGTCGCCAACCCATCGGGCCGACCGCCGGGCGCGCGCGGCAAGGCAGCACTGCTGGCCGAAAAACTGATCGATATCGACTGCCAAGCCATTGTCAGTAAAATGGTGTCGCTGGCCAAGAGCGGCGATGTTGGCGCTGCGCGCATGTTAATTGATCGATTATTACCAGTCAAAAAAGATCGCCCAATTCAGTTTGAATTACCGCCTATCGCCAATGGCACTGACGCCAGCGCGGCGCTGGCTACTGTTATTCAAGCTGTTAGCTGCGGCGAGTTGCTCCCAAGTGAGGGAGAAGCATTATCCAAATTAATTGAAGTGCAGGCGCGCTTAACAGAACTGGCGATATTGGAGCAACGGGTTGCGACGTTAGAGCTGGCAGCTAAATGAAAGCTCTAGCTAGGCGTATTAGTAACTTAGAAATTAGAATCAAACCGAAAGAAACTAAGCAAAATTTAGATCGAGAGATCGCAGCGATGACTAAGATTGAGCGAAATGCGCTGCGCGACTTTTTGCTATTTTTGAAAGATGGCGGCCAGCCCGGTGACGCGGCGTTTGATAACTTAAAGCTTGCCGCTGAAGAGGCTGTTTATAGGGCAAGAGAAAGGTTAAGATTTAAGGATAAATAATTTTCGAAGACTCCTATTCGTGAAAATTAATATGCGACATTTATGTCACACATCGAAACGATCATGTATGCATATTATCTAACAAATATTTATCAATGAGTTACGGTGCATGTGTTAATTGAGCAAAAGTTAAAACCAGTAGAATTATATTTTTACACGTTTTATAGTGTTCGAAATATTATTTATTTTTGGATATGTTTATTGATAACGAACAAAACAACATCGCAAATATTTGTCGTTGGATTAATCCTGCAGCTGTTTTTCATTGCAACGAAATCAACCGCTGCTCCTGGAGGTAATGGCGGTGGTTCCGCTGGAGGCCAAGGAGGTCAGGTTCCCGCAGGTTATTATAGTCAAGGTGGCGGCGGCGGTGGCGGTGGAAGTAACTACGGCAGTGGCATAGGAGGCTCCGGCATCGGAGGCACCCCGCCGTATTATGGAATCGGCGGCGCGGGAGGTGGACAGAACGCAAATGGAGCGAACGGCAATAGTGGGACATGGATGTATTCTGGTAGCGGGGGCGGTGGCGGCGGAAATTTCGGCGGCGGTGGTGGTGGTGGAAGCTCAAGCATATGCTGCAGCTCTCTGTATGGAAATGGTGGAAACGGATACGGAACTGGAAGTAGCGTCGGCTATATAACTTCGGGCCTAGGCGGCATTGGAAGCGTTGTAGGTAGTGGAGCTGGAGGCAACGGAGGAATAGCTGTTTTCACGAATCTACTTCTGACAAACAACGCGAATTACTTGATAGTTGGCGGTGCAGGCGGTGGTGGTGGTGGCAGTCAGTCTTTGCAGGGCGGTAGCGGTGGTAATGGTGGATATGCAATTCAAACAACTGCGTCGGTTATAAATTATGGGGTTATTATCGGTGGAAATGGCGGCGGCGGCGGCGGCGGCGGTGCTGGTTTAGCGTATAATTCAGGTTCGGGTGGATCGGGTGGCAATGGTGGGGTTGGAGTAAGCTCTAGTAACTCAAACTTAATCAATAATACTGGAGCACAAATTATAGGAGGTAATGGCGGAGGTGTTGGCGGAATTTCTGATGATTCGCCTCATATTTTAGTTTCTACTCCGGGCAATGGTGGCGCTGGCGTAAATATTCTTAATGGATCTATCAACAATTCCGGAACAATCATTGGCGGCGATAGCGGAACAGGAATCGTATCAGGAGTAGGAGTTTCTGGTCAGGGAGGAGCAGGTATATTTGCTAATAATGCAAATATAAATAATAGCGGCTCTATTAAGGGCGGAACTTGGAGCGGTATTTACACAGGAACTAATGGAGACGGCATCCTTGTTGCGGGTGGTTCTAATTTAATCACCAATACGGGATCAATAACAGTAAGCCCCAATGCTTATCAGATACATAATACAGCTGGTGTTGGGGGTATTTATCAGCTGAATAACGCCCAAGGTGGCAACAGCTCGGATGCTACAACAACCGCACTAACTTATAGCGGGGCCTTACCGTCAGCATATAATATTATCATAAATAGCACATCGCATTACGGACAACTCAAAGTTTCGGGAGCATCCGGAACTATGGCTTTTGGTATTGATGCCTCATCAGTCGCATCGGTTGGAACCTATACAGATGTTTTGCAAGGTTTTGGTTCAGGAGCCTCGCCAACGGGTGTTACACAAACGACAGGGACTTTTGGAACCTTTGGTTATTCTTTTGTTCAAGACACATCAAATTCTGGTTATTGGAATTTAGTTCTAATTCAGGAAGCTTCACCTGGAACAACAATCAACGCTAATAATTTAACCGGCAATCCCGTTCTTAGCGGCGGCACATTAGATATGAACCAAGCTAATACTTCATATTCGAATAATTTCACCGTTAGCAATACAGCAAGCACAATCAATCAGTCTGGTAACGTTTCAACATTTGACGGCATATTTTCAAATGCTGCTGGCCAAGCTGGAAAATTGGTAATCTCAAACAGTGGCAATGGTGGCGCGGTCGTATTTAACGCTGCAAACACCTACACGGGAACAACGGAAGTCTCTAACGGCGCAAAATTAGTCGTCAATGGTTCTATAACTTCTGCAACAACGGTTGATGCAGGAGGAACGTTGTCAGGAACTGGTTCTCTAGGGAGTGTAACAGTAGCAGACGGCGGTATTTTAGCGCCGGGCTCATTTGGTTCTGTGGGTAGAATGACGATTAACGGAAACCTTGTCCTTGACGCTGATCCGGCTATTACGAATATCACCGTGTCAGGGACGAGCTCCAGCCAGATTAATGTTTCGGGGACGGCGTCATTAGGTGGCGCTTTAAATGTTAATGGCTCATATCCTGCAGCTGCATACCTTCCAACAACAAAATACACGATCCTAACCGCGACAGGCGGTATTTCTGGAACCTATGGCAGCTTAAATACGGGTCTTAATTACACATTCCTGACGCCAACGCTCTACTACGGCAGCAATGACGTTACGCTTGGCTTTGCGCTGACACCTTTCAGCACTGTCGCCAAAAACATCAACCAGCGTAATGTCGGTAACGCCCTTACAATAGCGGCTCTAGGTCCAGTTAATTCCCTTGGCGCTCCTATTTTGAACGCCTTGTTCTCTGGCAACTATCAGAACGCTCAGGCTGTAATGGATACCGTCGGCGGCTCAGGACTAGCTGGCGTTCAGTCTACAGCAATGCAAGTTGGCGAGATGGCAAGTTCATCTGTTTCTGATCAGATTGCCTTTTGGCGTTCTGGCGAGACAATGGACGTAATGGGCAGAACTTCTCAGGAAGGTAATAACCCACGCAACTTCCTTGCCTATGCAGCAACCAATACAAAGGCTCCTGCTAAAGGCCTCGTCAGCGTAAAGGGGCCTGCTGGCGATCTTGCTGCTGCAGTTGCGCCAAGAACCTTCCGGGCTTGGGGATCAATGTTTGGCGGCGGCGCTAATTATTTGAGCGATGCTGGACGCGGCGCGGCGGCTTCCAACATCGGCTACTATGGCGGCTTGATTGGCGTTGATTACCAGATCCAGCCAAACATCCTTGTTGGCGTTGCAGTTGGTGGTAGTAGCTCCAACTTCAATGTTGGTTCACTATCCACCAACGGCAATCTCACAGGCTTTCACGCAGGCGTCTACGGCGCTTATACGATGGGGAATAGCTATGTTGCTCTGAACGAGACCTTCAGCGCCTACACTAACCAGACTACCCGCAAAGCAGGTGGTTATGCTTATCTTCCTTATGAGCAGCTATCAGCCCAGTTTGGCTCAACTGAGTTCCGCACACGAGGAGAACTCGGCCACGGTGTTCTGATGGGTGGACTAAAAGCCACGCCATTCGTTGCCGCAGAAATTGCAGCCTATCAGTCAAACGCATTCTCTGAGCAAAGCAGCATCTACGCCAGCACCTTTGCCCTAAAGAACAATGGACAGGGCATTAACTCGCTTCCGACATTCGCAGGACTGCGCCTTTCAAACGCAGTCACGCTATCCAACGGCTGGCGGTTAGCGCCTGTTGGCAGTGTCGCCTACGTTCACGAGTTTTTCCCGCAGCGTCAGTTCAACAATATGCTGATCTCAATGCCGGGGACGGACTTCAATGTCGCTGGCCCTCGCTCAACATACAATCTCGTTCAGACGAAAATTGGCGCTCAGCTTAATCTCAACGAAAAACTCGCTCTCTTCACCGACTTCCAAGGCGAGTTCTCGCCTGTCTCGCAAAGCTACGCCGGCAAAGGTGGCGTGAAGTATATTTGGTGATATGATCTATTTGTATGATGCTAAAATTAGAAATTAGCTCGCGCGAAGGTGATGATAATGTCAGAGGAAGGCCGTCGCGGTAAAATAACTATAGCGTGGCCGCATCTCGTTATATTTATAACGCTCTCGCCCGTTGTCTTTATGGTAGTGGCAGGCGGACAGGAAATTATTTTCGGGAAAAGCACTTATACAGTTTTATCTGGGATATTAGCCGTAGGTTTTGTTTTTATTATTGTAGCCAGACATATCTTTAGGCGTAGTTCAGATTAAGTTTCATTCCAAATAGGGTCGCAAGAACGGGTGTTAATCAGATTGGTAGATGCGAACTCTTTGTATCGCGTGTGCGCCACCGCACATCTTTCCCCTGAACGCAGGGCTACCATCATAACTGTCCAAACTTCCTTGTGTTTCCTTAAGCCGTCAGTCCTCCCACTGGCGGCTTTTTCTTTTTGCCGCGTGTTCATTAATTTTAAACAGCGTCGGTAACGCACCCCATTGGAACGGGCTTGGGATGATTTATCGGCTAACAGCTCGAGCGTTATTCCAGCTAGACAACATGCCCGCGAGGAGGTCGAGAGATCTTCGTTAGGTCAGCTTTTGACCACGTATATTTTCGAGCCCACAGCCGCTTATCTTCTGCTTTTAAGAATGCCATATCCACAATGTGATTATTCGAAAAGGTCTTAATGATGAGCGTCCGTCCTTTCGGTTTTTTCCGAAATTCTGGCGGATCAATTTGAAATAAATTCTGTGACGGTCTAACCACAAGTTGAGTCGTATATAATCGACTGCCTCCTTTAAGATAAAGATAAACAAGGCCGCAATCGAGTTTCTCAGATGAAACGACATGTGGCATGAACCAGTATTCTCGAGAGTTCCATCTGAACCCAGCAATCCTGAACAGATCACCGTTTGGATGAGCGCCAGTTTCTATGCGTAGTTTTTCAAGTCCGATGAACTCTGGCGGATTCAAAAAACAAAAATCATCTGAAGTATGCTCTTTAATTGCCATTTTGGCCTCATCTCGCTTGGGCGATTCCACCTTGCCGAGCTGGCAGGTTGGCGGGAGTAAAAGACTCCACTCTTGATGTTGTTACAGAAGTAACTGCGCGGTTGGTTTTTGTAAAGCGGGTTCAACGACTGCGTCAGATTCAGAAATTGAAGATTACTGGATAAAGCTTGGTTATGAAAATTTGGCGCGTTTGAAAAAAGGAATGATGCTTCAAAAGAGAATGATTTAAAAATCTCACAATTTTTTATTGGGAGTTTTATTTAAGAATTGGATAAAAGGCAGCTTAATCCCAATCCGAAAGTAAGCATAAAAGTAAGCGCCGCCTCTAGGCTCTTACCATAACTTATTGTTTTATAAAGAAATTTTAGAATGTATTGGCGGAGAGGGAGTCCGCCCAACAATCCGGTATTAGACTCTATAGACCATACTAAAATAATTTATAATACAATCTGTTAGACCCACTGCCCTCTTTCCTTCCCCCTGGTTCTAGATTACAATCTACGCCTAAAAGTAAGTGGAAAAGTAAGTGGGCTAGAAAATGGCTGGTCTTAAGTTATCGGCTAAGAAGGTTGAGAACGCTAAACCTGGGCGTCATGGTGACGGCGCTGGGCTTTGGCTTGCCGTCTCTCCAACTCTCAGCAAGCGTTGGCTCTACCGCTTCACGATTGCGGGTAAGGTTTCAGAGATAGCTCTTGGTCTTTACCCTGCGGTGACTCTTGACGACGCACGCGCTCGCGCCTTGGCGCAGAGGAAGATCCACAAATCTGGGGTGAGCCCGGCTGCTGTTAAAAGGAAAGCCTCTGCCGCCGCCGTTACCGGCCTAACATTCGGCTCGCTTGCTCAAGAATGTATTGATATGCGCTCCGTTGAATGGCGAAACGCAAAGCATAAGCAGCAATGGATTAACACGTTAAGTCAGCACGCGGGCGCTCTAACAGATATGCCTGTTTCAGAAATAACTGAAGAAGATGTGCTTCGCGTTTTAAGGCCTATATGGTTGACAAAGCCTGAAACTGCCTCGCGGGTCCGTGGACGCATTGAGACTGTTCTAGATTATGCAAAGGCCAAAAAACTTCGATCCGGCGAGAACCCGGCGGCTTGGCGCGGTAATTTATCCCATCTTCTACCAAAGAATTCAAAACTTAGCCGCGGCCATTTTGCAGCGATGCATTATGACAACGTTCCTGTTTTTATTCAGGATCTACGTGCGCGCGAAGGTATAACTTCATTAGCATTAGAGATGAAAATATTGACGGCGACGCGGTCAGACGAGATCCGCTGCGCCAAGTGGGACGAGATTGATCAGAAAAAGAAGATTTGGATGATACCTGCCGAACGCACAAAGCAGAAGCGGACACACCGCATTCCACTGAGCGAGCGCGTATTGGAAATACTTAAGATCCTGAAGAAATTCCGCATAAACGAATATCTATTTGCGGGGCAGAAAAAGGATAAACCTATTTCAAGCGGCGCTATTAAGATGTTGCTGCGTCGCATGGATATAAAAGACTGCACGCCGCATGGATTCCGCAGTAGTTTCCGAGATTGGGCTGGCGATAAAACAAACTTCCAGCGTGAAGTAATTGAAGCTGCTATGGCGCATGTGATGGGCGACAAGGCGGAAGCCGCGTATCGCCGCGAAGACGCCTTAGACAAACGTCGCGCTTTAATGCAAGCCTGGGCAGACTATTGCGACGGTGCAACGGCCAAAAATATCATCCAATTTTCTAAAGCGGTTTCTTAATACCTATAATTATGGTGTTTGAATGAGCGGCAATAAAGAATTAGATGAGAATGAAGAAGGCATTGCCCGCCTGATATTTTCAATAGAGCAGCTTGCAGATTATGCCCTAACTTCTGAAAAGTTGAAACCTGAAGTCCGTGAGAAATTTGAAAATGCTATGCTGGAGATGCGGCCAGCCTTTTTTATCCTTGCAGATATAATTGCTAAAGCTGAATATTCTGAAGATGGTTTTATAGCGTTATGGCGTCTAGTTTCTGCTGCTCTAACAATCATTGATCCAGAAGAAAATAAAATAGGTATTGCAGCGGCCTTATTGTCATCCAGCCAGTCGGTCTATGGAAAGTCTAGCGGCGTTGCTAGATACGAAAAATCCAAAGAGATTTGGGGCAATCAAGCTTTAGCTATCGCTCAAGCCTTCAGGAAAGAGCACCCGAAATCGCCCAGAACGAAAGTTACCGCTTGGATTACTGCTCGGTTTGAAGGTCCTGGCTGTCCTGGGGAGCCTATGTTGCTGAAGGCTATAGCCGTTTGGGAGAAAGATAAACAATTAGCGCCAAGAAAAAAATAATAATGAACCGGTTCGGTGCCTGACAGCGGGCATAACTATGGGGCATGATCGGGCTTAGTATTGAGGCATGCATAGTGCTGCCTTTAAGGAGGACCTGAAATTGCATCCTCATGAATATAAGAACCAATGCAAACTCAATGCGCTGCTTGAAAAGACCTCTGAAGTTAAACGTCCCCTAAAAAGACATCGGCCTGGCATAGCTGGCAATGGTGTCGCTGATGGCGAAGATGAAGCTGAAGATGACGAGCCGCGCAAAAGTGTGCCTGACTTTGACCCGATTGCTTATACAATGTCGGCTTTTTGCAAGCGTCTTTCAATCTCGGAAAGCTTTGGCTGGAAGATGCTTAAGGATGGACGGCTAAGCTGCATTAGGATTGGCCGTCGAACTCTTATTCCCCACACTGAATTGCAGCGCCTGATGAAGGCTGCCGCTTAAGTCAAACGCCGCCAAACCCTTTCAGGCTGGGCGGCGCGGTGTGTATACGTAAGACAAAATACTTATACACCGCTATGCGAAAACTTGAAACAAGGGATTTGTGCGGCCTCTAAATATGAGGCTTGCTATGTCAAAAGATATTAGTTCTTGGGGAAATCTTGATTTAACCGCTGCCGATACAAATTTGGCACCCGGCGATTACGACGCGCTGGTCAACAAATGTGAGGTCTTCAGCGGTCAGAATGAACTATGGTGGAGTTGCGAAGTTGCCCTAGAAGAAACGGGCTATATTCCACCTGCACAAATCTTTTCCATCGCTGTTAAAGACGCATCGCCCCATAAGAGAAGAGTCGCGGATGGCGTCCGTGCCCTGAACCAGTTGGCAAAAGCTGTTGGTGTGTCGCTGGATAAAGATCTCAATCCTAGCAAAATCCAAAAATTATTTACTGGTAAAAAGATCCGCGTTCGCTGCGCGACTGCGCGCCGAGATGGCGTTCTTGAGCTGGTAATCCGTAAGTTTCTCCCAAGATTGGAGAATGGAAGTGAATAACCATTTTCTGAAAAACGCTTTTGCATTACGGCGGCGGGGATGGCTATCCTGCATTCCCATCGTCCACGGTGGTAAGACACCTTGCATTAATAAATGGGAAACGCGGGCTGCCAATCCTGCGGACGATCATCAAATTGCTCGTTGGGCATCACAATACCCAAATGCTGGCGTTGGTTTTGTTTATGGTGGTAACGAGCATGCCCTTGGCATTGATTTGGATTTCCTTGATGAAGAAAAAGCTAATCGGGCTTTTGCGCGAACAAAATCTATACTCGGGCCGCCATCGCTGTTACGGATTGGGCGGTATCCAAAACGTTTGTTATTGTATCTCTACAATGGCGTGTCGCTTCCTGGAAAAGCCTTCGGCGGTTTTGAGATTTTTCATTCCAGCGGCCAAACAATCTTTTATGGAATCCATCCTGAAACCCTGCGCCCATATGAATGGGTTATTGGCGACCCTCGTGAAATAGGCCCATCGGATCTTCCAGAAGTCTCGAATGAGCAAATTCTTGAACTCATCGCTGCGCTACGTCCTCTTCAAGAGCCAAAAAAGCACGCTGGCAAGCGTAAGACACGCCGAGAAGCAAATCCCACATTTGACAGCCAAGCCGCATCAGACAGGCTTTCTGGCGCTGTGGCGGAAGTTTTGCCTGAACTTCGCGCCGCTGAAGACCCGCTTTCATCTGCAATTGAAGTTTTAGCGAGCGCCAAAAAAGGGAGCCGATATTCAATTGCTTTTGGTGTAGTTTTTGCGTTGGTGAAGTTTGGCTACACCGACGCTGAGATTTGGCAGGCCGTTTCTCCCGTTTATGCTGGTCTTTTTCAAGATGTGTCTGAGCGCCGCCAACACCTAAAAGCTATCGAAAGCGCGCTTGTTTGGGCGCGCAAGGAAATTGGTCCCGATCTTCAAGCTCTGCTTGCACAACCGGCAATCCAAAGTCTTCATGCAGCCTGGGAGATGGACTCTTAAGATGTCTAGCTTCCAAATCAATGACTGCGATTTGGTTATTGCTTACGACACTGAATACACCGCCGCATCGCCCTTTAATTCAGAACTTAAAGCGACGGACAACCAGCTTGTCTCAATGCAGTTTTTGGGATGGAGCCCCAAATCAAACCTGGAAGCTGCTGGAATAGAATATTTTGCACCACCGACATCCGTTGAAGACGCCAAGAATCATAAGCTTCGTCGTGTAACTTTTAGCGGGATGATTGGTCGGGTGCTTTATGCAGCTGAAAAAGCCGGTCTGTTCCCGGGCGGTATCCCCAAGGGCCGCAAATTAAAAATTGTAGTTGTCAGCCATTTTAACCGCGCAGATCTATGCGCATTCAAAGATAGTAAAAAATTATATCGCAGCATTGATTTGATCCAAGGGTGTCTGGTTACCATTGGGCACCCCGTTATAGCACGTATTAATGTCGAACCTGGCGGCAGACAGTCAAATATATCTGTGACTTTTCTTGATACTCGCACAATCGCTGCCGATGGCGCGAAGTCACTTGCACAAATTGGCGAGGCGCTAAAGTTCAACAAACTACATGTTCCATCGGTAATTGATGAAGAAGGCGCGGAGGTCCCTGGTATTGAAAGAATGGATCTTTGTGCAGAACAACATCCTGAGGCGTTTGAAGCCTATGCCTTGCGTGATTGCGCCGTTGCTATGCAGTGGCTCAGGCAGGTTAATAAGTTCGCCGTTGACTGGGGAGTGGACTTAACACCTCGAACAATTGCTTCCTTGGGCGTTAACAAATTCACTGCGATGAATAACGGGTATCTGGCGTCTTTCCTTGGTCGAAAACCAAAAGCGCGTTCTGGCTTCAAAGAAGAGTTCATCGACCACTTAAAAGACTTCATACCGATATTTTCTGATTCTTATTTTGGCGGCAGAAACGAGAGTTATGCCAATGGTGTCTGGCGAGCGCCCGAAGGTCGCGAGTTTGTGGATTATGACTTTAAATCCGCCTACGGTTGCGGTCAGGCTTTTTTACGAATCCCTGATTGGCAGCGGTGTCGGGTTACGACCGACATAAATGAACTTGCCCAGTGCGAGTATATGAGTTTTGCACGTGTTCGCTTTTCACACCCACCGGATTGTATTTTCCCCGCCGCGCCTGTCGATACGGAATCAAATAACCTTGGTCTTCTATTTTGCCAAGAAGGCGTAACAACGGTAATTGGCTCTGAGCTGCTGGTGATGAAGA
>JGI24890J29729_1001081_pt1 | contig 13431 bp, 16 predicted proteins | sample FreactcultureFD7_FD_29729 | JGI IMG/M metagenome (IMG submission 29729)
ATTCGTTTAGACAATCTTCTTCATCTCCACAACCTGTAGCAGAACCTGTAGCAGAACCACAACCAGAACCAACAGTAGACCCAGAACCTGTAGCAGAACCTGTAGCAGAACCAGAGCCAGAACCAACAGTAGAACCAGAACCTGTAGCAGAACCTTTAGCAGAACCTGTAGCAGAACCTGTAGCAGAACCTGTAGCAGAACCAGAACCTATAGAAGAACCACAACCAGAACCAACAGTAGAACCAGAACCTGTAGCAGAACCAAACCCAGAACTAGAAAATTGTAAAATACCCGGACTTTATTTTGAAAATAGAGGAGATGGAAACTGTTTGTTTGAGTCTATTGCACAAATCTATTATCCATACGATATTTCAGATAAAGAAAAATTCAAAGAAGAAGTTTCTGTATTGTCCCGATATTTACGAAGACTCGTATTTCGTGCTTACCGAAAAGCAAGTGAAGACAAAAATTTTAAGGAAAAACTTGAACTGGGCGATACTATCACAATTGATGATAAAGTATATAATTTAGAAGATTACGGTAATAAAATAAGTGAAGACGCATTTTGGGGGTCAGAAGATGATTTGAAAATACTTTCAAAATTATTAGGGTTTTCGTATAGTATAGTCATACATGGTGTTGGAAAAGAATTTATTAGATATTTCCCAGAAGGAAAGCCATTAGAAGATTACTTTACATTTTGTCATCTTGACGGTAATCATTGGAGATTGAAAAAACATGAAAGAAAACCAGATTTAGAACCTTTTTTTCAAAATGCGTTAAAAGAAACAGAACCGGCCACACTTTATTTTGAAAATAGAGGAGACGGAAACTCTTTGTTTGAGTCTATTGCACAAATATATTATCCATACGATATTTCAGATAAAGATTTCAAAAAAGTTCCTAGAGTATCTTCATTATTACGAAGACTCGTATTTCGTGCTTACCGAAAAGCAAGTAAAGATGAAAAATTTAAGCAACAACTTAAACTGGGCAATATTATCACAGTTGGTGATAAAGTATATAATTTAGAAGAGTACAGCATTCGAATAAGCAAAGATGCATCTTTGGGGTCAGAAAATGATTTGAGAATACTTTCAACATTATTGGGGTTTTCATATAGTAAAGTCACAGATTGTCGTGAAAAAGAAGTTTTTAGATATTTCCCAAAAGGGAAGTCATCAGAAAATTACTTTACATTTTGTCATCTTGATAGTAATCATTGGAAATTGAAAAAACATACAACAAAACTAGATTTAAAACCTTTTTTTGAAAATGCATTCAAAGAAACATCTTTATCTCTTTCAGGAGACTTAAATAACATAGTTGTAGAAGCAATTCCAGAACTTGAAGAACCTGTTTCTACAGAATCTCCCGAACAAAAAGCTTATGTTAATTATACACCTACATATCATCCTGGAATTCAAAAAGGGTTGTTTGGCAATATTTTCAGCAAAATTTCTAATAAAATGCAAAAAAATGGTATTATTGTAAAGGAAAAATTAATACCTTTACAAAATACAGAAAGAGTTACTCAATCTTACCAAGTTAATAATCTTACAAATCAAGTTAATCAATTACAAAAAGAATTACAAGGATTTACATCATCTATTGGGTCTGCAGAATTTTCAAAAACAGCCGGAGATATAGGAAAATATTTATTAATGCTTTTTAGGCATTTTCCGTTGAGTTTGATATTATTCGGGTTTATTGCAGATATTATTAACAACGATTTCCGATACTCTATCCCAAGTTTAATAGGAATTTCATCAGCGATTGTTAATTCTTTTGTTGGAATAGTTATGGGGTTATTCATACCGTTTCAGAATGAGTTCGTAAGTGGAAGTCCTTTAGAATGTTCTGTTCCTGGATTTGGATGGTTAGATTCTATTTTTTCTCCTCAAGGAATTGTTGTTCCAAGTTCTATTTTTACTTATTTATTTATTGATTTTGGAGTGAATCGGTCTGCTAGTCAAAATTTAGGAACTCTTATTTTGTTTGTTTTATTCTTCTTAATACATCTCATTGTTATGATAGGCAATGACTGTTTCAAACATTATTATGGAGGAATGTTCTCATTGGTTATAGCACTTTCGGTTGGATTTTTATTCGGATTATTTGGATGGATTGGTGTTAGAGTTTCTGCACCAGACAGATTGCCAACAAATATAAGTTCTGGAAAACCAGTAGCATCAGTTGTAAGTTCATCTTCAAAATTAGGCACTACTAAGTGTTCAAATCCAAATGATAAAAATGAGATTACTTGTAATGAATAAAATATAGGTCAAAGAAATAATATGGAGGATGATTCTTTGAAAACTTTTATAAAGTGGATACAATCACCAAGTGTCCCTTCAGTGCAAAATGGTTCATTCAATACTGAAGGGTTTGATTTTATAAAAATCTATTTGCTTGGAATACTGAATTATATTCCATTAGCACTTGTTATGTTTGGAGTTATAGCAGATAGTATTAGCCAAAAATTCCAATACTCTATTGTAAGTATTATTGGAATTTTGAGTGTTATAATCAATTGGGTAATTGGAGTAATACTTTCTGTACTTGTTGGATTAGATGTAGACCAATATGCTTCTAGGATAAAATGTGTTATTCCTGGATTTTCATTTTTAGATTCTATGTTCTCTTCTCAAATAGTTGTTTTTCTAAGTTCTATTATTACTTATCTTTTTATTGATTTAGGAACTCATAGAACTCCAAGTGAAAATCTCGGACTTCATATTTCCTTTTTAGGATTAGGTATTGTTCATATCGTTCTTATGTATTTTAATAACTGTTTTGATGCTTATGTTTTAAAACAAGTATCTGTACTTACAGGATTATTACTTGGAGCGTTATTTGGAGGAGTATCTTGGTTTGTAGTAAGTAAAATTTCACCTCAAAGTTTACCAAGTGCTAATATTCCAAGTAATTCTACACCAACTTCTCATTCTAAAATTTATGGACCGGGCGGTACATTAAATATGGTTTCAGAAGGAGAACAAGACCAATTCGTGTGTGATTTATACAAAAATGGTGAGCTAATAACTAGCACTATTTCTTCTTAATCTCGTAATGCATTTCTAATTATTCGGTAATATCCCATCATAGCTGTTCCAGAGTGCCTTTCAAAATTAAGGGTCTTTGAAGCGACTACAATTGTAGGTACAACACTAACATTGAATTTTTGTGCATAATTATCTGGATCATCGTGAGTATTTACGGAAATCCATTCTACTTCTGGAAACTCTTCTTTTAAATCCTCTATTGCAGGTTTAATTGCCTTACATGGAGCGCAAGTCGGAGACCAAAAGTGATATGCTACTACACTACTCATCTTCTTTTATTATCTTTATACCTTCAGTAATTAAATGATTTGCAGAAGTTAATCGGTATAGGGTTGTTCTATGCAATCGTTGTTTTTCAAGGTTGAATCCGTTTTTCCGTCCAGTTTTAACCAATGCAGAAAGAAGTGCAGAATCTAATGCATCTTTATCTAATTTATCCAAATTTCGTCTACACCAATCTACTAAAACATCTTCTGAAAGAGGAGGACCCATTAACTGTAAAGGAAAGTTTGGCAACATAACTTGTGTGTTTGTAATAACTTTTGGTTCCTCTTCTTCTGGATTCAATACTTTCACAGCCATTCTGTCAACGATATGATTGTTTTTACTTAATTCATCTGTCTTTCCAGTATGGGCTTCTACATAAGTAATAATATAAGATTTGAATTTCACAAATCGCATAGAAGTATCTTCAATTAAATCCCTATTTTTTACATCTTCTCCCTTTGAATTTTTCCAATTATTGCGTAACCAACCGGGCAACCAAACAGTTAAACAATCACGAGAATAAGTAGAATCGGTATAAATATGCAAGTCAATTTCTGATGCTGGAAATTTATCTTGAACCTTCTTTACAGCTTCATTAATAGCCATTAATTCTCCACGATTATTTGTTTGTGGAAATTCAGGAGGAACTACTTGAGCATCAGAATGTTCTGGGTAGTCTGGAAAATAGAAAGCGTAGGAAGCTCTAGAATCTTTGTGTCCATTCTTGGAACATGCTCCATCAGTAAATACTCTAATCTTCATAATTGTTTAATAATTGGAGAGTGTAGGTAAATCGGCATTCGTTTTATAATACANCTACTTTGAATGGCAGGTTGAATTGTAGTTGGGTCTTCTACATGAAACCATACTCTACATTTAAAAGACCGCTGTTCCAATGAGCGTCTTAACATTTGCTGACAAGAATAAGTCAAAAACTCGGCATGAAAAATAATTAATACACGAACCCGTGTTGCTTGTTTTGCTGGAATTTGTGCAATCCAATTATCAAACCATGGAGCAAATGTATCTACAGAATTAGTTTCTGCAGCATCTATTTCTGAAAATTCACAAGTAGAACTATGTTTTTCTTTATATGCATTCCAAAGTTTTCTTGTTTCAACATCATTGAGAGGCTCAAACAAGAGATAATGCGGTGGAGGATATGCAAGTTCCATTATTCTATATTTACTGGGTTGGTGTAGATGAAATCTTTTTTACAGGAATTTCAACCGATACAATATATAAACTATTTTCTGTTTCAACGATATAACAATTCTCACATTTAAAAACTCCTTGAATTGTAGAAGTGTATTCGCTTTCTGACTTAACCAAAAATTTGGCGGCGTCTTGGACACCTATACAGCATTTCTTTTCTACACTGTCATTGTAATAATCTAAGCAGATTGGATGGTCTTTTTCAANGGCTATTTGAGCGGCACGAAGAAGGACACTTGCGGAAGGAATTGCCTGCGATGACATTTTGTTAGTATGATGTTTTTGTTATTATTTTTATTGAACGCATTTTACAGTATCTTCTAATTTAAATTGAGATTGTTTGTTCAAACTTGGAACTTCGGATTTGTTTTCTGTTAAAAGTGTTTGAACGGATACTGAAATTATTCCTCTTAAAGTATTTGATTTTTTTGGAAGAAGTTTTGCAGTTTCAAATAAGAAGACTGCATATTGTTTTACAGTTTCTTCTGTATTTTCTGATTTTGGTTTTCTAGCAACTTCGTTAATATCTTCTATTACATTTTTTAAGGAATCTAAAATAATTTCTTCTGAAACCATTTCACGAATATAAAGATTAGTAAGAAATTTAGCAAACCCTTTTCGTTTATCTTTTTGTTTCATCCAAAGATTGACTTTATTATCGAACTCTGGATCATCTTTTTCTGGAAAACTTATTGTTTCTTCTGTATTATAAAGTTTATGGAACAATGATATTTGAAATTTTAAATCTTCTACTGTTTCTGGTATTTTTTCATATATTTTTTTTGCTAAATCAGACATCAAAGTTGAATAAGCGTCTTGTGTAATCGCTCTATCAAATAACAAGACGTTTATTCGTAATCGGAAATCTTCGTCTCGTTTTTGAATTATTTCAATAATATCGTTTGATAATTTTTCTAAAGTTTTTGNTGTTATTTTATTAAATTTACTCATAATTTCTCCATAATCAGGGTCATCTGTATTTTTAAATTTAGATACAAAATCAATAAGTTTACTTTCTCTCCAGTTTTGAGGTTCTTCAACTACATTCTTAGGTTTTATAAACCTTGGATTTCGTTGAGTAGAACGAACTGGACGGTATGCAGCAGGCGAAATTCTAAGTTGTGCGATGATGTCCTGAAACTTCTTAGGAAGAGGAAGCTTAGTCCCGAACCGAACAGAATAAATTTCTTGAACTGATAATACCATTATATTACTTATACTGATTACTCTCTAATTAAAAACGAATTCGTTTTTAATAAAAACAAAATTCATCATTGTAGCTATTCACTGAAAACGAATCTATTTTAAACAAATATACATTTATATTATAAAATGGGATCAAATATAGAGACCACACAATTCCAGTACTCTTGGATTCTGTGGTATCATGACCCTGAAAATAAGGATTATTCATTGGATGGCTACATTAAAATCGCAGATTTCAATAACNCTCAACAGTTTTGGACAATCGTAGATTCTATTTCAAAAGAAGCATGGGAATCTGGGATGTTCTTCTTTATGAAACGTGGCTATAATCCTATGTGGGAATCAAAAGGACACGAGAATGGAGGATCGTGGTCAAAAAAGATAGATTCTTCAACTATGCATGAAACCTTCATAAACATGATGGTTCATTGTTTAGCAAATCAATTATTAATAAACAGAGCAGAAACACTTACAGGTATTACAGTATCTCCAAAAGGTCCTTATTCAATTATAAGAATATGGAACACTACTACTTCGGTGAGTAAAACAAGTTTTATTTCTTCTAATATACAAGGATTTGAAATTGGAGATGATGTCGCATACACAGCACACAAAGCAAGACCAAAATAAAAAAATAGAAAAAGAAATTTCGCTAAAGGAAACTTTAGTGTTTTTTCTTGAGAAGTTTATGCGGTATTTTTATGGGTGGTTGGCAGAAAACGATGAAATATTAGGGCGAATTGTCTATGTTTTGCATATTTTTGTCTTCAATATGGTAGTAGTATTAATTATATTATCTCATACGTTATATCCTGTTTTTTGGTTTCAAGTATTTGTATTTTTAATAGTATTTATTGTATGGATTCAACATGTAATATTAAGAACTTGTATTTGTACTTCTCTTGAACGCAAATTAATTGGAAAATCTGCTCCTATTTCTATTGATATTATTTTGGAAACTTTGAATATACCCGTTTCTACAGAATCACGAATGGGTGTTACTTTACTTACAAGTACATTTGCTNTGTTCTTTTTAGGACTTGAATTATTGGCAAGAATGTCTATGAATTTACGAGAACAATTAGAATGGTCGTCGTGGGGTTAAAAAATAGAAAGCGAAAGAAAGTAATGGAGGTAGTCCAAAAAGTATTGAGGAAGTTAATAACTCCTACTATAGATTCTTCAAAATCTCGTCCACTTTTCACAGATGGTTTAAATTCCTTCTTTCATTTTTTGTTTGGTGTATTAGCAGCAAGGTATTTTATTCTTATTCCANTTTTCATATCTTATCAGTTACTTGACCCAGAAGATATAAATTTATTTGTGGATATTAACGAATTCTTACTTGGATATATTATTGGTATAATTTTATTACATTGATTTTTTAGTTATATGAATAATCATTCTATCATTAGATTCTAGCTCACTATCTAAAAAATATACTAAAGAAATACGCTCTTTCAATAAAGCTAATAAAGATGTATNGGAAATATCATTCCAATCAACTACTTCATCGTTTGTCTTAGGACCTTTTCCAAATAAACGATGATCATCAATAATGATAATAGCTTCTTCATTAAATAACGAATAAATGTGTTGTATTTCTTCAATTAAAGGACAGTCTTTGTTTCCACATCCAGTTTCACCTACAGAGTAATGTCCATCTAAAAAGAAAACAGCAGGTAAATGTATTGTTGGAAGAATATCTTTAAATACTTCTGAACTATCCCCTAATAAAAAATTAATTTTTTTACCAGTATATTTATTTTTTGTTTCATTAAATATATTCTCCTTTATCTCAATTGTATAAATTTCATCAAAAAATGGTTCACAATTAAAAGTGGTTTCTCCGCGATATGTTCCAGTTTCTATAAAAATAGGAAACTTTTTAAAATCATCTTTTAACAAATTTAAAAAGTTTATGTCAATGCTTGGCATTTTTCTATAAAAACATACTATGTTTAAGTTGAACAAGGCATGAGACAAAGCTGAATTGAACCAAGATTAGCAACTACATACCGAATCATGAGAAACCAATCGTTCTTCATGTGAATTTCAAGGTTGTTACAAAGATTGGTGCATTTTGTAAATAAAACTAAATGAGGCAGTGAAAAACTTCCAGTTACAATCTCATCGCTCTTCTTCTTTTGAATACTGAACTCGTTTTCAGAATCCCCCATTACAGTTGTTCGTGATGCGAAATGTCCCTTACATCCAAAGGTAAGAGAACTTCCAACATTTTTAATTTCAACACTCTTTGCTCCTAACAACGTCATATCTCTACAAATCTTTTGAAAATCAAGGGATGGCATCGTAATATGGGTTGAAAACTCAACTTCCGGTAACTGAAAATCTGGTTCATCACGGTCTAACAAATTCAACTTATACCGAGTGACTTGTTTTTTCTCACCATCTTCCAACAAAATACCAAGTGTATTTGGGTCAGATTGTTCTACATAAAATGTAATAGTATCATCATTTGTAGCTGTTCTTACGATACGATAAAGATGGTCTGTATTTACTCCAATGATAAATTTAGGAGAAGTATGTTTGTAAGAATAATGTTCAAATTTTTCGGCATATAATCTTAAATGAACTAACACAGTACGAGTATTATCCATAGCAACCATACGAATTCCTGTTTCATCAAAGATAAGACTCATCTCTACAAGAATACATTTTAAAGCTTCTTTTAAAGTTCGGACAGCACCTGTTTGGACCGTTTTTGCTTCCACAATATAGTCAGTCATTCTTTGTTGAATTCAGTTTTCTGCGTTTAAAAGGATTTTTGTTTAAAGGTATTTCTAGTAATCAATAAAATGTTGATACCGCTCAGCAAGATATTCAATACTTATTTAAAAGACATTAAAATTAATGGAGTTTTACATATTGGAGCACACGATTGTGAGGAACTAAGTAGTTATGAAATTGAAGGGATTGATAGAAATAACATTATTTGGATAGATGCTATGCAAGAAAAAGTTGAACAAGCAACAGTTCAAAATATTCCAAATGTATACCAAGCAGTTATAAGTGATAAAGTAGAGAATGTTGAATTTAAAATTACAAATAATATACAATCTTCAAGTATTCTTGAATTAGAGGAACATAAAAATGAACATCCTTGGATATATGTAGAATCAACTCGTAATCTTCAAACAACTACATTAAAAGATTTTTTTAAAGAACATAATTTAGACTATAAAAAGTATAATTTTTGGAATTTAGATATTCAAGGCGCAGAATTGTTAGCATTGAAAGGAGCAGGTGATTTTTTAAAACATGTAGATGTAATCTATACAGAAGTAAATGAAAAATATTTATATAAAAATTGTTGTTTAATGAATGAAATAGATGATTATCTTAAAAAATTTAGATTTGAAAGAGTTGAAACATTTATGAGCAAATATGGGTGGGGAGACGCTGTTTATATACGAAAAAAAGGATATGTAACTCCTAATATGTTTGGAGGAATTGCGGGACTTGGAAATGTATTATTTACAATTGCATCTGCATTTGCTTACGCAAAAAAGAATAATCGGGAACTTGTGTTTTTAGAAAATAAAATTTATCCAAATAGACATTCCTTAAATGATATATTGTATTCGCGATTGTTTCCAAATGTAACTATTATGGTTAATTGGTATTATAATTTATTAGATAAGGATTTTATTAAAAGTGGACATTTTTCTTACCAAGAAACAGAAGATTCAAGTGCTACAATTGTAAAATTGGATAATTATTGCCAAAGTCCGCTTTATTTTAAAGATTGTGAATCTGAAATTAGAAATATTAAACAGTATCTTCTTAATCCAAATTTTGAATTAAATTATGATAATTTAGCATTTCTTCAAATAAGAAGAACTGATTATCTTCANGAAGTTAATAAATCTTTTAATACTGATAAAAACAATTATTATCAAAAATCTGTAAAGGATTTAGTTTCAAAATATCCAAATGTTCAAATTGTAATTTTAAGTGATGATTTAGAATGGTCAAATTCTAATATTCCCGAAATAGTTGGAAAAGAATATAATTGGGTATTTTTACCAAGACAAACAACTGCTACAGAAACATTATACATAATGTCTAACTGTAAGATTGGTGGTATTTCTGCAAATAGTACATTAGGTTGGTGGGGATGTTGGTTAACTAAAAACCGAGAAGTGTATATGCCAGTTCCTTGGTTTATTGGTTCATCAACAGAGATGGAGTTATATTATGAAGGTGTAAATAAGATTCATATTTAACGATTTTTCATTGTCTTATGCTTCTTTAACGATACAATGCGACCATATTGGTTTTTATGTAAGTCTTCTTTCTTTAATCCGCCAGTAGTCATCTCAGCACCTCCATGCCATACCTTTGCACGCGATCCATATTTAGAAACTTTTCGTGTTTTTCCTCCCATTTGTTCCATTATATTTTAAGAAAAGGTAAAAGTTTATTGTTGTAATATTGTTTTCCTGTGTATATTTTTATCCAAAAGTTTGTTTTTTCTCTTATTTGCTTTTGAATTTGAAACTGATAAGATGATAAAAATAAGCTTGAAAAATCATATTCTTTTTTTAAAAAATCTTCATAAACATTATTCAAATATTCTTCTGTTATTTCAGAGTAATCAGTTGTCCATAATACAGGTAAATTTTTATACTTTTTTTCAGTTAAAGGATTTCGTTCTATAATTGGAATACACCCATACATCAATGCTTCGTAATGTCTATGACAATCAATACCATTTCCTTCTGGAGAAATTACAAATTTATAATTAGAAAGATTTGAAAAATATTCTCTAGGACTAATTGGTTTATTTTCAATTCCATTCTTTTTTAAATTTGTAATGATTATTTCACGATTAATTCCATCTTTTCTCCTAATAGAATCAGTATAAGAATTAATAGCACATAAGACCGTGGTTTGATGATTTCCTATTAACGATGTATTTTTATTATTTACCCATTGAAATCCCATTCCAATTGGAAATTCTGTCCACCCATCGCTTCCATCTTCTACTGATGCTTGAATTATAAAATTGAAACTGTTTTTTTGTGTTCTTTGCCACATAGATAGTAACATTATTATAATTTACGAATTATTACTTGGCAAAAATTTGTAAATTTTAATATAATTTCAATATTACTTTTATAATCTTCTAAAAACATATCAATTCCTTTAACGGTTTGTTCCCAATCAAAACATTTTCCATATACATTAACGCAATAATCATCAAATATAATATATCCTCCAGATTTACATTTATCAAATGCCATTTTTCCATCCTTATATACATATTCAGTTTCATGATTTCCATCCACATAAATTATATCAAAAAACTCATTTTCAAAAGTAGGAACAATATTTTCTGACAATCCTCTATAAATTTTAAATTTCTGTAGTGATCCAAAATTTTTAATATTTTCATTAAATGTTTTCCATCCATATTCCTGTTGTCCTTTATATTCATCATATCCATCATAATCCATCCATGGGTCTACACAATAAATTTCAGAATTTGGATGTGTAGCATATGATTTGGCAAAATTAATAGCATTTCCTCCATCAGATACTCCTATTTCTAAATATTTGATTGGTCTATCTACGATTGGTATATAAGGAGACCAAACTTTTGAACAATTTTTATTATAATATCTTCCAACAAAATTTGGAAAAGGAAGATCCTTTTTATTTTTGCGCACCCACGCTAAAGTAGAAGACATTTGTATTTGAATCACAATTGAATTTGTATATACAACCTCAATTGTGGGTTATTTACCCATTTATGTTAGTTTACCACCACACTAACAAAATATAAACACCAATACCAATTGCGTGTTTAGTTGGAATATGCAAGACCTCCCATACCAGACATAACTCGCAACACGTTGTAGTTCAAGGCATACACACGCACTTGAGCAGTTCTTGATCCAGTAACTGTATTGAGGGACACAGTGAGTTGGAGAGTAGCCTTGTCAATACGAGAGAAGTTGCAAGTTCCAGATGGTTGATGCTCTTCTGGTCGTAAGGCGAAGGAGTACACGTTGATACCAGTGGATGGTGTACGAGAATGGTGTTGGAATGGTTGGACTTTGTCAAAGTAAGCACCTTCACGCTCAGTGAATCGGTCTTGTCCGTTGAGTTGGAGCTTGGCGACTTCAACTGGGTTCTTACCCTCACATCGTACACCAGAATCCAAGATGACTTTGGCAAGGAGGTAGTTGACTCCAGACTCAAACTCACCAGAACCAGTCAAGTCAATAGAATCAGCACCAACCAAGCTTGAAAGGTTAGTAGCATCTCCTCCAAGAGCAACAGTTGGGCTGACGTAGCTGACAGATGAGTTGACAGCATTGGCAGTTGCACCAAGGTTAGTAGCTTGGGTCAAGAGAGAAGTGATGATTCCGTCAGTTGAGAAGTCATCAGAGTAGTTGAATGGCTGGGCTCCACCGACAGATGCCAACCAAGTAGAAGTTGAGCAATCAACGAAAGAATCTCGTTGGACAACCCAGAAGAGCTCCTTGACTGGGTGATTGAAGTTCAACTGAATCTTGTTGGAAGAAGAAGTAATTGATTCAGCACCAGTGAATTGGACTTGTTCAATAAGGTACTCATGGGATTGTTGGGCGAATCGTCTTCGTTCCTCAGTGTCCAAGTAGACGTAGTCAACGTACAAGGAGGCAGCAGCAAGGGATTGAGCACCGGCTGCAACTGGGGCTCCGACAGTAGACTCTGCATACTGACAGTTTTGCCAAGTCTCAAAGTCAACATTGATACGGACTTCATGGTATTGAAGAGCAATCAATGGAATAGCAACTCCAGCATTTCGGCAGAACCAGAATTGGAGAGGAATGTAGAGGGTCTTGGCTGGGGTTCCTTGACGAGGTAAGCAAGAAATAGTAGTCTCAGTGGATGAGCAAGTTGCATCCAAAGGAATACCAGTAGAACGCTTGGTTAAGACCAAATCATGGGTGTTTCCGATGATTGCATCCAAGGCCTTGATGTTACCGGCATCAACGGTAAGTTGAGTCCAGATTTGCATCCAGTCTCCGTATTGACGATCAATTCTTTGACCACCAATTTCAACCTCAACTTGTTTAATCAATCGATGACCAATGTAGTTCAACCAACGGAAACCGGCACCNGCNGNNGTAAGACCAGTAGGAGAGCTACTTTGTCCAAGAGTAATTTGAGGCAATACAACCTGCAAGTAAGTCTTGTACATTAAATCGGCATTACGATTGATAACAGCAGTTACACGCTTGTTAAAGTCAGCCTGTCCGTTGAAGGTAACTTCAATAGACTCAACTGCGAAGTTGGTATGTCTCTTGTAGAGAATCTTCCAAAAGGTAATTTGAGGATTACCTGAAATGTAAATATCTTGAGCACCATAGCTAACTAATTGCATTAAACCCATAAACCCATGTAAGTAAACTTACACTTTCAAGCTCTCCTTAAATGTTATGTGACATTAACACTTAATTCCTCTTGAAAATCTCCTTTCGGAGCGGATGGACTATATCTTAGGCTTGCGCCCACCGACATTTAGTCTCTTAACTGCATCCATGGTCTTACGACTTTAGGACTTGGCTGCGGATTATCCCTATTTACAACATTTTTACCATGCCCATAAGTTTCCCTATGGTTCCACAATCTCTTTTTCAAGGACTGGGTGGTAGTTGTA
>JGI24890J29729_1001082_pt1 | contig 13423 bp, 16 predicted proteins | sample FreactcultureFD7_FD_29729 | JGI IMG/M metagenome (IMG submission 29729)
GCATTCCGAGGTCGAGAGCGTTGACGGCGGTCCACTTTCCAGTACCCTTTTGGGAAGCGGCATCGAGGATCTTGGTAACGAGGGGAGTACCATCTTCGTCGTTGTACCTGAGGATTTCGGTGGTGATTTCGATCAAGTAAGAATCGAGGACACCCTTGTTCCAGGTCTCGAAAACTGTCGTCCATCTCTCAGTCAGCGTCGTGTAATCTGGGAGTCGTGAGAGAAGAAGTAGAAACTCACCATCAGCGATTTCACCTTCGGACATTCCGAAACCACGCTTGAGGATATCGTAAGCCTCGGTGATGAGTTGCATGTCTCCGTACTATTGTTGAGCGAGAATGATGAGGTTCCAATCTCTCGAGTGTCTGAAGATACAGGTTAACTCACCTCAATACCGTTGTGAACCATCTTGACGTAGTGACCAGCTCCCGAATCTCCAACCCAGTCGCAGCAAGGCTCACCGTCGGCTTGAGCGGCAGTCTTTTGGAAGATCTCCTTGATGTGAGGCCAGGCAGCAGCGGAACCTCCGGGCATGAGGGAAGGACCGTAACGGGCACCCTCCTCTCCTCCAGAGACACCAGATCCAACGAAGAGAAGACCTTTGTCCTCGAGCTCCTTGGTGCGACGAACCGAGTCGGGGAAGTGAGAGTTTCCTCCATCGATGATGATGTCTCCCTTCTCGAGATGGGGTTCAAGTTGACCGATGAAGTCGTCGACAGCTTGTCCAGCCTTGACGAGGAGGACGATCTTTCGGGGAGTCTTGAGTTTAGCGCAAAGCTCCTCAACGGAGTGAGCACCAACGATGGACTTGCCTGAGAAGAGGAAAGATAGTCAGCGAGACTTCAATCAAGGGAGAGGGAAGAGTGTAGAAACTCACCCTTGGCCTCGTTGTCGAGGAAGTGGTCGACCTTGCTGACGGTACGGTTGTAGGCGCAGACAGTGAAGCCCTTGTCGGCCATGTTGAGGATAAGGTTTTGACCCTGTGTTACAACCAACAAAGAATGATGAGGAGTTGAATCTTTTTCGAAGAGGAGTCTATTTGGAGTTTTCGACGAACCATAACGGCGAGACCGATGAGCTGATTTGGGAAAGCAAGGTCAGTGAAGTTCATAGTAAAGCGTAGGATCAAGTAGAACTCACTCCGATATCAGCGCTGTAGACATCGACAAAGATCAAAGGAGAAGGAGGTCAGCGATCGCGTCACTGCAAGAAGTTTCTCCTTTCTCCAGCTTGTTTCCATTCTCGCGCCTCGCAAATAAGATGCATCTACTATTCGAGGTCGTTGTAGAGGCGGTCTTGATTGTCCTAGAGGTTTACATCGAGCGGGATAGGAGTGAAATATCCGACGCTCGCCGAGTTGAAATTCCGTTCTTTCGAGATCAAGTTGGAGATGGGAAGGAAGGGAGACTTACACAGCTTTCTCAGACATGATTCTAGTTTTGGGAAAGTGTTGAAGTAGGGAGGAGAGGCGAGAAGAAGCCGTAGTTGGAGAGAAGTAGGGAGCAAGGAGTTTTTTTGCTTGCAACTTCCCTTCTTGACCGAGATGCCATCGATTCGAAACCCCAGTTTTTCTCGTTGCTCACTGATCAATCTACATCACTCGCTTCGACTCGTTTAGTAGTTCGTCGATGGAACGATTGGATCGTATGAATTGCCCCTTCAGAGAGAGAGAGAGTCGTAACTAAACAAGGGTTGTAGAATAACAAACAATTTCTATCGATCCTTTTTGGGTTCTGTCGGCACTTCTCTATCGTTCGGTAAAGCATCCAGATCATCCTCGTCGATCAGACCATCATCATCTTCTCCATCGTCTTCATCGTCACTTCTCACATCCTCCGCTGATCCTCCTCTCAAAATGTTCCATAGCACTCGAAGAACTGTTTGCGAAGGGGAGATTAGCACGAGGTTGCACCTGACGAGAGAGAGAGAGGAGAGTGGCTTACTCATCACCAACCAAATACAGGTAATGATTTGTAAAAGACAGAGTAACACGCAGAATGAAACGTGAACTCCTTGCGAGAACAGGTAACCTTCTGTCACTCTCCATCCGTATGGAACGAGGACAGGAGATTCAAAGATGACGCTCCACAGAATGATTCCGTAAATGACATGTCGAGTAACGATCCATGAAACAAGGAAAGCTGCGAAAGTTGCGTCTGAGAATTTACGAGCTCCTGCATATTTGAAGAGTTTGGCGAGCTGTGAAGCAAAGAACTATGTCAGATATGGCGCCTTTGAAGGACTACAGCTCGAGATGCGTACGGGTAGGAAGATATCGCAAAGATCCATCGTGCAGAGAATCGCATTTCCGACTCGAGTAAAGTTGAGAACGTAACTGAAGGAAACGAGTAGAGTCGTGATGATGTGATGCGCGAACATTTGTGCGTAGTCCTTTCGTCGTGCTTCGAGGTTGAGTACGATGATTTGTTGAATCCAGACTGTAAACGAATCGAATTAGCTTGGAAAACAGGACAAGGAGATCTGCGCGACACGAACAAGCTGTTTGAACGAGATCTACAAATGGAAGAAACAGAGTCAGCTCTAGATGAGAGTGGAGGAAGAACTCATCAACTTACAATACCATTTCGTTAAAGCGGGCAGAGCATCATGAGGGTATCCTTTCCAGTAATGTTCAGTGTTGAGATTGCGATATTCGCTTGTTTGATTGATGTACTGCGAGAGCGAAAGCAGTCAGTTGCGTTTGTCGAAGGAGAGGTTCATCTCGAAAGAAAGCATACGAAACCGAGAGACCAAAAGATAGCTGGGACATGGGACGTGTCAGCGAGGGAGATAGGCTGAAAATAGGAACAAGGAGAACTCACTAGGATACAATAACATCCAACTTTGTTCTGCGAAACGGACTACTGATCGTTTTTGCTTAATCCCACACCGTCTCGCCAGCGGTCCGAACGCCCACTTCATCAACGCTTCCCTCAAGAACCAGAACGCTATCACCCACCACGCAATAATGAAGGCATCACTAGAGGGAGAACCGGGAGAATTAGCTGCGATTCCGGGAAATGGAGAATTCGTGAACTCACTCTCTTCCCTTGTAATATGTATTTGAGCCCGGCACTCGAAAGGAAAGGAATAGGAAGCGGGAGAAGACGTGTCGGATGTGGTAAGAAGGAGATGGAGTGAGTTCTGTTGAGAGGTGGAAATCCGGTCGATGCAGCGCGTTACCGGCTAGGATAAGCGCGAGTGCACCGAAAGAGAGCTCTAAAATAACTTTCTATATTAGTCCCAGGTCTACGAGAGGTGAGAGAGACGAGTTATTGATCTCACCAAGTTGATGATCCATCGCCCAAGCTAACGCTCCTTCCTTGCCCCTCTGCGCTACTGGAGGCTTCATTGTTCGCCGTACAACTTTCTGGGATGGCCTCTGTGGCGCGTGCCCATTGGCGGAAGCGGTCATTGAGAGTCGTCGTTGTTGGGTTGAGAGAGAGAGAAACGAAAAACGTTGTTGTTCTCTGCTCGTTCACTGGCTTCGATAGAACGTGCTTATGATGGCCTGAACATGCTCAGTCATAACTCATGAAGGAGCTTCAGTACCGGCTGGTCTCTCCATCGCTTATCCGCTGATCTCCACATCATCACTTCGCAACATCGTCTCGCTTCGTCTGCTTCTCGTTCGACAAATGGCTATCCGCTAGCATTCTCGGTGACCTCACGACCCCGCCGGACTCGGTCCGCCGCTTCGAGGCAGGAACAAACTAGCTTCGTCGCAGAAAATGGTTTCGAAGAGGTAAAAAAAAAGTGTCTGTTTCATTCCGTCTCTACGGTAGCTGCTCCTCTAGTACTAGCCCAGGTGCTCATCCACCTTTATCATCCGCTCGTCCGACAACCGGCGTCATGAGTTCGGCTCTTTACCTTCTTCGACTCGTGCGAAACCCTTCTTTCGCGAATCTATCCCACGTATCCCGCTTCCGGCGGCAACTCGATGATTCATCCTGGAGTTGCTCCACGGTTTCTATAGAGTGGCGGGGAGTGGCGTGGCGTAACGGAGAATCGCGAGCAGGAGTTGACGGAAATCTAGGCGATGGTCGTGAGGAAGTTTGCCGCGAATGAATCGGCTGGCGAGGGGACTCTGGTGAGGGTGGAGGATCAGAGATAGGAAAAACTCGAGAATCGGATCCACCAAGCCTTGTAACTCCAACAGCGCAAGGGTCGCAAGCATCGAAACAATTAAGACCGTGAGATCTGTTTGTTTCGTTGCCGTGCTCTGACGTTACGGACCATCTCCTGCATTCCTTTGCCATCCGGATCAGCGAGCTCAACCGATAAGCCCAGATGAGTGGAACTTACATAGTCCTGGTGATTTGATTCCAACTGGGCGAATTTTCTGGCCTGTCGGAATCACTTCGCAAACGATTCGGACCCTCACTCGACTCGCTTCTTCTCCCACATCCTCTCGGTAAGTGTCTCATGAGGCTATGTGCTCACAGCGAGCTCGAGAAGTCAGTGAGAGAGCTTTCGCCGTTCAAAAGTGTATCAGCTCACCGTTCTCTCCGGCTCGATCCGTCTCTCGCCTCTTCATCCCGCCCACTTTCTTCGTCTCTACTGTTGTCACGTAAAGCTATCGGTGAACTAGGTTTGTGAGATGTTCGAAGGTGTGAAACGAACCTTCTCCCTCCAAAGTTTGCGAAAAGCTCACGACCTTTGCGCTTGATCCTTTGATGGATTAGTTCATTCTCTCTCGTTGCGTGTTGCGATTCTTTTCGAGCAGGCTCGCTATTCCACGCCAACCTCATACAAAGTCAGCTTCGGAGGTGATGCCGCGAGGAGTAAGGGACCAGACTTACCTGCAAATACTGCTCGAGACAGACCAACGTCTACTCGGGTAAACGTAGACCATCCTATGAGACTTGAGTGAAGGGAGGGAACGGAAAAGACGAAGCGGCTAACGGGAACAGGATTTTTCTGGGAAGTTTCAGACTGCCGCGGAGTCCGAAGGCTGAAGCAAAGACAGGAGACAGGAGACGGACGCAATCGACAAAGAAGCCGATGAATCGATGAATCGACGGTATAGCACGATCGTCAAGACGGAGGAGAAGCGCTTGATCAAAGGGGGACAGAGGGCACATATCGCAGTTTCCAGTGTCTACGAGATACCGAACAAGGAGTAGTACAAAGGATAATAAGAGCAAGTACTGACGAAGAAAACGTAAGAAGAGGACAGAGAAGCAGAGGTGGACAGATTGCAAGCTTTCCGAGCTCGAGAAAGGTGCGATACGAAATTGTGAGGTGAGATCGCTCATCACTTCCACGGGTGATGACTGTGTGGATCGGGAGCGTTAGCGACGAAGGGGCTGAGCTAGAGACTGGAGCACTCACGTTGAAGTTGGAGAGGCTGGGAATGTTGTGACCATTCTCTGATACGATGATCTCCTGGAACTGCGGGATTTCGAATCCGAGTGTGACGAAGCTGAGGATCCTGGTCTTATGGCTACGACCACCTGACGTGGCTGCCGAGGCTGCCGTGCCATCATTCTGTCGACTTCTTCCCAATGATCGTCAGCACGTTGACGATCGCTTGAATGCATTGATACAGGAGAGTAAGGGCTGTTTAGTGCGTCGGCAATGGATCGAGGGCTGTAGGGTAAAGAGTGAAGAGAGTGAGGTGAATCCGGGAGAGGCATGTTCGGAGCGGGAGAGAGAGGAGTCCTAGAATAGCGTCGAGGTCGAGACGAAGAATCATGGGTCGGTGTTTGAGGAGGCGGACGCATGGGAGGGGGACTGAGAGGTGGGAGCCTCTCCATAGGGACCGGAGGAGGGAACTCCGAATGCTTTTTGTGGGTTGATAAAGTTCTTGCCCTATGCCTAATCTTCTCGACCGTACTTTTCTCATCCTCATACTCCTGCATCGTCTCTTTCTCCTTTCTAGCCCTCTCCTGCTCTTCTGCTGCCTTTCTAACTTTCTCCCGCTCTTCGCGCTCTTCCTGTTCATGCTTCTCCCTCGCTTCTCTCGCTTCCCGTTCATGCTTCTCCCTCTTCTCGTGCTCTTCGCGTTCTTGCTCTCGTCGAAGTTGTTCCTTCTCCGACTTGAGCCTGATTCGCTCCTTGTCCTCGAATGCTTGCTGTTCGTGACTGTTGATGAATCTCTGTACCGGGAGAAGACTCGGGTGAACATCGCGCCTTGATCCCATCCTTCGTGTTTCATGATTCTTGTGCCGAGTCTCAGCGGCTTGTCGAGGTGATTGGCGATTTTGACTCTGAACATCACGAAGGGTCCTACCGTGCGAATGAACGGGGTGCCTCTGTATTTGCGGCGATGGAAAGGCACGGAGGCGGGGAGATTGGACGGCATGAAGATCTTCATTCGGCTCTACGATCTTGATGCGATGAGGAGACGGACGCTCGTGCGCATGAGCTCTTTCCTTCGCTTGACGAGCCTTTTCGAGAGCTTCCTCCTCCTTTCTGCGAGTTTGCTCCTCCTTCGCTCTGCGGTGATCCTGTACTCCTTCGATCGGGTCCTTCCAGAATCGTGATCTACGAAAAAGCTGTCAGTGGTAAGGATCCCTTCAGGGTCGAGTTGAGAGCGACTTACTCAGGACGAGGCTCAAGGGAATGTTTGAGTGGTTCGAGATAGTTCGGTCTCTCGAAGATTGGCTCGCGTTTCTTGACGATAAAATTGTCTGGGTGGCCGGTTTCGTTACTGCCCCGAGAGAGCAAGAAGGTCAGCCTATTCGTAAGCAAGGCCACACGCGATCGAGTCCTACCGCTCAATTTCCTTAAAGCGCCTCTTTTGCTCCTCTCTTCGCTGGCGAGATTTGGGCAACATGGCTCGGAATTTCGACGGCTTCTCCTGGTCCCCACGACGCAGGAGGCGGGGATCCGTTTCCGATGCTAGATGATGCACTGAAGGCGGTTCTTTCCTATTGGCGGCAACTGCGTTAGCGTCACAAGCAAGAGAAAAAGGATTCGAGTCGCTCACTCTTTCTTGTTCTTCCTCGACATTCCCCGAAGCCAACTCGGCTTACTGAAGCTGTTCATCGACATCGAGCTACGAATTGAGCTCCTCGANTTGAAGCTTGAATCGCTGATCAGGGTTGNCGAAATCGAATTGTCAATGAAAACCACGTGGAAAGCGTTGACGAGATGGACGTACGTGTGACAATCATCGCTCGAGTAGGAAGTGCGTCCTGATCGAATCGAGTGGGACATTCTGGGCAGTCACGGAAAGTGAGAGGACAGAAAGAAAGAGGCAAGAGAGAGCGAGAGGGAAAGAGACCAAAAAACGAGGCGCTTGCTGCAGCGCGGAATCTCCGAATCTCCGAAGTCAAAGGGGACGCTTCTCACCGAAGGGGAGAGTTTGTGGAGGAAGTGGGTTTCGAAACTTGCGAGTAACAGCCGAAATACGAATTCGAGGGGATTTGCTTTGCTTAGCTGTCTCGCGTGAGTGAACGGCGACGAGAATAGCCTTCAAGGGAGCGTAGTATTGCGATCTTCAACCTCGATTATGCCTGATAAGTGGAGAACGAGTCAGCTCATCTCGATAGAGTAAGAATCAAGAAGGGAAACTCACATATTCCCCTCTCCCTTCCTATGGGTATCTCGATACTCATCAAACTCCCTAGTCTTGATCAATTCTCTCTCTTCCGCATCTAGACCCCTCTGAGTATCATCCTCCTTCTCTCCCTGTTCATCTCTCCTCGCTTGATCGACTTCCTCACTCGTACTTGGTCCTCCACCCTGCAAGATATTCCCCATCTCATTCTGTTGATCCAAGTACTCATCGATCGTCATCGTCGGTAATCGATGAGAGGACTGGAACACTTCAGACTGTAATCTCAATCGAGTGTCGAGTTGTGAAGAAGAACCTTTCGCCGAAGGAAGGATAGTGAACGGTCTCAAGACTTTGCCAGATGCTGAGAGTAAAGGATCATCTCGAGTCATTGAAATCTTGTCCAATCTCCAAGTCAAATCGTCTTCGTCTTGATCTTCGGTTCTCGCATCACTCTTGTTTCGGGAATTTGACGATGCAGAGGCGTGAGGTGACGGGGAAGGGATCTCGCTCATCTTCATTCCGTGTTCGAGTAATTCTAGTTCTTGTTCCAGGGAGGAAAGTTCGGCGTGGGCTCGGAGGTAGTGTAGTTGGAGGAGCGAGATGAGGAGTGGTCGTGCGACATCGTCTGATTCGTCGTCGTCTTCTGATAGGAAATCGTTCTCGTCATCGGGAGAATGTGAAGGGGCAGGAGGTGAGGAAGAGGAGGAAGAAGCGGTCGAAGAAGAAGCGACAGTGAGGTTCGTTCGTCTTGTTGAGCGTTCTCGTTTGCGTTTCCGTAATTCCTATAAAGTCCTCTTCTTCAGCTTGCTGTCCTAAGCAGTGGAAGAGGCAGAGAATCATTACCTCTAGTTTCGATTTGATCTCCTTTTCCCTCTTGAACTGAGCGATCTTGCCTGCCCTTCTTCTCGCTGAATCCATCTCACTTGCGCTGACACCCTGGTACGCTGCTCGTTGATCTTGAGGGACGATCTCGTATTGTTCGACCAGTGAAGAGTACTTCTTGAAGTAATCCTGCGAAATCCGATACATTTTAGCTAAACTCGAGAACGCAAGCTCCCTGAAACTACTCACTGATGCCTTGTTCAAGTAAGTGATACGTTCTTTCCCCCCTTTAGTCTTTGCCAACAAGGATAATTGACCGCTAAGAGCGTCTACCAACAAACATCTCAAATCGCTCGTATTGATATCTTCGAGAGTTTCGTTGGGTGATAGAATACCGAGGTGATTTATGAGTTTACTGGCGAGGTTCAAGTCTGCTAGAGTAGCTTGTAAGAGTTGTTGAATGGATTGATCGTTTGGAGAAGGAGCCGAAGTGATCTTTGAGGAATAATTGATAGCTCGAGTGAGGAGTTGCCCTAGTGTCAAGTCTTGAGCTGATTGATCCATCTAAGTGAGGTTTCAGTTGATTGAGTGAGAAGTCAAGAGCCAGCCTTCCTCCACGACTTTAATTTCATCTCCCATTGAGGTTTGCTTCTCTCACTTCACTCCTTCAACTTATCTCAGTCACTAGATAACGATCGACATGTCTTCCGAACCCGCTACCGCAGTAGACGCTTCCGCTGGTGAACCCGTAGCAGATGCTCCTACTTCAATCTCCTCGCCTCGTCCTTCATCAGATCAACCAGCCCCTGCAGATCCTCCTCGTACTTCAACTTCAGGAGACGCAGCCGAACAATCAACCGAACCAACTCCAACTCCTACAACCGCTATCCCTACTCCCGCCGCTCCTGCATCGAGCAATTCGGCTCCTGCCCCTCAAACCAGCGAATTCGCTCACGCTGCATTGAAAAAGTAAGTCGATACCCTCTCCCCCTCACTTGGATTTAGACGCTGTACTGATGTGAGAGGGGATCGACATCAAACAGGTTCAAGCTAGTATTCTTGGGTGAACAATCAGTTGGAAAGACTTCTCTCATCACTCGATTCATGTAAAGTAGAACCTCTCCTGTACCCAATCGGAGCTGCCTTGCTGACTCTTTGCAACTATTCATCAGGTACGATACATTCGACAACACTTATCAAGCGACAATCGGTAAGAAAATCTCTCCCTTGTCTCTCTCCTGTTGTCCCCTTACTCACTCGCTGGAACTCACACTCACTCGTGCATAACCACAGGTATCGATTTCCTCTCCAAGACGATGTACTTAGAAGATCGAACGGTTCGCCTCCAATTGTGGGATACAGCGGGACAAGAACGATTCAGAAGTTTGATTCCTTCTTACATTCGGGATTCGAGCGTAGCAGTAGTAGTTTACGATATCACCAGTGCGTACTCGATCTCCATTCCCAATCACTTGCTTATCAGTCGCTGATTGANGNGGAAGCTCCGCTTGCGCAGACCGTCAATCATTCATGAACACTTCGAAATGGGTTGACGATGTACGATCAGAGCGAGGGAACGATGTCATCATTGTACTAGTTGGAAACAAGACTGATTTGAACGATAAGCGGTAAGCTTCTCCTCATCGCTCTGCTCTTCCTCTGCGAACGTGAAACTGATGCTTTCATCTGTCCCCCTCCGCCTCCTCATTCCCACTCGCACTTCATCCGTTGACAGACAAGTAACGACGGAAGAAGCCGAATCTAAATCAAAAGAGTTGAACGTCATGTTTATCGAAACTTCTGCGAAAGCGGGTCACAACGTGAAGACCATGTTCCGAAAGATTGCTCAAGCTTTACCTGGGATGGATCGGGAACAAGAGGGTCAAGGTCAGAATCAAAGTGAGTCAACTCATGTCTCTTCTTTCCCAACGAATGAAACAGGCGGGGTTGGAACAGAAGAAAAGATGGAACTGACTTTCGATATTCTCCCCCTCGTCGCTCACAGTGATCGACGTTAGTGTGACACCTCAAAACACAACTGGAAACGAAGGTGGATGTTCTTGCTAAACCCTCATCTCTCTTTCTCCTCCCTGCCTGATTCTCTCCCCCCCCTTTCTCTCGTAATCGTACTCTTTGTTTTCTGTGTTTACTTCCCCCACCCCCTCAAGTCGTTTCCTTAACCTCACCTGTCTTTCTTATATTTGGGCTTTGTTCTCTCTTCTTCTTGAATCCTTGTTTTCTTGATCTACAACTGCGTTAGAGCGTAATCATTTCACATTCGATGTTGAAGCTACCTTCCGAGGCTCAGAGAGCGGATAGATACAAGCGAGACCTGAGTACGCGGTAGGACCGAAGGAAGGGAGACGCGAAAGGAAGCGAGAGATTCGAATCTTCCTCTCAAGCTGAGCTGGAAAAACTGCGAACTATCGTACTTTGCGACAAAACCTTCTAGAGTACACAAAGCCACAGCCTACTGATCTACTCGAGAGATATCTGGTCAGCGTAGGCCGAATGAGTCTAGATAATCAAAGGTTAAGACTCACTCTTTCTCAAGCGATTCCTAACCTCCCCGCTCATTCGCCATTTTCTTTTCACCCAAACTCTGCGACGACCTCCTCCTCGACCTCCTCATACTCTTTATCAAGCGTCTCAGCACTCTCTCCTTCCTTATCCGCCTTCGTCCTCTTACCTTTATCCTCTGCGAAATCATGCTCGATTTCTCCATCCTCCTCTGCTCCCTCTCCAACTTGACCCTGCTCTCGAGGTCCATCTCCAATGTTCGTGATACCGAGAACCTCCTCTTTCAACCCAGTAGAAGTGATCCCTCCCTCTGCCTTCTGTGTGCCACCGTGATTCTCCAATTCCTCAATGATCTGTTCGGAAGAAGGGATCTCTGCTTCTCCATAATCATTTTCGAATAATTGATGTATCTGAGTATCCAACTCCTTTACGTTGGGAGAGTTTTTGAAGGTGTCTTGGGTGGAAGAGTCTGAGAGGGGAGAAGAAGAGGAGGAGGAGGAATCGGGAGTGAGATGGAGACGAGAGAGAAGTGAAGAGATCATGAGGAGTTATCTGGATGGGTGACTGAGATTGGAGGCTGGAAAGAGAAGGAGAAAGAAGGAAGGGAGAGAGAGAGGAAATTTCGTGGAGCGAGTTTGGTTGGTACGACGGAGAATGGAGGGAGTCGAAATAGCTTGTAAAGGTGCTGCTTCCCTATACCACTACTGAGAAGGCTCTCAGCCCACGAACCCAATGCAAATTCCTTGCAAGGCAATGTCGACTCCTTCCACGATTCAAAGCGATTTCCCTCATCTTTTCCTCAACTTTAGTTTCCACACCTCGACTCCCTCCCATACTGACTCGTCCTCCCACCCTAATCCACCAGCTTTGCTTTCGACCAACTTCTTCAATCTTCCGTGATCGACTCGAGAACACTTGAAGTTCCAATCTCGTTCGGCACTCTCGATGAAATTGGCAATGAGAGCTGGATCTCGGACTTCCAGTGCGAGGTAGACTGGCGGCACGGAGGAGGAAGAGGTACGTCGTATGAGAGAGGTGGAACTGGGATTGCTGGCGGTGGAGAGAGCGTGAAGGGTTCGAAGGAGAGGTTGCGAGAGTGAAGAATCGTAAACAGTGTCGGCAGTAACGATCAGGTCGAACGGCGGTACCAAAGGTTCCTCCACACTACTCCTCCATCGCCGTTCTTCGGGATCTTGGAACCAATCAAGAACTTTCGTCTGCATCCGAGGTTGTCCAAACGAATTCAGTCTGAGTGATCGAGTGTTCGCCTCGATGTTTTGCGACAGTACGCCATCGACTATGATTCCGAGATCGGTCGATAGAACGTCGTAGCCCATACTAGCAAGGGATAAAGAGGATAGACCAGTGCCGGCGCCGACATCGATCACTTTGGGTCGTCTTTTCCTCCCTTCTGTAGAAGCGACGAGTCCAGCCGACGGTCCAAGAAGGTCGTGTAGGTATACCGCTAGTATTTGTGCTCCTAACCAGATCGTTCTACCTACGCACGAGAGCTCTAATCAGCGAGACAAGCCTCGATAGAGTGAAATAACGACTTGCCTGTCGAATCCGCTGTTATATTGTCTTGTTGAATTACGACTCGAGCTCCACTGGGTAAGAGATAGTCGAGAGTGTCGATGTCCTTTGTCTCGTGCGCTGGGAGGTTGTTCATATAAATCGAAGAATATCAAGGAAGGAGAAAGAGCGAAACGAAGTCAACTTCCTACCACTCCCTCTCGATACCCCATTTGAACTCTCGTACAGGTTCAATAGGTAGGCAACAGCGCCAAACAGTCGACTCATCCGCCGTACGACCAGAGCACAATTACTGGTCGAGTTTCATCAATAATTACACACACCGCTCCCCCTCCTCCACTCCTCTCTTACTTGAACTACTAGGCTCCTTCCACTCCCCTCTAGACCTCTAATCTCGACTCTTTATCGACATGTCTTTCTTCCAACGGGATCCTAGGCAACAAATGCTGCTCGGTTCAGGAGAGCGTGTTTCTGGTGAAGAAGTCAGGGAACAGAACGTGCAAGCGGCGGTAGCGATTGCGAACATTGTGAAGACAAGTTTGGGACCTCATGGATTGGACAAGATGATGGTTGACGATATCGGAGTAAGTTCTCTCTCTCTACATACTTCTCCCTTTCTTCCCAAAATCTCTTCTCTCTCCCCTCAGGCGTACAGATCTCTTGAAGAGCAAAGAGTTGACCTGTCGCGTTTTGATCACAGGATGTTACGATTTCGAATGATGGAGCTACGATTCTTCAGTTGATCGAAGTTGAACACCCAGCGGGAAGGATCTTGGTTGAACTCGCTCAACAACAAGACAAGGAAGTTGGAGATGGTACTACCTCGGTCGTTATCGTTGCTGCTGAGCTCTTGAAGCGAGCGAACGATCTCGTCAAGAACAAGATTCACCCTACGACTGTCATTACCGGTTACCGACTCGCAGCGAAGGAGGCAGTTAGGTACTTGACGGAACAACTCAGTGTCAAGGTTGATACCCTCGGAAAAGAGTGCTTGATCAACATCGCCAAGACTAGCATGTCGAGTAAAATCATCGGAGCGTG
>JGI24890J29729_1001083_pt1 | contig 13416 bp, 22 predicted proteins | sample FreactcultureFD7_FD_29729 | JGI IMG/M metagenome (IMG submission 29729)
TGATCAATGCAGCTGAAGTTTTAGGCTTCTTCTTTGCCGCTGCATCCTCGTTCTTCTTCAATGACCAAATCTATGAGTATCGGAATACAGTACGGAGAGATNAAGAGGNCATATTGTAAGTTGGGTGAACAGAGGAAGGGAANGGAAAGGGAGGACAGAGTGGAGGGAATCAGTTCTCCAAGCAAGATCGATAAAAGGAAGATAGTGGAGGCTCGTGGGCTTACTTTCATCATCTTGGGGCTAGATTCTTTAGGGTATGTGTCAGGTGTAGAGAGGCAACAATGGTTTCGCACTTTTGACGATTCCCTCTCTCCTCTTGTTCTTCCTTATCCTCACTTTCTACACGATCGACGTTCCAAGGCAGATGAGAGCAGCCAAGAGCTCCATTTGTTCAAACCTACTCGCCTTGCGATCACTGCCTCGAACGATTCAACCCTATCGTTTCTTATCTCTCTCGAAACCCAATTACTCCACACGCTCAGCTGTGAGTCCTCTATCTCGTGAAATGGCATCGGGCTGGAGACTGAGCTAAGCTTGACATACTTTACGTGTAGGCTCAAAGAAAGATCTCGCAAATTGACCTTCAACAACCTTTCGTCTCTCCCAATCTCATCGATTCTTTCGGGAGGCAACATGATTATTTACGGATAAGCTTGACGGAGAAGTGTAACCTGAGATGTACGCCTTTCCTCCTATCTTGAGGCACGCTTTCTCCCAAAACTGAACCATGATTCGAATTCTAGGTACTTATTGCATGCCCTCGACGGGAGTACCTCTCCTCCCGCAGGACGACCTACTCACAACCGATGAGATTGAAAGAGTCGCAAAGCTTTTCATTTCGAATGGCGTTAAGAAGATACGACTCACAGGAGGAGAACCGACAGTTCGTAAAGATTTGATCGACGTTGTCTGTGAGTTCTCTTGCCTTCGATACTATTCACGAATATCTTGGAGCTAATACTCTCTTACGCTCGCAGCCCGAATTTCAGCCTTGAAACCGAAACTCGAATCGCTCGGAATGACTTCGAACGGCGTGACCTTGCGAAGACATCTACCCTCTCTCGTCAAAGCCGGCCTGACGCACCTCAACCTCTCGCTCGATACACTGGATGAATTCAAATACGAGCTTATGACTCGTCGTCGGGGCTTCCACAAAGTGATGGAGAGTCTCGAGGTAGCGAAAGGACTCAGGAAAGATGGATTGAGAGTCAAGATTAACGTCGTCGTAATCAAGGGTCTGAACGATATGGAAGTATCCGACTTTGTCGAGTTGACCAAGAACGAAGATATTACCGTTCGCTTTATCGAGTACATGCCGTTCGAAGGTACGAGAAATCTCGCCTGATTTCCAGCACTTGCGATACTTATACGCCGCTCCCGTAGATAATCGATGGTCGACCACAAAACTAGTTCCCTCGTCGACGCTCCTCTCACAAATCGAGACTCATTACGATTCGTCGCGATCGATAGAGAAACTCTCCGATTCGCCTTCTGACACTACTCGAGCTTTCAGAGTCAGCGGTTATCGTGGATCTTTTGGATTCATTAGTAGTATGACGGATCACTTCTGTGGGTCCTGCTCGAGACTGAGGGTCGGCGCTGATGGAGGAGTCAAGGTTCGTTTCTCTCTCCTTCATTCGCGTTACATCTTTCAAGATGACTGATTCCTCTCAATTGCCTCGTCTAGGTCTGCCTCTTCGGTCCTCCGGCACTCTCTCTCCGACCGCTACTTCGCTCGTTACCTTCGACTCCGCAAAATGACTCGACCATTTCGGAGAAGATTGGAGAAATTGTTTGGAAGAAGAAATTCGCTCATGATGGGCTAGGAGGTGCGTTAGGAATTCAAGAGAGGGGAAAGATGGGGAGTATGGTTGGAATTGGAGGCTGATGTGCCCTCGTTTGCTGGTATCTACGGCGCAACAGGTAGGTCAATTCCTCTAAATCGTGCTCGAAAACCCGACGAAACTCAATCGAGCATTATGCTGGGGACAGCCTCGCATCGTCCAACGCTACGAAAGCCACGGAAATACCAAGCTCCTATACTCGGCACACTTCCTTCCCTCGCCTTTTCATCGACTTCATCGTTCGAATCCCTCCGACTTTTCTCTACAACACCTCTCGCACGAACACCGACCAAACCACCACCTCAATCACCTATACTCTCTCACATCGATCCGGCGACTGGAAAAGCTTCGATGGTTGATGTATCACAAAAGGCTGTTACACTTCGAACCGCAACGGCGAAAGGCAAGATTTACCTCAATCGTACCGCTTTCTCCATGATCGATTTCGGCGACTCCTCGTCTTCGGCTGGAACAGCGACTATGAAGACCAAGAAGGGAGATGTGTTGTCAATCGCACAGCTTGCCGGGATCATGGGAGTCAAGCAAACAAGTTCTCTCATCCCCCTCTGTCATCCTCTCTCACTCTCTCACGTCTCCGTCACTCTCGTTCCTTCCGAAGCCGACTCGTCGATCGAAATTACCTGCACAGCGACATGCCGAGGGATGACTGGTGTAGAAATGGAGGCTCTCATGGGTGTCTCAATAGCGGGATTGACAATTTGGGACATGTGTAAAGCGGTGGCAGGGGAGGAGATGACTTTGGGGGATATCCGGGTCGTGGAGAAAAGGGGAGGACGAAGCGGTGATTGGAAGCGAGGGGAGTAGCTTTTGTAGAACTTAGAATCGATTGTCGAAACTTGCATCTTGCGAGTTTCCTCATGATGAGCATACGTACGAGAGCGAGAGATGCGTAGTCGAATCGCACGCTGCCCAGGGGTATTTGCAACACTCTCAAAGTTGCTTTGGGCTTTTCTAAAGAGCTTTTAAAATTGCATATCACAGCACATTCATCCCTCGTCCGCTCACTACGAACTGTAAGCGTTATTCAACTCCTCGCTTCGCCTCCCCCTAAGACTCTTGCCTCATCTCTCTTCCCGTACTTCATCCAATCCGGTCGAAAATTTCTTTCCGTCTCGAGAGATTCCATCCCGAAGTCTTCACTTCTCCCTCCATCCTATCGATCTTCGCTCTAATTCGTATTTTGTTCTTTTGAGAGCGAAGTAGCGCCAAAAGACTGGTCGGATTCAGTACTGGTCGATCGACCCTCCTCCTCGCCGCGAGCGTAGCCGATTATTGTGTCTGTAGGAGATCAAGAGCCTCGGATATCGACGAAGATAGGGCGGAAGAGCCCGTCTTTGAGGGTGCAGACGGATGATCTCCTCCCGACATTCGACGGTAAACGTGATCTCTATAAGTTGACTGCGAGTCAGGTCAGCGGATGCGGAGCCCCCAAAAACGACGAGACATTCTATGCTCACGAAGGAACCGTCGCTCGTTTGATACATAAAATTCTCGCTTTCACTCTGATTCTCCTTGTCCATCTATGTTCGCGCATCTCCCACTCTCGGGACTGCCTGATCCCAAGGTCCTCTGATTTTATCCTTGTATCTGATCATCAACCAACCTCTCACCAACGGCGCGACGACACTCGAACCGAATAATAACGCCGCAGCGATCAACATGCTCCCCGTTCCCAAATTTCTCAGACTGACGAGTGCCGTAGTGACGAGCATCCATGTGAGGACGAGGGTGGGTTTTAGCGTGAGAGACGAACGGAGGAGTGGGAATGGACCGAAGAACAAGGTGGAGAAAAGGAGGAGGGAGAAGACTGAGGTGTTCGAGGTGAGTCGTGAGGCGAGAACGGTGCTCCCCGATAAAGCGGCTGTTAACGAGATTGTCGAAGGAAGGGGAGCTCGACGAGCCATAGGTGGAGAAATCGAAGGTGGTGAAGGGGGAAAGGAAGCGTCGCGGAATGGGATGTTTCGGAGGAGAGGGAAGAGAGCCGAGGGTGGTCTAGGTCGTAGAGAGCTCGTTGTTGGAATCGAGCGATAGTCGCCAAAGAGTAGGTTGATGGCGAATAAAGTTCCGCTCAATGCCCAAATCGAATCGGAAGTGGTCGATTTCGTCAAGGTTTTGAGGGCTGGAGACAGGAGGTACAGTGCGAATAGAGGTATCAATGGTGCTGCGACACCTGTGCCGTCTTTAGAAGTGGTGAAAGAGGAAGTCGATTCTCCGATGAGGAATGACCAAATTCGAAAGATGATGCCGAGTAGGACTGAGAATAATAGGAGAGTCGTAGGATATAGTGAGTCTTGGGATAAGCGAACAAAGACGGATATAAAGATGAAAGTGCAGGCGAGATGCTGGGTTATAGGGAGAGTTTGACGAAGGAGGAAAGGGAGAGAAGCGGGATGGACGTTGACTGAAGACGGTTTCCTGCGCTACATCAGTGCCTTGCCCTGGAATGATCATGAATATCTGCTCTGACTCACCATTGCGTTGTAGATCAGATAGGAAAGAGGAATCGACCCAATTGTCAGGATAAGGTTGTCGAAGGTAAAGGATTTTACGATATGGCGGTAATCGCTTTTGATCTACACCAGCTCACAATTGTCAGCTATGAAGGGCTCCTCCCTCTTCACGGAAATGCTTACCCATTGCCTTCCTCCTTGAAAAAGTCAAATCCCCACTTATAAAAAGCTCTCGAACGGGCGAGGTAAGGATATCAAGGTACGTTCCGGCGAGTTGTAGTCTATAGCGACGGCATCTGATACACTTCCGAGAGTCGTAGCGAATCGGAGGTGAATGGTTCAGACTAAGACTGGAAATGAATCGACGGCGCCTCTCACTCCTCACCATCATCTCGATCCGAGAGCTTTACGGAGTCTACTCGCTTCATATTCATCTACTAGGCCATTGGAAGCGGCAACCAGGTGTTCCGCGTTCCGGTCCTCTCTAATGGACAATGATTCGACACCTCACATCACTCTCAATGGGAACAATGCAAACCCAGAACAAGCTCCATCATTCGTAGTAGAGGTCCCTGTGAGCTTGCTCTTCACTCAGTTCCTCTCAATGTAGCTAGAGAGCTGACCATATCCCTTGATCTCATCTTTCTTCGCAACTCCCCCTCTATCAAACGTGTGATGCAGCCTGCGAATCTGATTCATGCAGAGATCCTCGCAGTCACGTCGGCGATGCGCAAGAATCAACGATGGGCCTCAACTTCTTACGCTGCTCGATCTTACACCAACGCTGCCGGCCATCTCGGATTAGGAGGAGTAGCAGGAGGATCTCGTATTCGTTCGAGAGAGCAAGAGGAAGGGAGAGGTAGAGGGCATACTGCCACTACTTTGATGAGCGGATTCATGGAGTTGAAAATGAGGTTGAGGGATCTTGAAGGTAAGTTTCGTCTCTACGAGTGACAAGGTAGTTCCGATTGACAGATTGCTGACTCTACGAAGAGATATAGATCCCTCTGAACTTGACGCTGTGGCTCTCCTTCACCCTTTCCTCGAAGTCATCCGATCTCCCGAAACTTCTGGACCGATTACCGCAACGGCTCTTTCCTCGATAGACAAATTCCTCACTTACTCGATACTATCGCCTGCATCTCCCAATCTACCTCTAGCTATGGCTCAGCTTTCGACCGCTGGGACTCACTGCAAATTCGAAGCGAGCGATTCAGTTTCAGATGAAGTCGTCCTCCTCAAAATTCTCGATGTCTTGCGGAACTGCTTAACCGGAAGGCTGGCGAGCGTACTGAGTGACGAGAGTGTGTGTGAAATGATGGAAACTGGACTCAGCATGTGCTGTCAGATGAGGTTGAGCGGTATGTCTGAACTGAACTCTTTACCTCGACGTTCACGCGTGCTCATTCTCGCTTCCTTGTCATAGAAATGCTTCGACGGTCAGCAGAACGGACAATGCAAGCGATGGTCGCCGCATGTTTCTCTCGGCTACGATACCTCAATCCTGAAACGTCTGAAGGCTTCACGACTCTCGATCTGTCCTCCTCCGTCTCGCTATCCGAACAAGACGCGGACACGACACAAGGTGGTTTACGAATGACCGCACCAGATCCTCGCAGTGGTCAGATCCCAGCGGCCGGGACTGAACAGGAGAAGGAGCCTCCAACGTTGAGTTCGGAAATTCTAGACGATGGAGTTGTTGAAAGACTGGAACAGGAAGCCGAAAAGATCTCACCAACCGGTTCGTCGCTACGTCTTTCCTTAGTCAATCAAAAGCTAACTCCTTGACTTCATTTCGTCGTCACAGAGGACTTTGACATCGATATCATTCCTTTCGGACTCGCATCGATTCAAGAACTCCTTCGAGTGCTCATCTCGTTACTGAATCCGCACGACCAGCAACATACAGACTCGATGCGACTTATGGCTCTCGGTCTCCTGAATATCGCTTTCGAGGTCGGAGGAAAAAGCATGGGGGATTTCCCTTCTCTCCGACTGATGGTAGCCGATCATCTCTGCAAACACCTTTTCCAAGTGAGTTACCCTTCGAGCTCCTGACTCTTTGGTTTCGAGCGGTTTATTGACTTCTGAGCGAAATTCTTAGCTCGCAAGGTCTGATCACCCTCAACTTCTCTCGTTCTCCCTTCGAGTCATCACCAACATCTTTGACACGATGCGACCACATCTCAAGCTACAACAAGAACTCTTCCTCTCCTTCCTCCTCGACCGCCTCATTCTCCCGCCTTCTGTCGCTCCCGGTACTCGGAAAGCAGACGTCGAGAACGCATTGGATCGATCAACATGGCTCAAAGACGGAGAAGAAGATCGTCGGCCACTCTCGGCATCTACATCGAGTCGAGAAAGGGAAAGGGACAGGGACAAGGGACCAAGTGCGGAAACGAGGGAATTGATGCTTGAGATCATGAGTCATTTCGCCCGAGGGAAGCACTCGATGGTCGATCTCTGGGTCAACTACGATTGCAACGTCGAGGGAGAGGATCTGTTTGAACGATTAATCAAATTCCTGAGTCGAGTGAGTCCGTCTTCTGCTCTCTACTCTAGCCTGATTACTGAGATTCTCGTGAACGGCAGGGCGTGTATCCATCAACTAACTCTGCATCCTATCAGCAAGACTCTTTCCAGTTCCTTTGTCTCGAAGCTCTCCTGGAACTGATCGGTCAAATGGCTGCTCGAGTCGACGAGGTAATTGAAATATTTATCGCCTTCGATCAAAGCAGCGTTACTTACTCGTTGTCATTCGACTTGTTTGCAGCCCGCTGATTCGAGGCTGTCTCCAACACTCGGTGCAGACGTGTCTCGCTCAAAAGCGAACAAGCAAGTACTTCTCGAAGGTGCAGCGGCTTTCAACACGAAACCCAAAGTTGGGATCAAGTACCTCGAAGAGCATGGAGTCATCACGAAAGAACCCGCAAGTCTCGCAAACTTCCTGAAAACGACTCCGAAACTCGACAAGAAGTTGTTGGGGGATTTCATTTCGAGACCTGATCAATTGGAGGTCTTGAAGTCGTTCATGCAGTCGATGGATTTCAGTGGAGTGAGTCTCTCGATCTCAATACATATGAGGCCAGCGGCCTCAGCTGACGAGCATTGATACCCATAGAAAATCATTTGCGATGCTATGCGAGAACTTCTCGAAGCTTTCCGACTACCCGGAGAATCTCAACAAATCGCTCGAATCACTGAAACTTTTGCCGAAGTTTACTTTGCGACTAATCCTCGTAAGTTTGTTCAGGCTTATCGCGATTCAGAGAATCTGGTCTAATTTTCTTTCCTCTGCAGCTGAAATCAACTCGCAAGACGCTACCTATGTCTTATCTTACTCGGTCATCATGCTCAATACCGATCTTCACAACCCTCAAGTTAGGAAGCGAATGGATCTTCAAGCTTACTCTCGTAATTTGCGAGGAGTGAACGAGAATAAAGATTTCGATCCCGAATACCTCGTGAGACATTCCTTTCTGCTCTTTCTGCTTTCTATATTCGCTCCTTCTGACTCAAGATGGACACTATGTGTAGCGAGCGATCTACGAGTCAATCAGGAAGCGCGAGATTGTACTACCGGAGGAACACCAGAATTCAGTGGGATTCGAATATGGTTGGAAAGAGTTGCTAAGAAGAACTCGTCAAACTGGTAAACCCCAATCTATATCTTCCTTTGCGCTGAATTGACGTTACTTTATCGGATCGACAGGTCTTTACTCTCACAACCCGACAAACGTTTTCGATCGAGGAATGTTTGCCGTTTGCTGGAAACCCCTCGTTTCAGCCATGTCCTATGCATTCTCCAATTTCTCGGACGACTATATGGTACAACGAGCGATTGGAGGACTCAATCACTGTGCTGCACTCGCCGCTCGATTCGAGATGTCGGAGGTGTTTGACTTCCTCATCCTTTCCCTCGCCCGAGTAACTGGACTCACATCTCCCTCGACAACATCACCCAACGATGTCGGCAATTTCCCCGTCGTCGATGTCGAAGGTCACAAACTGACAGTCAGTCCGCTAGCTGTTCGGTTCGGGATGAACGTCAAAGCACAACTCGCTGCCGTCGTCCTCTTCACTATCGCAAACAACAATGGCGCCTTTATTCGAGATGGTTGGACTGCAATCTTCGAAATCTACCAGACCCTTTTCGTTCACTCGCTCCTACCACCTTCGCTCACAATGATGGAGGACTTCTTGTCGGGCGCATCTGCGATTCCTCTCAAACCTAAATCAGTACCGGCTCCCCGAGAAGACCGACGGGGAGATGGAGGACTCCTCTCGACACTCTCATCTTACCTTCTGTCACCTTACGGGTCAAACGGAGATGCGGGACCAACCGATTTCACCGATGACGATATCGAAACGACTCTCTCAGCAGTCGATACTGTAGCTTCCTGTCGGGTCGAGGAGCTTTACTCCCAGATCTTGTAAGTTTCACGAAACCTTTTTGAGCTTATTATTTCGAAGCTAAGGTTTCATGTTGTCACAGTGACTTGAAAGGTTCGGCTCTCATCGCACCTCTGCAAGCCCTTATCGAACTCGAGCAGCGTCTCACTGTTGAGCGTCTTCGAACTCGATCGGGACTAGGATCAGCTCCTAATTCACCTCAAATCAGTATCAACTCCTCTTGCGATCAACTTCCTTACGATCCTTGTGCTGTCCTGCTTCTCGAGGTTGTCACGAGTATCGTTAGTCGATCTCAAGACGCGCTGAGCGAAATTTGGTGAGATTTGAGCCTCAGTTTTCATTCTTCTGAGCTCGCAGCTGACAACGTTTGAGATCAGGCCAACTACGTTCGACTTTCTATCTCAACTCCTAGCTTCCGCCAACTCTTTCAGCAGCCTCTTCAACGAGCGTGTCGTCGCTTCTCTCCTTCGTCTCTTGACCGAAGTCATCAAAGTNGACGAACTCCGAGATTCGACCTTCCTCGCCCTCGATACCCTTCGTTCCCTCTCGCCTTCTGTCCTTTCAACGGTAGCGGAACCTTTGATGGCTGGTCTGTCAAGACTTTTTGTCGAAAACTCGAATCGAATTCAGTAAGTTTCGTCACCTNTCTTCCTTCGAATGTATTGGTACTAACTGAGTTTGATCTCGCAGGTCACCTACAGAATGGAACCTCGTCTTCGCTCTCTTCTCCGTAACAGCTCAACAAGAAGCTGCCGCAAAGATTTCGATGGAACTCCTCAAACAGCTCGCTGCTGGTCAGCTCGGCGCAGGTCTCCAAGCCGAGAATTATCCTTCCTTCCTACAAGTTCTCGGTACCTTTGCTAGTGCTGCACCCTCAGTCGCCAAACAACAACCCGAACGAGCAAAGTGAATTGCCTTTTCTTATACTTTCCCGTCATCGAACCGTACTAAATCGGTTTGCTCCCTACAGCGATGAGGCGGCATTACAACGAGGTTTACAGATTGTTGACGTCCTACGAGATGTTCAGACCTCTGTACCGCGACTCATCTCTTCTTCGACCCTTTCCCCTGCTCGAGGCAAGTCAACGTCTCCCTCTCTCTGCGCCNGATTGAGTTGTACTGACCCTGCGCTTGTGCGTCGATGCAGCGTGGGAGGCTGCNTGGATCCCTCTACTATCAGCCTACGCTCAACTCTGCCTCGCACCAGCTCGTGAACTCCGCCAAAATGCAATCAGCAGTTTACAACGAACTCTACTCGCTCCCGAAATCTTACAAAACGANGATGTCGACCTCACCATNATCTTCACTCGCATCTTCTTCCCTCTACTCGAGGAACTCCTCAAACCTACNATCTTCCGAAGAGATCCGGAAGGAATGGGCGAAACTCGACTGAGAGCATCAGCCTTACTNTGTAAAATCTTCCTACAATACCTCGCGCAACTACAAGAGAGGAAAGGTATGAAAAATATGACGGAGTTGTGGTTGAAGATTCTCGGTTATCAAGATCGATTCATGCACAGCGGACGAAGAGATCAAATGGTCCGCTTCTTCTCTTTCGGAGGTTGACCACTTGATCGCTGACGCTCAGATGGTACTTGAACAGTTCGAAGCGGTGCCAGAGCTCCTCAAGAACGTCCTACTAGTAATGAACGCATCTGGATTCCTCCTTCCTCCTCACGACGAGCAAAGAACCGAAGAACAAGCTGCCCTGTGGAATGCCACTTTCGAACGGATCCACCCTTTCTTACCCGACTTGCAAGGTGAGTCACGCTTCCTCTCCCGTTTCTCAATTTGAAAAAGCTGACTTTTCGAATTATTGCAGTCGAACTTTTCCCCCCTCCACGAATTCCTGTTCCTTTCTCTGCCGAACCTCGGACACAACCACTCGCTGAGACGCTCGAAGCGCAGTCACCGCCTTCAGCCGAAGCAACGACTCAAACTCCCATTCAAGGTCATGAGGTAGTCATGGATCGACGAACAATGCTGTAGGATACCCCGACCCCTTCTTATTCTTTTGTATGCACTTTTACGCAGTATCAGTCTCGGTGTCCAGCGTGGAGGAGGAGGAGGAGAGGTTGATCTCAAAGGGAGAGTCGCTTTTTCGCAACTTGGCCGCTTTCTGCACGCTTCATAGCAGGACTCGATTCGACGTGCTCTGTAACGCTCTCTCGAGGAGTGCGTCGTCGACTCTTCGCTCTTGGTGGTCCGAGGACTTTTTCGGACTTTTCCCTCTAGCTCCAGTCTCGTCGCTTTCTGCTTCTGCTTCTCCCACTCATTCCCTTAGTCGATAGCTCTTTGCCTAGCAAGACAGTATAGAGTGCAAGCTTGACTGGCAAAACAAGGTGAGTCCCGAAAACACTCCTCTTTCTCCTTCTTCGACGTGTCCTTCTCACTGAGAGCGCTCCCATTGCTACTTGAATCTACAGCTATGGACATCGAGTCAGTAGATCAAGCACACGATTCAGAACGAGCTGCTGAGCACTCGCAAGCGAACATGGGAGATCAAGATACGTTGACCGCTGGAGAGGGAGAAGAAGGAGCAGTAGCAGCAAGAGTAGGAGAGCAAGAAGGTAGAAGTGATCAAGGTGAGTATTGTATCGTACTTTGCGAGTCTTGTTCGGGTGTGTGCAGACTACCTTTGCAAACGTTCCCTCTTAGATCACCCCGCTTCGAAACGAACTAAGGACGACGAAGAACGAGTCGAGGGAGACGACATCTCGCAGGAGGAGATTCAGCGAAGAGTTGACTTACCGCTCGATGTCTGGATGATGAGTGAGGACTTTTTCGACTCTTTCTGCTCCCTGCACAATTGACGAGTTTTTCTCTGTTCACGGTCGGAGCTGATCTCGACCCTCTCGATCTACTACATCTTACTCGCATCAACAAGTCTCTACGTCGTCTCTTCACCTCAAAGCGAGACACTCAGCGAATCTGGAAAAAGGCTTTCGACAATATCGGTCTTCCCAAATTCAAGGAGGGAGGAGCGAGTCTGCCGGCATTGGCGAATCTTCTCGAAGAAGTTCCATGCTGTGTCGCGTGTGGTAAAAGAGGACCTACTACCGAGATTGATTTCGCTACGAAGATTCCTATTCATCCGGTAAGCAGAGAAATTCTCGATATCCCCAATGACATGCTAATTTAGTGCCTCAAACAGCATTGTCGAGTCCGAGTGTACGCGTCTATGAATCGAGATTCGATTCGCTTTCGTACTCACTCACTCACAACATTCGCTTTGCGCAGATATTCGAATTCGACCAAACTTCAGAACCAATTCTCAAATCTTCATCCTTCCACCCTTTCGTGTGTACCAAGCATTGCTTTCAAGGTTGTACGTCGCCAGGAAGGTCAGTCTCGAGTTCCTGTGCGCTCTTTCCTGCAGACTTTTACTAAAACTGTACTTGTGTATCGTCCTTTCACAGAGCGCTTTGTAGCGAAGCAAGTCGACTCGACCAGCCAGAAGCTTCGGGCGTTGGAAAGTGTCGTAGCGTCTGCACGTGGAGGCGAGAAGGAAGCTGCATCAGAAGCACTCGAAAGCTACGTCGCCGAAAAGAGGGAAANTGTCACCGCTCGATTCAGCGTACGTCCCATCCGCATACGTGCCGTCTACGAGCAGCTGAATGATTCGTTCACAGGAAGCGGTTGTGTTGAGCTCTTGGAGGGACAAGTTCACAGCTGAACGTCAAAAACGCAAACATCTCATCGAAGCTCAGTGTAGGAGAGAGCGCGAAAAGCTCGACGCTGATCGTTGGAGGGCTCAAGAAGCATTGGGTGCTGCTCTTGCCAAGAAGCGTTTCGAAGAGTGAGAGACTTCCGTTCCCAGAGAACGACCAATCGGGCTACTAATTCCGTCGCATTGCGCAGTATTCGTGCACGACTGCTCGTGTTAGGCTNCGAAGATGTCGAGTCAGTCATTCCCTTATACGCGGTCTCTCGTTGCGACGCTGATCCGCCCCTCGGTTGTCGCTACAGCATCAAAGATGTTTCAGCCTATCCTCAAGTCAAGAAGCAATCTCCTCTCTTGGACGCTGGTAAGGTTCGCGTCATCTTGATCTTACCGAGATTACAACTAAAAAATTGTCGCAGAATGGGACTCGATCTCTTCGTTCGTCGTCAGTTCGGTCAAACAGCTTCAAGCAAGACGCTTAGCGAAACGGGAGGCTTCCTTGTTGCGTGATCGTGGAAGAGCGCTTCAGGACCTCCACCGTGAACTGTTGCAAGCCGTTCCCGCAAGCGATCGATCGTCCTTCCCGACTTACTCAGTTTTCGAACAACTTCCCACCGTCTCCGCTTTCCGCTCGACAAACGTCAAGCTGACCAACGCAACCTGGACTCTCGCTCTCCCAGCGATACAAATCGAAATCCGCAAGGTCTGTCGCGCTTTGAAGGTGACTTACGCTCGTCGTATCGTGCAATCCCTCGAAACAATTGGACGTCCTCTTCCTCCACCCTTGGTCGCCTCTCTCACTCCTCCCGGATTCCTCCCAGCGACCTCTGCAGATGGCACTATCTCTCTCGCTGGAGGTGAGTCATTCGACCCTTCTACAACAACTGAGGAGGAATTGGATGAACTGCTCTCCCGCTTTACTTCACGGGCATTCTGGCTCTGCGACTCTCGTGGACATCGACTCGGCTCTCCCGACACTCTCTGGAATTTGCAATCGACTCATCCCTGCGGTTCGGAAGGCGGC
>JGI24890J29729_1001084_pt1 | contig 13413 bp, 10 predicted proteins | sample FreactcultureFD7_FD_29729 | JGI IMG/M metagenome (IMG submission 29729)
CTTCTAATTTTATTTCTTTTGGATCAACTACTTGTGTGGTTCCATTTCTCATTACAGTGACTTCATCAGGACGTATATCCAATAATGCTTTGATACTTCGCTTGGCACTATTGACAGCGGCATCCTGAAACCATTCACCAATAGAATAAAACACCATAACAGCTACACCTTCACTATAAGCACCGATCGAAAATGCACCGATGGTAGCAACACTCATGAGAAAGAACTCATTAAATATATCGAACCTTTTTGCTTTCCGAAATGCCATCCCTAAAACATTATATCCAGCGAGTAAATACGCTGAGGCATAAATAATCAGGTCAAAGGGAAAAGGTAATTTATATTTAAAACCATACTCTAACGTGAGCATGATCAATAATATCAAAAAAGAAAGCAACAACGGCCAATGCTTTCTCCATCCAGGTGACTCAGCATCATCAATATGATCGTGGTCATGATCATCGCTTTCTTCATGGTTATGGTCTTCACCATCTGATTTCTCTTTTAACCAATTAGAAGTATTTTTTTTAGTTGCATTGATTTTATCGTTTGACAACTGGTCTACTGATGCTTTGCTGTTCTCCATATATGAAATTATTAATGAATAAAAAATGATAGTATTCCGGTTATTACCAGTGTCACCCCTGTTATAATTCCGGCATTGTGTTCGAGTGTGTGCCAATTAAATTTTATAACACCTGCATAAGCGAAACGTACCCACATTACCATCCCACCCACAGTAACGATGGTATACAGAATCGCTAATATCCAGACCATCCACCAACCGTAAGACCCTGCCATTAAAAAGTAGGCTTCGATCTCAAAACATGGGGAAAAAAACATGACCAAAGCCAAACTAATGATTACTTTATTTCTCGAAAGAGATTCTTGTTGGTGTACATGAAAGTGTTTGTGCCGATAATGCTGATGTATAAAAAAGATTCCTAGTGCGATGAGCACGATGGGGGCGAATAGATCGGTGAAATATTTGATATGATTACTAAGTTCCAATCCAATTAAGGAAAATACAATTCCAATGATTACCGTGCTTAAGGCATGTGAAAGCCCTGCAATAAATGTTACGGAGGTAGTTTGAGATAACGTCCAGTTTGCAGTTCGACTTATAGCAAGAACAGGCAGCCAATGATTTGGTATCAATGCATGCAACACACTTAAAATTAAACTACCTGCAATTAAAGTGAACATTTTACTTATTTCCAGTTTATCTACTTATGAAATGCATACTACTAATATTTTCTTTAGACCATTCCCAAAATTAAAAACAAAAGAAATCCGGCAAAAAAAGCTGAGGTAAGCCAAAGGCTCTCCTCTTCCTTATGAGCCTCAACTAATAACTCTTCTGTTACCAAAAACAGCAAAGCCGATAATCCAAAAGACAATACAACTTCCATTGGCCTATCCGATAGATTATGAAGCAGAGTATCGCCAATAAGCGCTGTTGAAAAAAATAGTACGCCCAGAATTAAAATGATGCCAACAGACTTCCTTTTTGTTATTCCCTTAACTCCCAATTCAGAAGTTGTTGCCATGCCCAATGAAAGTAATTCAATACCAAGTGCAAGTGCTAATAATAATCCTTCCTTCTGACCCGCCGCAAAACCAGTCCCTAGTAATAAACCATCTATAGCAATATCAACTCCAATAGCCACAAGTAGCCCAAGAGGTAGTTGTGACTTGGCAATAACCTTATCGGACGTTCCCTTTGTATCTGTAAATCGTTTAATTAGAAACATCATTAACAGACCCAGCACAAAGCCAAATATTACATTTAGTGGTGAATGTTTCTTAACAATATCAGGAAGTAGCTCAACGGCTACTACTGAGAAAATGACGCCAGCTGCAAAATGTAAAATTGCACTTCGCAAGGCGACACTCGGTCGTTTGAATAACGCAATTGTAGTGCCTAGCATCATAGCAAACACAGGTATAAGTATGTATAGGCTGATTTGCAAAATAGGTTTCATATATTTATGATATTGTCCATTACTACTTACAAATAATCATTCCATTAATATCCGCCAGGTCACTCTTCTTGCTCACTATTTTTCATCTTTGAAAGAATGTCGTAAGTGCCTTTAATTACAATATTTCTCGAATTTGAATCAAAACCATTAGGCAGAATTACGGCAGTGTACCCTGCTTCACTAACTCCCGTCTCTATTTCTTGCATTTTAAACCAATACTCTGCTGAATTTTTACCAGTCGTTTTTAAAGAATCAACATTTGATTTAGAGGAACAAATCATTATGAATTTTTTACCTTCAAACCTTGCAATCGCTTGATCCGGCAGGGCAGGTGTTTCCATACTCCCGATTTCAACAACAGCCTTTAAAAAAGTACCGGGCAGAAGCTGCGTATCTTCCTCCGCTAAATGGCAATGCACCCTAACTGTGCGGTCTGCGCTGATCTCACGTCCAATTAAATGAATTGTTGCCATCCGTTCCTTGGACTCATTACCAAGCGTGAAACGTACTTTTTGTCCAACCTTCAACTTGGGAACATCCTGCTCAAAAACCTCTAATTCTGCATGTAGATGTTTGGTGTCGACAATTTCAAACATCCGATCACTTGGATTCACATATGCTCCGATACTGACTAGTATTTTTGTAACGTATCCACTAATCGGAGCATATAGATTAATGGTGCCCTGAATTTCGCCCTTTTCAAGCGCGGTAGATGGAATGTTGATTAGCTCTAATTTCTTTTTGAGTCCGTTTACCTTTGCCGAGATAGTCATGAATTCAGATTTTGCCTGCTGCAAGATCTTTTGAGCACTTACATTTTCATTTGCAAGTTCTTGCTGTCGTTTATACTCTGTTTCCAAAAACTCCTTTTGACTTTTACTCTCCAAATAATCTTGCTGGAGTTGTATGTAACTTTGATCCTGCATAACGGCCACTACTTGACCCTTGGTTACAAAAGTTCCTTGCAGTAGATGTGTTGATTTCAAAAATCCACCAAGAGGCGCAGAAACTAATGCCAAGCTTTCAGGCGGAACATCAAGTGCCCCACTTACTTTTATTGCGCCACTAAGTTTTACCTTTTGAACTTTTCCCAATTCGATGCCGGTGCTTTGAAATTGTTCACGAGTAAACTGAACAATATTCTTTTCTTTTTTAGACGTATCGGCTGGAGTATTGTTTTCAGAAGTTTGGTTGTCTGAAGTTTTTCTATGTCCGCATGATGTTACGAATAATGCCGCAGAAATAAAGAAGGTAAATAATTTATATTTGGTTTTCATCATGATTCAGTTTTGATTTTACTTGTTATTTTTCCCGGTAAGAAATTCTATTGTTAATATGCTCTGGTTATACTGATTAAGCGATTGTAAATAACCTTCTTTGATATTAAGCGCTCTTTGCAATCCTAAGAGGTATTCAGTATAATTAATCTCCCCTTTATTAAAAGCAATTTGAACCTGCTTCAAAATTAAATCGGCATTAGGAAGTGCTGATGATTCATAATAATCAAGACTGTTTTTGGTTTTAAGATATTCCTGTGCCGCTTGCGCAAACTGGCCGCGTAAGTTTATTTCATAAAGAGCATAATTACTCCGGGAAATCTCAGTATTAATTCTACTGGCTTGAACGCGGGCAGCATAGGGTCCAACCAATAAGGGAATACTTATCCCAACCTGAAAGCCTGTAAAGCGATTGCTACTTGTTGCGGTTTCCGAATTCTGCAATGGAACGCCAATAAGTGTTTGATTAAAATATCCAACCAAAAATTCAGGAAGCGCTCTGGCCGAAGCAACTTTCCTTTCCAGTACGGCGGTATTGGTTTGCGCGTTCAGGTATTGAAGCAACGGATTGTCACTAATCATGGCTGAATCCGTTACAATAGAGAAATCTCTCTTAAAGATTTTATGATCAGCAACAGTAACTGGTTCGGGGCTATTCATAAGTGTTTTCAACTGACTCAGGGAAATTTGAATATCAGACTCACTAAGACGGAGCTGATTTTTAACTTCGTTTCGTTGTGTCTCTACAGATGCTTTCTCCAGCAGGTTACTCTCTCCCGTCTTATATCGCAGGGAGGCTGAGCGAAAAAAACCTTCATAGAGACTATCTTGTTGCAGCAGTAATTGTTGTCTTGCATATTGAAACATTAACTGGTAATAGACTTGTCTAACCTGAAAAATCAATTCGTTTTCAGTTGCCGCTTTTTTCAATTCGCTTCCCCTGATCATCGATTTTCCTAATGCACTTTGTGAAGTGAACACAGTGGGAAAGGGAATACTTTGCGAAGCAGAGATATTATTATCCTTATAAAAACTGTTGTATTGTCCACCCATATAAACAATACTTGTCTTCGGTATTTCAAAAGCGGTTCGTTTCAATTTTTGATTGTATTGAATTTCCAACCCGGCAGATCGTATTGAAAAATTATTTTGCAATGCAGTTTGCGTGGCCTTATTTAACGTTAAAGGCACTTGTTGAGCGTACCCGGTGCCGCCAATCAACATCAACATTAGGAGTACTGGCAAAACAGTTGGTTTCATAGTATCTATTTTTATTTTCTCGAAAAATGTATAGAGCACCGGCAGTACAACAAGCGTAAGGATAGTAGAAGTGATAAGCCCACCAATCACAACAGTTGCCAGGGGTTTTTGTACTTCTGCACCTGCCGACGAAGATATTGCCATAGGTAAAAATCCAAGCGAAGCTACGGAAGCTGTCATTAACACAGGACGCAATCTAATTGAAGTTCCTTTTAAAATAATTTCTTTTAAATCTGTAAGGCCTTCTTTTTTGAGACGATTAAATTCAGCTATAAGCACAATGCCATTTAGAACAGCAACACCAAACAGGGCAATGAACCCTACTCCAGCAGAGATACTAAACGGCATCCCTCTAACTAAAAGTGCAAATACCCCGCCAATGGCCGCCATTGGTATCGCGGAAAAAATCAGAAAAGACTGTTTAATAGAACCAAAAGAGAAATAAAGAAGGAGGAGTATTAACGCCAAGGCAATAGGAACAGCTACAGAAAGTCGCTTTTGTGCTTCCTTCAGGTTCTCAAATTGACCGCCATAGTTTATGAAATAGCCGGTAGGCAACTTTATCTCTTTAGCAATATTTGCCTCGATTTCTGTAACTACACTTGCAATGTCTCTACCCCTAACATTGAAGCCGACAATTATTCTTCGCTTGGCATCTTCACGTTGTATCTGATTTGGTCCTTGTCGGAATTCGATATTCGCCAAATTCTGTAATGGAATCTGGTTTCCGTCAGGAGAAGTGACATAGAGCGACTTGACATCGTCAATACTTTGCCTATTTTCCTTTGATAAGCGCACAACCAATTCAAACCGTTTTTCACCCTCGTAAACCAAGCCGGCCGATTGGCCTGCGAAGCCTGCATTGATCGCTTCATTAACGGTACGTATGTCTAATCCATATTTGGCAACCTGATCACGGTCAATGGAGATTACAATCTGCGGTAACCCTGTAACCTTTTCAAGATAAAGATCTTTCGCACCTTCCACCCTTGAAACTATTTTTCCAATTTTCTCCGAAAGAATGGTGAGCTCGTTAAGATCCTCTCCGAAAATTTTTATTCCAACATCTTGCCTTACGCCGGAAATGAGTTCATTAAATCGTAATTGAATAGGCTGTGAAAAACCAAAGGTAACGCCCGGCACGGCTTCTAATGTTTCTGCCATACTATTTTGAAGTTCTTCTCGGGTATAGTCTGTCTCCCATTCATCCCGTTCTTTTAATATGATTGTTAAGTCGCATGATTCCATAGGCATGGGGTCGGTCGGGATTTCTGCCGCGCCAATCTTGCCAACAACTTCTTTAATTTCCGGATACTTTCTAATTAATACCTTCGAGGCTTGCGTTACTTTGTCTATTGTTTGAGATAAGGAACTTCCTGTAAGTAAACGTGTCTCTACTGCGAAATCCCCTTCTTCAAGCGTTGGAATAAATTCTCCTCCGAGCCTGCTGAAAATAATGCCGCTTACTACAAGCACACCTATGGCCGATAAAAGTACAATCCTTCTGTATTTAAGTGCGCCATTTATGATCGGCGAATATATACGCTGGATTGCCTCCATCACCCTGTCAGAAAAATTTCGCTTATGTATTGTGTTTTTGTTAAGGAATGCCGCGGAAACCATAGGAACATAAGTCAAGGATAAGATGAATGCACCAAGAATAGCAAACGATACAGTTTGTGCCATAGGTCGGAACATTTTTCCTTCGATCCCTACAAGTGCTAACAAAGGAAGATAAACTATTAAGATAATAATTTGACCAAAGGCCGCTGACCCCATCATTTTGTTCGCTGATCCTTCCACCTCCAAATCCATTTCTGATTGTGCGAGTCTTTTTTCGAATTTTCCATGCGCGAGTTGATGCATAGTTGCCTCAACAATAATAACAGCACCATCTACAATAAGTCCAAAATCTATTGCACCCAAACTCATGAGATTTCCCGAGACTCCAAATAAATTCATTAAAGAAATGGCAAAGAGCATGGCCAATGGAATTACTGAAGCTACAATAAAACCTGCTCTGAAATTGCCAAGGAATAAAACGAGCACAAAGATTACGATGAGCGCTCCTTCAATTAGATTTTTTTCAACAGTGTGTATTGCGCGACTAACAAAGGCACTTCGATCAAGAAACGGCTCAACGACTACACCTTGTGGCAAGGTCGTTCGTATCTGTTCCATTTTTGTTTTCACACTGCCTACAACATTATTTGAATTTTCTCCTTTCAACATCATAACAATTCCACCCACTGCTTCGCCTGATGACTGTGTTGTAGTGCGCGTTAACGCCCCATAACGAATGGAGTTTCCTATTTGTACCGTGGCAATGTCTTTAACCAGGATAGGAATACCCTGCGTCGTTCGCTTAACTATTATTTTACTAATGTCCTCAATACTTGTAATCAACCCTTCACTTCGAATAAAATAGGCATTGGGCTTCTTATCAATGTAAGCTCCTCCCGTATTCTGATTGTTGTTCTCAAGGGCAGTAAAGACATCACTAATGCTTAAGTTATAACTGCGTAATTTATCCGGATCTAAGGCTATCTCATATTGTTTTAACAAACCGCCAAAGCTGTTTACCTCGGCAATACCCGGTGTTCCTAATAATTGTCTTCTTACGATCCAATCCTGAATGGTTCGCAGATCAGCAGCGTCGTATTTTTTCTCAAATCCAGGTTTAGCATGTATGACATATTGATAAATTTCTCCTAGGCCTGTTGATATGGGTGACATTTCAGGCGTACCAATTCCAGCAGGAATATTATTTTTCGCCTCTCCAAGTTTTTCATTGACTTGTTGACGTGCCCAATAAATATCGGCATCATCATGAAAGACAACGGTGACAACTGATAGTCCAAATCTAGACATAGACCTGATCTCTAAAAGTTCAGGTATAGTGGCCATAGTCTGTTCAATCGGAAAGGTAATCAATCGCTCTATTTCTTGGCCCGCCAGTGAAGGACTCAGTGTAATTATCTGAACCTGATTGTTGGTGATGTCGGGTACAGCATCGATGGGAAGTTGCTTAATTGAATAGCCCCCCCATATTATCAGGCCTAGCGTAAAGAGCCCAATAATTAATTTATTATGAATTGAAAAGTGAATTATTTTATCGAGCATAATCAATGATTAAGGTTCATATGGTATAATAAATGTGAAATGATAATCAACATAAGAATGAACAAGCCAAAGAGTATCAGCAACACATTTTGAATAGTAGTTTTTAGTTTACTTTTTATTTTTCCGCTTTTGATTTTCCTTGTTTTCATTTTATCCAAAAGAGATATCAATGATGAATTTTGGCTATCCATGGTAAGCATTTCAATGATGAAGTAAGTGATGCCTTATTTTAAGTATAACCAAGATCGTCATAAGTAGAACGATTAAAAGACCACAGATAAAAGCATTTTTTTGGAAACCAGTACGTTTGGTTTTCTTGCGCCTAATTTTGCGCATAGCGAATGCATTAAAATTTTACTAAAAGAAATTTGAAGAAGAGATTCAGATGAAATCTGAATTAAAAAAACCTATGCGGCTTTAGGAGGTTGCCAAATACTTCGGCTTCTATTACCTGAAGGGATTTCAGTATAAGGAGTAATAAGTTGGGTATTATGGAGAAGATCATTAGTATTGACTTCCAGGGGTGACATAACCCTGATATTGGCCGAGCAGCAGGTGCAATTGCAAAATGGGGTACATAGATCAACCTCTCTGTTGGAATGATTATGGTCATTAACATTGATCGAACCAGAATTCGCTTTGCGCTCATCTAAACAAGTTTTGGAATCATTGCATGGGTATGCAGATAACCCAAAAATGACTGAAATCAATATGTAAGAGATAATCTTCATTAATTGTAAAAATATGAATAAAACAATGCAACTAAGTTACAATATCAATTTTCCTTCTAAAAATATGAAGAAAACCCGCATTGGAAACCTCCTGTTCTGGATGGGGTGTTTCCAAAAATGTCAGTTTGCCAGTTATACCTGTAGTTTAACCTTACTACAGTTTGAGATGTTGGTCGCCAACTAATACCCGGAATTATTGAAATAAAATCTTCCCGAATGTTGGTTCCTGTTTCATTAAATTTTCCCTTGTTCCAATCCACATATTCAGCCCGGACTGCCGCGTTAATGACAGACCGTTCAAAACCGAAAATGTTTTTCTTAACGATAGGCTGAACAAAATCTATAAAACCTCCATTTTGCCTTCTCCCATATTGCCGTGTGTAAGTGTCTGGAACATCGATATTGACCCACGCCCATTCTCCTCGAATATACGTTTTGCTAAAAGGAAGCGTCGTAGTAAAGTCAATCGCCCATACATGGAGCATCCTTTTCTTGTCAAGTACTAATCCATCTTCCTGAAATTTATTATAGACCTGCGCCATATACGATATCCCCAATTCACCAATCATTTTATTCCTGACCGCTGTCTTGATGGTAATCAATGGCTCGCCATTAAAGCTTTCTTCAAAGCGATTTTTGTTTGCTTTAGATGCTGGTAGAAAAGTTTTGTTTTCAACATTCAAAATAATCTTATCGTCAAAACCATTTGTTAAATAAGCTTCGTAAGCATATACCCAGTTATTTTTATAAAGTTTACCATAAATACCAAAGCCCACGTTGCTCCATGTGGCAGGAAGCATTTGCGTTGCTGACACAGGTCTATCAATAAATTCCCACTTCGGCCCATCATGATTTTGGTTAAATGCTCCAATGGGATTCATAACCACACCACCCCTTAAATTGAAAAGTGGATGAAACTCGAAATCTACGGAGGCGAACTCAATATTGATCTCTTTGGTGCCATCTTCAAATTCGATCTCAGAAAGGAATTTAATTCTTTTAGAAATACTCGATGCGACAAAGAGTGTTAGTCTTCGCATTTGAAATTGATGGCCTTCACTTACCCCATCAGTTCCTAAATGTTGCCAGTTGGCCTCTACATAGCCTCCCACGGCGACAGGCAACTTCCCCATCGATAAGAATGGACGATTATAAACAGCGTCCATGTTCAGCTTCAATACCGTAGTATCCTTTTGAGTTCTTCGAAGTAGTGTTGTGTCTATCTGTGCGAAGCCAGTGATCCAAAAAAGGCTTAAAAAAAGAGTCGTATAATTTCTCATGCTCGCAGGTCTATAAAAATTCTATCGTTATAACTTGACACTTTAAAGGAGCGAAGGTTTGCTTCAGCTGGTCCTTGAGTTACAAGTCCTTTGCTGTCGTACTCACTTCCATGAGCCGAACAATGTAAATGATCGCCGGACGCTTGCAATTCATTGCCCTGGTGAGTGCACTTCATCAAGACGGCAGAGAAGTCATTTTCTGAAAATCGATATACGTAAAATGGAAACTCGAAAGAATCATTCCTGACAATGATATATTTCCTTATCTCAGGTTTATTCTTTTTTGCAATATCGAATTCCGATTTTAAAACAGAAATGCCGTCATTTTCAATTGTTCCGGTTGCATAATGAGTGGATTGACAACTCATTAACATAGATGGAAGGGTCGCACTCGCCAAACAACCAATACACGTTTTTGTAAATGATCTTCTATTCATAATCATTAAAGACTTTCAAGAAATTTAATAAGGCTCATTTTCTCTACTTCAGATAATGATTGAAATTCCTGGCTACTAGCTCGCGCCTCTCCACCGTGAAAGACAATAGCTTGCGCTATACTTTGGGCTCTGCCATCGTGAAGCAGGTAGTAATTTCCTCCTTGTGATAATTTTGAAAGACCGAGACCCCACAGGGCCGGTGTTTTCCATTCGAATGTTTTAGCCGAACCTTCAGTATATCCATCGTCAAGCCCTGGACCCATGTCATGAAGCAAAAGATCCGTGTATGGATAAAAAGATTTATTTGATATTGCCCCTATCGGGGAGATTCCGGTCTTCATTTCGGGGCGGTGACATTTTGCACAACCAATCTCACTGAAGATTGCTTTGCCAGAAATTATTTCTCCATCGTCCTTATTGCGTTGAATTGGGGCCTTTAAAGTTTTAAGGTAGAATACGACATCCTGTAAAGTTTGGTCAGAAATTTCCGGATCGGTGGCCAATCCTGAATATGTATCATAGGATTCATAGGTTGAGGTTATTCCTATATCCTCGTTATAAGCCTGCGAGGTTTGTTGATGTAAATCATACGTTGAGCCTTTCTTACCAAAGCGCCCTATATATCTTCCATTGTCGGTCACACTTTCTGGACGTTGGATAACATAATCCTTCATCTGAATCCAATTAGCAATTCCGCTAATACCGTCGCCGTCTTTGTCTTCAGGATCTGCCCATGACAGAATATCAAGATCAGTGACAGCGTCAATAAACCCAAGTCCTGTATTTGCCGGTGGGGTCAACTTTGAATAGCCTATTCCTTCAGGTAGTTGCTCAGGTTGATAGCCAGGGATCGCACGATTTTGAAGTTGAGGGCCTCCGAGCTTTTTGTATTGATTACCTGTTTCATCAGTTTGACCAAACCTTGTCAGCGTTGTAAAAGGATGTCCCTTTCCATCACCGGGATGGCAGCTACCGCAGGAATTTGCAACAAATAAAGGTCCGAGGCCGCTCTCAGATGTGAAAATCTGTTTATTAAACGCCTTATCTCCACGAAGAAATGTAAGATTGTCAGACTCGTTTAGTCCTTCAACTGGCCCATCTAGAATATTCTCTGCATTCGGCCCCGCAGGTTCAAATGATTCACACCCACAAACCATTGTAAGAGTGAAAAAAATTAGGCCGAAGATGTATAAGACTCGCATAAAAGCAATTATACGACTAATTTAATTTAAAAGTTAGTCTAGTCTAACATTTAAATTTGAATAATATGCGACTGCTTCTTAAATTGAGCAAATTTGCAGAGATGGGATCGCTAACCGAGGAAAATTACATTAAGTCGATTTATAGTTTATCGCAAGACGCAGGGGAGGTTTCCGTTTCTGCACTGGCCAAAAAATTAAACGTAAAGCTTCCCACCGTAAACAGTATGGTAAAGAAACTTGCAGAAAAAAAAATGATTGCTTACGCGCCTTACCAAGCAATTAAAGTTACCGAAAAAGGAAAAAAAGAAGCGCTCTCTGTTATACGTAAACATCGCCTTTCAGAGTTATTTCTTGTCAAAGTGCTCGGTCTTGGTTGGGAGGAAGTACATGACATTGCCGAACAGCTTGAACACGTAAAATCAGAACGTTTTTATAATCGAATAGACGAATTGTTGGGATACCCGAAAGCGGATCCACATGGGGAGCCTATCCCTGATATAAATGGAAAAATCTCTTCGAAAAATCTTATTTCTTTGAGCCAATTAAAAGAAGGTGCATCAGTAAAGATCATTGCAGTAAGTAATGATGAAAAATCCTTTCTTGATCACCTCAATGCTAAAGGTTTGCAAATAGGGGATCCTATAAAAATTACGAACATAGAATTATACGATAGCTCCATTACTATTCTAACGAAGGCTAAAAAAGAGATTATGATTACACATATTGTTGCCGAAAGGATATGGGTGGAGTTTTAACTCGTTTCTTAATTATATGTTCGAGCCAGCAACCTCACGCTCAATAGAATTTGCTATATCAAATATTTCGTCCTCATGTTCATTCTAAAAAATGATGAAAGGAAGTCCTATAGTTGTTCAAGGTTTTGAAATACCTTTTGACGCGCCACTTTTTTTAATCATATTGTCAATCCATATTTTGACCGCATTAATCTGTGTCATAACTGGAATTCTGGCGATGTTTTCTAAAAAACAAAACGGAGTTCACCCGAAGTCAGGAACTATTTATTTCTGGTCATTATTGATTGCGTCTATGACCGCAACAATTATGGCTACAATCCGGTGGAAGGAAGACTACCATCTATTTATTTTAGGGTTTGTTAGTTTCGGTGCTGCCTTTATTGGTAGAACCGCACGAAGGAGTCAATGGAACAAATGGACGATCGTTCACATCGCTGGAATGGGCATTTCTTATGTTTTTCTACTAATTGCATTTTATGTTGATAATGGAAAATTTCTTCCTTTGTGGAAAGATTTAAATCCCGTAGTGTACTGGTTATTGCCATTGATTATTGGGATTCCCATCATCATAAGAACCGTAATTAGCCATCCCTTATCTAGGAAATATTTTGAATAGCTCACTATTGGTTAACTCATTTGCAACTTTAAACAGTATAGCGATCAGTCTTTCGATCACAGAAATTCACTTATGTCAACAATTCTATTTTTAGTAACCTGGTATGCATATTACTTGCATTTTGAAACATCAAATCGTAATATTACGTTTTTACGATAAAGAAGTAAAAAATGGGCATTACGAAATCAGAACTGTTTAAAAAGCGTCAAAACAAGATTGCGACCTTGGCAAAGGCATTTGATCATCCTGCCAGGGTAGCCATTCTGGAATATTTGCTTGCTAACCAAACCTGTATTTGTAACGATCTGGTAGATGTTCTTCCTTTATCTCAGTCCACGATCACCCAGCATCTAAAAGAATTAAAGCAAGTCGGAATCATTAAAGGCGAAGTAGAGGGGCCTAAGTTCAATTATTGCATTGATGAAAAGGTATGGGAAGAAGCTAAAGACATATTTATAGATATGTTTTCCAAATTTGTCCCCAAGAATAACTGCTGCTAATTTTTTTCCTCAATCATAACGTGATATTACGATAATACGATATTGTAAATTAATAAAATACCAATGAAACTATCAGAAATTAAACAACACTTAGCCTCGGCCGAAACCGTAAATTTCGTCTTATCATCGGGCGAGTTCGTTCCAACGCATTTCCATGTTACAGAAGTTGGCGTTATAACCAAAGATTTTATCGATTGTGGTAGCAAAGTGCGCCATGAAAAAGTTGCAAATTTTCAATTATGGAATG
>JGI24890J29729_1001085_pt1 | contig 13377 bp, 14 predicted proteins | sample FreactcultureFD7_FD_29729 | JGI IMG/M metagenome (IMG submission 29729)
CCCGCCGTGGGAGTCGCAGCGCCCGCCGTCCCCCCATTATTGATCGGCAGAGTCCCCGTGACCCCGGTCGTCAAAGGAAGGCCGGTGACGTTGGTCATTACCCCCGAGGCCGGGGTTCCAAGGGCGGGCGTGGTCAGGGTGGGCGAGGCGATGGTCGGTGACGTGGCGAGAACCACATTGCCCGAACCTGTCGTCGCCAATTCCCCAATCGTCCCGGCGTTGTCGTAGAGGATGCGCCCCGACGTGCCGCTGTTGATCGACGTGGAGTTGATCGTGATTGAAGCCGCCGACGATGCGGCCACCCACGCCGGAACCCCGCCCGATACGCCAAGCACCTGCCCCGCCGAGCCAATCCCCAATTTGGCGAGGACCGTGCCGCTGGACGCATAGAGAATGTCCCCGGTCGTATAGCCGGTGATGTTGGTCCCGCCGTTCGCAATCGGCAGGGTTCCGGTCACGCCGCTCGTCAAGGGTAGCCCGGTCGCATTGGTCAGCACCCCGCTTGTGGGGGTTCCCAAAGCGCCACTGTAGGTGATCAGCCCCGACGCAGCGTTCACCGCATTGTTCAGCGCCGTGATGACCCCGGTGCCCCCGCCCGTAAGACCCGTGGAGAGCGGCAAACCCGTCGCATTGGTCAGCACCAAGGCGGTCGGCGTGCCCAGAGCGGGCGTCACCAGTGTCGGGGACGTGGAGAACACCAGATTGGACGACGTTGAGCCCGTCNCCCCCGCCGCATTGTAGCCGGTGATGTTGTTGAACGCGGTGATCGACGCCGTGGTGACGCCCGTCCCCCCACCAGACACCGGAACCGAAGCCGTGGCGTTGGAGANGTCCCGCAGCATGACCGCCGAGAAGTTGGCGTTCACCTGAGCGGCAAGAATCGTCGTGCCAGTCGTGAATGTGTACGGCAAAGCCATCGGCTAGAGTTCCTTCCTTAGCCCCACAGGTCTACATCCCAGACCGCGTTATCCCAAAGCGGCGTGACAGCCCCCGAGGCCACCAAGATTGTCACCGGAGCCGCGAGCGCCACAGTGCCCGCATAGTCCGTCACCTTGAAAGTGATAGGGAAGGACCCATTAACGGTCGGAACCCCTGTAATGAGGCCCGTAGCGGCGTTAATCGCCGTTCCAGCGGGTAGCGACCCCGACGCCAGCGAAAACACATAGGGCCGCTGCCCCCCATTGGCCGTGACGCCCGTCGTCGGGACGAATTGACCCTCCGTCCAAGGCGGAACCGCCACAACCCACGCCTTGAGCCGCGAGGACCCCGCGATCATCAGTTTGCGGGTCGTAATCTCGCGCACTTGAGGGCGGACCCATGCGCGGGGCAACGTAGAGTATTCAATGGGAACAGGCCGGTCGGCCATCTATACCCCCTGCCCGAGAAACGCCGCTACACTGGAATGTTCTGTCCAGTGCAGGTAAAACCACCCGTCACGCGCCTTCTTGTCTTGAAAATCTACGTCTTGGAGGTCGTTTCCAATAACATTGGCGATGGCGTCCATTTCCGTGTGCATGGCCTGATGCTGTTCAAGCCACGACGCGAAATCATCCTTCGGCAACGGCCAAATCTGATACTGCGTCAGGGTGTAGCCCTGATTAGACGCCGCCGTGATGATAGCGGCGTGGTGAACGAAATGGGCGTATGCCCACTCCTCAAAGCCGTGGTCCGTGGGCGGCGGGTATAGAATCTGAGCGAGGCCGACCACACGACGGTTCCGACTACTCGGTGATCTTGCCGGGATTCGGCGCGTAGTTCTGCACGTTGGTCTGGTAGTCGCCCGATTGGGTGTTGGGCTGGCCGGAGCCGTCACGCAGACTGTTGTGCGAGGTCATGCCGTCCGAGAACGTGACGCCATCGGGGCTTTCCATCCGCACTTCACCCTTGGGAGCGCCCCAAGGCTTAAATTCCGTGGTCTTCGACATGACTTGATCCTTAGCCGTAAGGGGCGAAATCGCCGTATTGCGCCGTGAGCGAGATAATATCCAAATCAGACCCGGTTGTCGTCAGGGTGTAGCCGAGCATCTTCCCATAGGTCGAAGTCGCAATGGCGTCCACGTTGATGACGTTGGTCGGATAGAAGTTGATGTTCACATTGCTGCTGTTTTGGAACTGAATCGTCCCGCCCGCGCCCACAAAACTGAGCGCCGTCTGCTTCAAGGTGAACGTCACCGGAGCGCCATTGGACACTTCCGTATCCGAACTCGCCGCGAAGGTGGGGTTGATGTCCGTCCCGTTATTCGCCGCCACGAAATAGAGCCTCAGAGACCGTTTGGTGCTCGTATAGGTCGGGGCCTTGCGGAGTTTGGTCTGGAACACCTTGTTGAGCGACGTGGAGGGTGTCTGCCACATCGGGTAAAGGTGCGTTCCGTCAATCGCCCACGCGGTGATGATCGAATTGATCTCCTGCGTCTGAATGAACTTCGGCGTCTTCAATTGAGAGCCGACGAACCACTTGTTTCCATCCCACAGGGCCATGATCGTCCGATTTTGGCTCTGGTACGGGTCGAACGTCGTGAAATTCAGCATGTAGCAGCGGATATTGAAGATCGTCGCCACCGCAGCGGACGGAATCGGACTGGCGAANTTGGCGTTCAGGAACAGTCCGTCGAGCGGATTGGACACCTTTTCCGCCGCACCGCCGTAGAGGGCGTAAACACCACTCGGATTGGCGAAAATCAGCGCCCGGCCCAAGGCCACGACGCTATCACGCCAAGCCGTGCCGATTTGCGGGTCCACATTGGAGATATTGTACGTCGTCGTCCCCGTCGTAGAGGTCTGGACGTTGGTCACAGAGAACACCGACGAGTCGCCAAACCCGTAGAGGAAGCCATTGGCCTGAGCGAGGCGGGTGATCTGCGTCCGCAAGCTGGCGTCGGTCAACTGAGTGAGCACGCCCCCCGCCGACGTGGCGAAGTTAGCCACCGTCCCCGGCCCTGTAGCGATCAGATTGACCCCGTTCGCCAGCCAAACCCGGTTCTGGTAGGTCTCAATCGTGGTCCCCTGCACCTGAAACGGCATGATGGAGACCGTCGCGGAGGCAGACTTGTTTCCCCCGGACAGCACCACCGACGCCTTGGTGTAGTTCTTGCCCCCGTTGACCACCGTAAAGCCCGTCACGGCCCCCCCGGAGATTTGAGCGGTCACAACAGCGCCAGTTCCATCGCCGACAATCGTCACCGTGGGCGAGCCGTAGTACCCAGACCCCCCGGAAACCAGCGTCACCCCGGAAATCGTCCCGTTGGCGATCATGATGCTGAAAGACCCGCCCGACCCGCTACTGAAGGTCAGGACCGGGGCCGACGTATAGCCCGATCCAGGGGCGATAATGGCGATGGACGTGATCGTGCCGTTGGACAGGCCGGTAATGACCACTTGGCCCCCCGAGCCACCACCCCCTGTCAGGGTCGCGGTGGACGACGTGGTGTACCCGGTCCCGCCGTTGATGATGTAAACCTGACCCAGACCCCCCGAAGTCGTGGCTATGGTCGCCGTAGCCGACGCCGCATTATCCGAGCCCCCGCCCGTGATTGTCGCCACCGGCTGATCATTCAGCGCATAGCCTGAACCGGGGTTGGTGATGGTGATTTGCGTGACGGTGTTGTTCTTGACCACCGCCGTCGCCGTAGCCCCCGACCCGCTACCCCCGGTAATCGTCACCGTAGGCGTGGAGGAATACCCGCTCCCCGCGTTGGTGATGGTCGAGTCAGGGCTGAGCGTTCCTGCCGAAAACAGGTTTGACCCATCCCACAGCCAATAGCCGCTGGTCGAGATGTTGGTGCAAATCGCCAGATATTTGTTCTGGAACTGAGCGCACGCCGGAAGTTGGGTGCTGACACCGGAGTTGTAGAAAGTGTTCGTGGTCGCCGTGATGACCGTCACCGCCCCGTCCGACACCCGAACCTGTTTGGCCGTGCCATCGTTGAAGAACAGCGCCCAATAGGCCACTCCGGCGATGGAGTAGGCATACCCATAGACGATGGTCGCGCCGGTAAAGAGACTGGTTCCCTCCGCGTACATGGTGCGGAGCCTGCCCGTGGCGATGGGCATCCAGTTTTCATTCCAGAAAAACTCGTTGTCCTGCACAGCAGGGCGCGAGACCTTGGTGTTCAGCGAACCAAAGTCCTCGAACGACCACTCCGTAATCGGGGTCTGTTCGCTATCGCCTGCGCGAGGTACGGGCATATACGATCGCTTCCCTTAGTGGCCGATGGCTAACCAGTAGAAGCCGTTGATATTAGCCGGTGCCCCAGACTGGTAGCCAACAGCGCGAAAGCTAACGCCCGTGGTCGTAATGGCGGAGGCGACTTCGAGTCCATAGTGGGGAGAACCAACCGCCGAAGCATTATCGGTAATGCCGGTGACGTTTAAACAGGCCGTGGGAAAGGCGAGGGGGAAGGTCACGGCCTGAAGCGCGCCACTCCACGAACCAGACGCGAAATGCCCCCACTGAAGGATGATTCCTCCAGGGAAGGTCACATAGCCGTTAGCGTTCGCAAGTTGTTGGGAGGTCAGGGACGCGGGGGTGACGGCGTGAGTCGCATCCGTCCCCGTGATGACCTGAGCCCCCGTCGCGAGCGCAACCTTGCCCGCTGTCGCCGTCGTCGCCACAACGAGGGTGATGGGAATGGTGCAACTCGCCGACCCGTTAAAAGCCGTCGAGGTCCCCGACGCATCCCCAGACACCCCGAACGTCTGACCCGTTTGGAGAATCACCGCCTGAGCCGCCAGACCAATCCCGATGGAGGCCGCGAACTGCGTGATCGTCGAGGAAACCGGGTTCCCGCCTTGTGACAGCAGGACAAGTTCAGTCCCGCTCAACCCCCCAGCCGGGGGAGCCGAGGCCGCAAGCGTCGTGGTGTAGGTGAAGTTCGCGTCCAACTCCGAAGCGGGCTGATTGCCGCCCGCCGAGTTGGCGAACACGTTGGGGAAGGTGATGCTCATGGCCTAGTACCCTTCATAGGCGGACGGAGACCAGGACGGGGNGACGAACATCCCGCTCGCGATCATCCGTTCACGATAAAGCTGCATGTAGTATTGCGCGTCGTCCTTCCGCTGAGCGTTGGAGAACGCCAGATAGGCCGCGTAATAGGGCACGCAATCGTTGTGCGGATAGGGAACCGCATCAACCGTCGAGTCGGTCAGCAGCGGAATCGGCACGCAATAGCAGTCAATATCCCAAGCCGCATATCCGGCGGGAATCGGCCAGCAATAGACCGTACCCCCCTGCCCGCTCCCATACATGGACCAGACGGTCGGATAGTTTTGAGCCCCGATATTGTAAGCGCGGTATTTGGCCTGAAAGTCCGTCCACGACCGATAATCGAGGGTCGGCTTCAACTGCCCCCAAGACGCCGAAATCGACTGGATCGCAAAGGCTTCCAAAACCCCCGGATTCGCCAACTGGATCGCCGGGGTGAATGAAGACAGCGGATAGGTCTCTTGGTTCGGGGACGTGGTGAGATGCGTCGTCAGCGTCACCGCGCACACAGCCCCCGAACCCGTGGGATCGGTGATGGTGATGATCGGAGGCCCGGCATAGCCCGTCCCCGCATTAACGATGGTGTAGGACGTGATCTGCCCGCCAACCACATTGGCCGTAAGGACCGCCTGCACGCCCCCCACAGGCCCGTCAGGGGCGTTTATGGTCACCGTGGGCGATGTGTACCCCGAACCCACAACAGAGGCCGTAGCGGTCGCTATGGAGGCCGTGGAGGGCGGCAGAACCCGCAAACACTGACTGTCCAGGCAGACGCGGTTCCTCGCTCGGTTCACATAGTCATTGATCTGGTAGACCGTCCAGAACTGCCCGTTCGGGTCGTTCACGAAGTCCCTGACCGTTGACACATAGGACGAGAGAGTCGGCATCAGCCACCTAAGCAAAGGGCCGGGACCAGATCAGCCAGTCCCGGCCCCGCAATTCAGAATGTCGTCCAACCGATTAGCAGGGCTGGATAAGGCTTACGTCCACCGGAGAACCACCCACCGTCGCGGCGACCTGAGCAATCGTGCTCGGAGCCACAGCACCAGCGGAGTCAACCACCGCAGACGGGATGGCTTGAACCAAGCCCGCGTCCACGATGCTCGCCGCGTTCAACTGCGTGGTGCCGAGCGCCCCCGCGCCCGACGCCGCACCCACCAACGAACCCTGACGCGGGACGAACAGCCCGGTCGAGATCGAGGGGTTCTTCACCGCAGCCGCAGCGCCCGCGTACAGGCCACCGAAGGTCCGCACTTGGAACGCCGACGAGTTGGTGTAACCCACACCCGCCACCGTCTGCGTCGCACCCGTCAGAGCCCAGCACATCACCGGGGACACCGCAGCGGACGAACCGCCGCCGCCCGAGACGGTGAAGGTCGGAGCCGCCGTAACCGCAGTCGCGCCGTTCGGGTTGATGATGACCGCAGCGAGGGTCTGAGCCCCACCCGCCGAGCCAGACGCCACCAGGGCCGTGGTCGCCGCAGCAGCGGTGGTCGGACCCGTGTCACGGGGATCGGGGATGATGTAGACCGGCGGCGCGGCGGTATAGCCCGCACCTTGGTCAACGACGGTGATCGAACCGATGGTCCCGGTCGTGAGCGTCGCATAAGCCGTGGCTTGCACACCCGCACCAATCGGCGGCGGGCCGATCAGAACCAGCGGCGGGTAGTTGTACCCCGCACCGGCAGTCCCCACCGTGATCGTGGTCGAGATGGCCCCGCCCATGATCGGCGTGCAAGTCGCACCCGTGGTCGAGATGGTCACGCTCGGGGTCGAGGTGTAGCCCGTCCCCGCGTTGGTTACGACCGCGCCAATGCAGAAGCCCGTCAGGTTGATCAGGCGGAAGTTCACACCATCGCTCGTGATCGGCGTCGGCGCATTGCCAGCGTTCGGGATCGTCCGCCACAGGGTCGTCAGCGGGTCCTTGAACTGGATGAAGGTGTACGGCCCAGGCGTGACCAACCACTGACCAGCGGGGATGTGGTAGTCCATCCCGGCTTGCAGCGCGATCTCGTTGCCGAACACCGGGCCGGTGTAGGGGGTGTAGAGCCCAGGGGCCAGCGGGAGGCCAATCCCCGGTCCGCGCATCGGCGTAACAGCCATTTTCTATTCTCCGTTCCGAGTCGCGTTAGTGGTGGTCGTGTCCGAAAACATCAACGAAATCAAAGTCCTAGAAACTTCCGCCGGTCACGTTCGATAGCTGCATTCCAGACACCGGCTTGGTGCAAGCCAGCGCCATGGCCGAGATGATCACGCCGACGTTGGCGATCTGGTTGTTGGCGATCAGCGAGTGCCAGCCAGAGAAGGCGAAGTTCGCATCCTCACTGATGTAGAGCCCGAGGTACTTCGAGTTGATGATGTACGCCGTGCCCTTGGGGCAGAACGGATCGGCCAGAACCGGGGTGTTGCCGAGCATGATCGCTCGGAAGCCCGCGTTCACAGCGTCGTCGTTGCCGTAGCGAGTGCCGGGGTTGGTGTTGAACTGTTCCAGCGTCAGGAAGTCGGTCATCAGCGTCGTCCAGTCGGACAGCGACATGATGACGAAATCGCCCGACTCACCTCCGGCAATGGACGTGAGTTGCATCAGACGGACCAGCATCGTCGAGCGGGTCGGCGTGATGGCCGTGGAGTAGATCGTGGACTTCCAGAAAGCGTTCGTGGTGCGGCTCAGGCCACCATACGTCGGGGCCAGCGTGCCGTTGTCGTACACGTCAAGGAAGCCGTTCATCGCCAGGGTGTTCGTCGAGGCCGTGCCAAACAGCGCCGTCGAAATCGCCTGCACCGAAACCGTCTTCGCATCGACCATCCGCGCCTTCACCAAGGGGATGATCGTCTCGGTTTGCTGAAGCAGCGATTCCATGCCCAGCAGCGGGATCGGAACCGTGCCCACCGAAAGGTTCCACGCCGCTTGTTGCGACGCCGCCAGAACCTGCGGCTGCGGGAACGAGCCGTCGTAGCCCGTCCAGTTGAAGTTCACGAACTGCGAGCCTTGGACCGGCACGGTGACTTGCGACAGACCGCCGCGAGCGCGTTGGGCGTTCCGCATCAACAGGCTGAGTACAGGCGCAGCACTGTATATCTGGACAACCATCTTGGGCACAAAAGCACGTCTCATGACGGCTGTTAATTCGGCGGTCACACTACCTGAAGCGGGAATGACCCCCTGTCCGAATACCGGCATAGTCTTAAGCTCCCAATCCTAAGTATTCGTATTTCTCGTCATTGAGAATGGCAATTTCCCGCTCCGGGATATACCCNTACTGAGTAAGGAAAGCTACCGAGTCGGCAATCTTATCTGTCACTCTACAGCCCACAGGCTGATTGGTTTTCCACACTTCCAGATTCTCGATGCGGTTATCATCTTTGATCAAGTTGCGGTGGTGTATGTTTTCGCCCTTGCGGAGTTTCCTCCCAAGGTGCTGTTCCATGACGATGCGGTGCTCAAACACCGGCTTCATATCGACGTAAAACATCCGATAGCCAGCCGGGGTGATCCACCCGACGTTCTGCTCTTTGAACTCGGCAGGTCCGGGTTCGCCGTCGCGGCGCACGCGGGCATAGTGGCTCTTGCACCACCCCCGCATCTTCGCTTCTCGGTCGCAGCCCTCAACGCTACACGTCGCGCCAAAATGGAACTGCCGCAGAGGCAAGGCTTCTCCAGCCCCAACCCCACGGGAGACGCGACCACGGTGCATTTCGCAGTAAGGGGCCTTGTGGGATCGAGTCTCACGCTCGCACCCAGCCACGTCGCAGACTTTGGCGGCCTTGGCCCAACCCTTCGGCAGATCGCCAGCAGGACCCACATCNCCCGTCTTCGCGAGACGTTTGCGGTGCATCCCGCACAAGCCTAGGGCGCGAGCGGACTTCTCGCAGCCTTCGACTTTGCAGATATGGCGATAGATGCGACCCATCATGCAGCCTTCGAGCGTTCCTCAACAAGGATTCTGCCGATGGCCTCATCTTCCCATTTGTCTGGGTTCGCAAAGAGCCCTTTGACATCGACATCAACAGCATCGGTGTCGAGGTCCCAGCGATCCTTCTCCCAAGACGAGCGGGCGATGACCGGGGGCGGGGGGTTCAGNTTCTCNAACAGNGCGGCGGCGGCCTCGGGGTCGGGAATGTTCCGATCCACCATCAGGCGCTTCACCTTGTCGATGCCGTCGTCGTTGTAGCCGTGCTGGCTGCGGAGACGGTTGAACGCGGAATCGAAGGCGTCGGTGGCCTGCTTGTCGGCGAGGGCCTTTTCGCGGGCGTCGATGGCGTCCAGACGTTCCTGAAGCGCCGCAGCCGTGCTCTCGACTTTTTCGATATAGGGCTTGGCGACCTCGGCGGCGACTTCCTCGTCCGTGGTCGTCTGAGGGAAATGCACCTTGATCGCCTTGGTCAGCAGCGAGCGGGTTTCGCGCGAGCCGTTCAGGGTTTCGAGGAGTTTGCGAGCGGCGACGAGAGTGTTGTACTCGCCCTCGTCCAGTTCAACGGAAGCCATGATTCAGCCCTCACTTGCCGTTGGGAATGTGCGCGCCGAGCGGGAATTCGCTCTTGGCGTCCGCCTTCAACTGAGAAGCGCGAGCCCCCCAATTGGTGTCCTTGTTCTGCCCGATGGTGCTGATCTGACCATCCGGCTCCATCGAGGGGGTCGGGGCGGTGAAGGCGGGGGAGTTTTGGCCGTTTGCCATGTGACTGGTCCTTACATGCCGGGGGCGGGCGGGGCGGCGGCTTCTGGCGGGGGACCACCGGGAGCGGGAGCGCCGCCACCTTGTCCGCCGCCGTGGAGGGCCGCTGCGAGTTGCTGCATCATCGCCATCTGCTTTGCGCGGTCACCGAGACCTGCGAGCGTGGCGGACTGGACGCCTTGCTGTTCTCCGGTCGGCGGGACGATCTTCGACCCATCCTGAATCATCTTGAGAACGGCTTTGTGCGGCTCAGACCCAACGGGGAGGTCGGGCAGGGCCATTTGGAGGAGTTTGACGGCTTCCTGCACCTTCGTCATGGAGTCGGCCATCGCACCGGGGTTGCCGGTACGGGGGCCTCCGGGACCGGCTGAGCCGATACCGGGTTGCGCCATGAGAAGGTGAGGAGGCAAAGCCATCAATTTGGGGATTCCAGAGGCGGCTCAATCAAGAGACGCCAGAGGGATTACCGCTTGCCCTTGCGGTGGCCACGCTTGGAACGCATGATCATGACGAAATCTCCGTAGATCAGAGAGCCGGAGGGGGATCGTGCTGGACGCCACCCCGGCAGGAACACGGTCACCGTGGTAGGAATCCCCGGCCCGCGCCTCAGAAATACGGTGAAATTTCCCAATTCGTCAACGAAATCTCGATGTTCCCGGCGAGGGTTAACACCAAGACAAGACTTTTTGCCTCAAGGCCGCGCCTTGTTTAGTAAAACGAATAATGCCGTAAGGCTTGATTTTGGCGTGCCAAAACCGGGGCGGGTGTCAGGTTCTTGAAAACACAACGAGATAATGGGATTGTCGGGACGGGAGAGGTTGCNCCCTCATCCCGCCCCTAATCTATCAAACGCATGTGTGGTGCGCGATGACTGAACCGACAGATACCCCCATCATCAGCGCCCGAAAAGCCCGAGCACGCCAGTTGCCGTGGTACTTTACGGGGGAGCCGTGCATTCGANGCCATATCGCGAAGCGGCATGGCCGTTCAGGCAAATGCCTAGAGTGTCCTAAGCCCATATATGTGCCGAAACCGCCGCGACCATTGACGCCGCGCCAAGTCGCAAAATTGGCGGGTGAGAAGCATTTCTTCACAGGAAGGCCCTGCGGAAATGGACACATGTCGAAGCGAACGACATCCGACAACGTGTGCGTCGCCTGCAATCTTGTTAAGCAAAAGAGAAGGCGGTTGGCAAATAGAGGCGCGTGGGCTCAACGCAGGCGGGCCATCAATGCGGCCCGGCGTCAGGCCGAGCGTCTGTGGCGCATAACTCCCAAGTGGGCAGACATGAACGCGATTGCGGCCATATATCGTGAGCGAGCCCGCATCAGTTCGGAAACCGGAATTTTGCACCACGTGGACCACATCATCCCTATTCGGGGGAAAAATGTGTGCGGGCTACATGTTGAATCGAACCTGCGAATAATAACTGCCGCCGAAAATATGAGTAAGCACAACAAGTTTGAGCCTGACTAACTACTTTTTCCCGCCCTTGTGGGGAAAGGCCAACTCGGGGTGTTGAGCCATGAACTTTTGCTGGGCTTCCTGCCGCTCTCGGTAGGAGTCGATGAGAGAATCCATATTGTCCGGTTTGACCATGCGCAGCAGCCCCTCGCCGTCGATGGCCCCACGGGCGGCTAACGCGAAGGCTAGCTGGGCATTAGCCCCAGAGAATGCAGGCGACGATGTGTGGCTGTCCACCGAGACCTGGGCACCCTGCGGGACCTGCGCGAGGAGAAATTCATTCACCTTCCCGAATANCCCCTTCTTGGGCAGCGAGAACACCCGTCCATCCTTGGCTTGCGAGAGCGCGAAGCACTTGGCCCCGAAGTCCCCGCATTGGTCCTCGATTGTGAGTGCGCGGTCGCGGAGTCGGGGCGAGGATGTTTTCATCAGGGTCTCGGCCTGAGCGCCGGATCGAACACCGGGAGCGGCTTGGCCTGACGTGGTGGGTGTGAACCCGCCCGCCTCCTCGAAATTGGCCTTGATCAACGCGATGTAGGCCATGGCGTCGGGGGGCATTTGCGGGGCGTGGGATTCGATCTTCCCGGTTCCGGCGGGGGTGGAGTCGGTGAGCATCCCCCCTGGCGAGTTGAGGATGCGGGCCTTCTCGTCGGTGATGCCGCCGTATCCGATGATGGAGCGCGGCGGTCTGGCCTGCATCTTGAAGATACGATCCACCGCGTTCATGACCTCGTTGAGGTGCATCTGAGCGGTGCTGACGGTGATGATTTCCGGTCGGCCCCAGAAGTAGCCGGGGACCTCGTTGGCGCAGACCCGGATGAACGGGTGCTCGCCGGGGATGAACAGATTGCGGGTGTAGTCCTCGCCGTCGATCACCACATCGCCGACCATGCGGATGCAGTTCCAGTCGCCCTTACCGTCGCGGGCGTCGTCGTTCATGACCCACAGTTCGTCGATCTTGATGAGTTGGGCTTGGACCTCGGGGTTCAGCATCGGCGTGGGGGTCGCGCCGTAAGCCACACTCCCGCGTTGGCCGGTCTGGCTGTTGAGGCCGATGGGTTGGGTTCCGCCCGCGACGATCTCGTGGAAGTAGCTGTTTTCAAACTCGGGGTCGGCGTTGTCGCTGGCTTGGGTGACAACCTGCTCTCGGATGCGGTCAACCTTACGCTCGGCCTCGCCAAGCATCATCCGGTCGAACTGAGAGGGGGNGACGAAGTACGAGTAGCAGAACGCATCCTGCTCGGCCAAATCCTCAATGTCCTCGCGAAGGACGCCGAACCGCTCGGGCTTGATGACGAACGACTTGTAGCCGTTGTGGTCCCAATAGAGTTTGATCAGCGACGCGCCGCACACCAGGGCCACGTCCACCGCCTGAGCGAAGACGAGACCGCACCGATTGCGGCGGAACTCACGGGTGATGTAGCGGGAGGCAATGTCGGCGGCCCCTCGCCACGTCACGCTTTCGTCCGACNCAAACGACACGTCGAACTGAACGTCGGCGGGCGAAAACAGGTAACTCGACAGCTTATCGACGTGCGAGTAGCACATATTGTCGCGCGCCGGGCCGTCGTCGGACCCGTTGTAATACATGGCCCAGCAGAACTTATAGAGGTTCTTGCGGGNCTCTCGGCTGACCTGACACTGTTTGATCAGTTCCTTCGCCCAAGGGCCGATGTTTCGCGAGGGCAGTTTCATCGGACAGCCCTTTCGGCCCCATTTTCATCGCACGCGGCGACGGGTCGGATGTTCTGGATACCGACCCCGTGGCCCTTGGCTTGCGACAAGAGGCCGACCGGATCAACCCCCGCCGCCCTGGCTTCCGCAGCAGCAGGAGCCGCGCCCTGAATCTGCGCGAGGGTGTCCATGGTCGGACCCTGGCCCGTGGGCATGGTCGCGCCGAAATAGTTCTGGACCCAACCCTTCAGGTGCTCGGCGACAGCGGGGGGAGCGTTGGACGCGGCCATGACCTCGCGGGTGATCGCATCGGCCTCGGCGGTCTGGATTTGCGTCGGGGCTACAGCGGCGATGTCCCCGGCCCGCTGGTTGTCGTTGATGTCGGTCATGCCGTAGTCTTTCTCGGCAATGTCCTGAGCCATGTCGATGGCCTTGGCGCGGGCTCGGGCCTCGGGACCACGGATGGTCGGGGCCTGCGGAGCCCATGAGCCGCCGAAGTTGCAGGTCGGGCAGTCGGGGTACGGGCCGTCAGACTCCCTCCACCCCTTGAACTGGCGGTCGCACTCGTCGCAATGGTAGGTGCCA
>JGI24890J29729_1001086_pt1 | contig 13364 bp, 15 predicted proteins | sample FreactcultureFD7_FD_29729 | JGI IMG/M metagenome (IMG submission 29729)
GACGGCGACCCCGCCTGTATCCAGGTACTCGACCGTGGTTCGATGGAGCAGGTCGCGGTGTGGCACGGGAGCGCGAAGCCGGAGTTCGTCGGGGAGATCGCTCTGGCGCTCGCCTACTGGTACGGCCCGGAGACGATCTTGAACACGGAGATTCAGGGTGGCGGGCGCAACGTCATGGCTGTGTGGCGTGAAGCGGAGTATCAGTACATCTGGGTGGACAAGCGGCCCGACCGGGCGAAGCTCGTCATGGGCGCGCTCGGATGGAACTCCTCGTATGAGACGAAGAAGTGGATGCTCGGTACGATGCAGGGGATCGTCCAACGCCAGAACCTCATCCTCCATCACCGGGCGACCTACTACGAGATGACGCGTTACGTCGCCAACGACGACGGCACCTACGGACCATCGCGTCGTTCGGGTCACGACGACACGGTGATCTCTCTCGGGGTCGCGATAATGACCATCGTGACGGAATCGGTCAACCTCGACTACACCACGATGGCTGCTCCGGCGCCGACGTACATCCCCGGTGTGACATCCCCGTCGATGGCGGGCTACGGCAACATCGTCGTTCCCGCGGGCTTCGGTCTGCAACAGCGGTCGCTCTATTCAGATGATCCCTCAGTGTGGGAGGAGTACTAGATGCCTTTGTACGCNTACGATTGCCCGCGTCACGGCGAGGAGCTNCGCGTCTACGCGAAGGACGCGGCTCCGTGTCTCAGCGATCCCGACATCATCGCGAAGCGCGTCTGGAAGCTGAACATCGACGCGAAGAGTGCCCGTTCCAAGGGACGGTGGGACCCGCAGGTCGGTGCCTACGTCGAGTCCGACGCCCAGTTCCGCTCGCTGCTTCGTGAGGGTCAGGACCGGGAGGCAGAGAAATTGGGTCGTGACGTTATCCTGGAGATGGTGGATGCTCGGGACACCGAGGCGCTGGCTGAACTCCACGGCGAGTCCGTAGAGGCGCGACGCGAGGTGGCGGAGCAGACGGCGAAGGTGAAGAGGGACAGCGGAGTGGTGTGATGGATTTCGACTGGCGGGAGTTCGCAGCATGTCGTCACTACCCGACCCGTCTGTTCTACCCTCGTCCCGAGGAGGCCGCGAAGGAGCGTCGGGCGAGGGCGATCTGCGCCTCCTGCGTCGTATCGTCGGAGTGTCTGGAGGAGGCATACCAGATGGGGACCCTCGGAGAGTTCGGTATACGCGCCGGGATGGGGGAAAAGAAGCGCCGCGCCCTGTTTCGTAAACGAAGGAGGGAAGAGAGGGCTACAGTTTCGGTGTGAGCGTCGGCACGTACCGTCAAATCGAGGCACCCCCCACCGAAGACCACCACGCCCTCATCCTCCGCCTCGGGGACCTGTATCTCCAGGCCAAGGAGATGAAGTCCCAGCTCGTAGACGAGTGGAAGCGCAACTACCGCATCACGATGAACCGTGCTGCGCCTGCGATTCCTCAGGCTCCGGGNACTCGGGCCAATGAGACCTTCGCAACTGTGGATGCCCGTGTCGCGTGGATGACCGACCAGGAACTCGACTTCCACATCACNCCCGCCTGCGATCCGTATTCGATTTGGGCGATGACCGCGCAGGTGCTCGGGGAGCAGCTCGAACAGGTGCTCAACTCTGTATACAAAACGGATGGCTGGTACGCGGAGATCATCGAGATGCTCTGGAACGCCTCCATCTACGGAGCGGGATTCTTGAAGTCCGTGTGGGACGCAGGGCTCGACGGCGGCCTCGGGAACGTNGCGCTCAAGTCCGTCTCTCCGTGGTGTCTCTACATCGACCCGTTCGCTAAGGGGCTCGATGACGCGCAGTATATCTTCGAGGTCCACACGATGACGCCCGAGGAGATTCAGCGGCGTTACCCTGACGTGACCCCTGCGGAGATCGGTGACGCCTCGGTTGCAGCGGACACCTCCACCGACCATATCCCGCCGAATCAGATCAGCTCTCGCCTCAAGAACGGTGCGCTCATCCCGGTCAATGCCGGTCAGGGCGCGACGACGTGGGGAGCCCCCGGAAACGCTCGGACGCACACCTCCCAGCAGCAGCGTGGCATCAATGTCTACGAGTGCTGGGTGCGGGAGAACTACGAAGAGTGGATCGAGCCGACGGACCCGACCGAGGGGGACGAGGCGGTCAAGATCGTCACTGACCAGTGGCGGGTCATCGTCTACTCCGGGCAAACGGTGTTCATCGATGAGATCGCGGAGAACCTGTTCCACACCGACCGTCACCCGTACGTCCGTTACGTCGATGTGGAGAACGGCGAGCTGTGGGGGAGCCCGATCCTCCGCGACCTCGCTCCCTGTCAGCAGGCCATGAACACGCTNCTGGCGATGGCGCAGAACAACATCACCTACACCGGCAACCCGGTGCTCATCGCCTCCAAGGGATCGGGGCTCGACCGCTCGACGTGGAAGAACCAGCCCGGCCAAATCTACGACGTGAACGCCGGGCAGGGCGCAGCGAACAACCGGCCGGAGTGGCTCAAGCCCCCCGACCTCCCCGCATCACTCTTCCAGATGATCGGATTCTGGCGTGAAGAAATTGAACGAATTGCAGGGTTGTCTGCTACCCAGCGTGGCGAGGTCCCTTCTGGACGCGCAACGGACAAGCAGGTGCAGGCTGGTCAGGAGGCGGGCTTTGTTCGTATCCGTTCCGCCCTTCGGAATCTGGAACTCACGCTCCGCAAGGCCGGGGAACTCTGCGCGAACCTCATCATCATCAACTACGACACCACGCGATTCGTAGCCATCGTCGGTGAGGAGGGCGAGACCTCATCGCTCCGTCTGAACGCTCAGCACTTCTTCGCGCCCCACGCCGGGTACGACAATGAGGTCAAGTTCTCCCCACTCCGCTTCGGGCTGACGGTGAATGGCGGGAGTCAGAAGCCGACCTCCCGTGCGGCACGAATCCAAGAGGCGATCCAGCTCAAGCAGATGGGGGTCGTTGACGACCAGTTCGTCCTACAGTCCTTCCAGGTCTCCAACTGGCGCACCGTCCTCGCCCGTAAGCAGGAGCAGCAGAAGATGGAACTGGAACTCGCTCAGGCGCAGGCCGCGGCGGGCAAGGCGGCGAAGGGCAAGGGGGAGGCGGGACGCTCCCACCACGCCGGGATACAGTCCCCCAAACCGACCCCTCAGTGATAGGATTCCGACATGCCCGAGACGTTCAGCTCGAACACAGCGGCGGGTGACAACCAGCAGCCGACCTATGACGTGCGCCACGAGACGTTCCTGTTGGACCCCGCAGCGGAGACACTTCCGGTCCTCGGCAACGCGGTCATCATAGAGAACACGACGGTTGTCCCGGCAGGCGATGGGAGCTACACCCCGGCCTATGTGAATATCGCTCCGACGACCCTCGCGGACGCGACGACCTACGCGGGCATCGTCATCGGTGGCTCCTCGCTCGGGACGAATCCCACCGCGGGCGGACTCGTCATGGTCGCCGTTCAGGGACTCGTCCGGGCACTCTTTGACGCGGACACGACCTATGGCGACACGGCGGACCTGTCCAATGCGACGGCTGGCCTGCTCGTGGACTCGGGCAACACGGCGACGGACTCCGCCACGGTAGCGGTCATCTGCGAGACGTTGACGATCACCACGCCGACACTCGTGTGGGTGCGGCTCGGGTCATTGCCCATTCCGAGCCTCCAAGTGGGGCGGACGCTCGCGTTGACCTACAACGCTGTCGGACCGTTCGACGTTCCCTGTTGGGGAGTCCCGGCAAGTTGGAACGGCACGGGCATCGTTACCGTCGGCGGCCAGATCACGACTGGACCTGGACTCGTCACTGGGCTCGAAGATGTCTACGGGAACCCGGTAGGGGACGGGTACTCGTTCCCAGCGCTGTTGTTCATCGAAGGTACGGTCATCTACGACATCGTGGGGCTGAACGCGTTTGCGAGTCCGAGCGGTGCAGCAGGATTGAGTTGGTGGGGGACATCCGGTGGCACGCCGACGCTTGCTATCGGGGCGGGCGGTTTGTTCTTGCCGAACCTTCCAGGTTCGGACCCTACCTTTGTCGGGCAGGTATGGAACAACGCCGGAGTCCTCACTGTGAGTGCAGGCTGAGCGTAANGGGGGTACACTGACGCCATGAAGGAAGCCGTGAACAAGGCACCGAGCTACCANGAGATGTCCACCTCCAACCGCGGGACGGTCCTCCCGTCGGAGCGTGGCGCGCGTGCCGGTGAGATTCCCGGTAACGCGGGACGCCCCGGACGCAACGCCTTCCAGGAGCCGGACGGGTTCATCGTCGGGTCTCACGGGCGCATCGGTGGCAACGACCCGTACAACACCAACGACGCGGACGGCGATTTCGACGCCGGACCGTGGGACCGCTAGGCGGGACTAGAAGTGCCTCTGGAGCGCGGGTCGTCCAAAAAGACGATCTCGCGGAACATTTCCGAGATGGTCCACTCCGGCTACCCGCAGAAGCAAGCGGTAGCCGCATCGCTCTCCAACGCCCGACGCTCCCGCAGGGGTAAGCGCCGTGGCCGACGTGGAAGGAGGTGACTGCTCAAATGCGCAAGGGACACCGCGGTGGACGGAAGCACGGCCGGAAGGGCCGCTAGCATCCGCCCCCTCTAGGGAGACTGACCTACTGGGGGATCAACAATTNAATGGAGTGGCCCCCGCCCGTCGGGGGCTTCTTCTATTCTTGGGACACGCGGGAACTACACGCGTGTTATTCTGACGCTGACAAAGGAGGCCGAGATGGCGGACCAGAACCAGGTGCGGGCCAACTACGGCGCACAGCCCAAGGGCAAGGCGAACATCATGCGCATGGGTCAGACCGAGACCGCGGCATGGGGCGAGGACCCGAACGCGACCGGCGCGATCCCTGAGGTGCGCGACAACCCCAACTTGGGCTCGGGCCTGTAACACATGGCCGGTCCCAAGGGCGTAGGAGCCCCTGCCTCATTCGAGGAGGGGGCGAACGGCATCGTGCAGGCGATTACTGCCACGATGACCGCTGCCGACGCGGGACCCCACCTGCCCTTCTTGCAGTCCATGTTGCAGGCGGTGGTGGGTCAAATCCACATCGGCAAGAGCCCGGCTCCGGGCGGAGCACCGGGGGGACAGCCCTCACCGGGCGCGCCTCCGGCTGGTGGAGGGACGAACCTCGGGCAGCTCCAGGGCCGTCCTCCGTCTCCTCCGACCGCAGGACCGGGAGCACCATCTTCCACCTCATCGACGGGTATCTCCGCCGATGACCTTCGCCGCGTGATGGCCCAACAGGGCGGCGGCGGGGAACCTGACTTGGACGAGGGGTAACACATCATGGTCTCAATCGCGCAGCTCTACAACAAGAAGCCCGACGAAGTGGTCACCGAGCCCGACGAGGGCGCGGACCCCTTGGAGGGTTTCGGTATCGACGCGTTCTTCGCGGCGCGTGCTGCTGCGAATGGTGAGACCCCCGAAGAGACCATCCCCGACAAGCCGCTGCTCACGCGGGCTGGTGAGATGGGGAACACCGAAGACGAACTCGACCCCGAAGCAGAGGGTATAGTCGGTGAGCCGGTGGCCGAGCCGTCACCCACGACAACGGTAACGAGTCAGGCGGAGCCGTCCACGTCTGCGCGTGGCGCTCGGCTGCTGGCGCTAGAGCAGGCCATCGAAGACCCCGCTGTTGCTGCGCGTGTCTTCCAGGCGCTCTCCCCCGCCGAAGAGGCCGCAGCCGTCGCCCCGACGCTCCCCGAGGACATCTACCCCGACAGTCCCGAAGCTCGTCTCTGGTACGAGAACCAAGAACTCCGCCGCAAGGTGGACGCTATCGGTGCGACCGTCCACCAGCAGACGGCGCTGAACGAGCAGGAGCGTGCCCAGCAAGCCGCGCTCGTCGCGGTGCAGAGCTTCAAGTCACAGTACGCGGGGGTTCTCAACGAAGAGGACTTCGCTGCGATTACGCGTACGGCCGGTGAGAGTGGTCTGCCGGGAGTCCTGGCACAGACCACCCGATTCAACGGGAATCTTCAAGGTGCGTTCACCGAGGCGTTGGAGATGACGCTGTGGTCGAACCCTCAGTTTCGCGAGAAGGCGACCGGAGTGGCTGAGCCACCTCTGCCTGGTCCGACCGCTGAAAGCGAGAATCGGAAGCGCAAGCTGAACGCGCTCTCCGCAGCAGCAAGCCCGGTTGCACCCCCACGCCCGCAGGCTCAGGCGTTGGAGACGCGCTCGGATGGACGATTGACCCCGGAGAGTCGGCAGCGGTTGGTACAGGACATGGCCGGGCAACTCGCCCGTGCCAAGAACTCAAACTACTGAGGTAGGAGAACATGGCAGCTACACCAACGCCGATAGGTGTTGACACCATTACGTCCATCTCGCGGCGCGTGATCCGCGAGGAGGCCACTGATGTCTTCTACCTCGGCTCCCCGTTCACCTGGAGGCTCTTCCAGAAGAACCGTGTGACCCGTCGAGGCGGATTCCAGATCGAGTCCCGCTTCATCTACCAGGGTTGGGCGACAGGCGGTGCGTTCTATGGGCCTGAGGTCTTGAACGTCGAGCCGTCCGACACCGAGATTTCGGGTGCATGGAGCTGGAAGGAGTACTACTCCAACGTCACGCTCGATCAGCGTTCGCTGATCCGGGCCGATTCCGAGTACGCCGTTGCGAACTACGTCGTGGAACAGTGTGAACTCGCAAAGATGGACATGCGGGACAAGCTGGCCTACGGCGTCTGGTCCGACGGATCGAACTACAAGGCCATCGACGGCATCTACGAGGTCGTGGACAACGGCACCATCGCCTCGTCCTACGCTGGGCTCTCCCGGTCGTCCTACCCGTTCCTCAAGGCGCAGGTGGACTCTTCGACCACGACGCTTGGCATCTCCGCGATGAACTCGCTGTGGGACCTCGCGACCAAGGGTGCCCGTGCCCCGTCCATCACCGTCTCGACTCGCGCGAACCTCACGCGCTATGAGAACCTGTTGCAGGCACAGGTCCAGTACACGCAGCCGACCTCTGTCGTGGACCAGACCTTCGCCTCGGGTGGCTTCTCGGGCGGTTGGTATCGGAACCAGCCGTGGATCGTGGACGAGCACATCAACCCGACTGGCACCGAGGGTGTCCTGTTCTTCCTGAACGAGGACTACTACGAGCTGTGCATCAACCAGAATGGCGACTTCGAGGTCGGAGATTTCCAGCAGCCGACCAACCAGTTCGTCATCACGTCCCTCATCTACTGGGCCGGAAACCTGATCTGCACGAACCCGCAGTTGCAGGCCAAGTTCACGGCCCTGACGGCGTAAGGAGCGACCAACATGCCAGAGACTTTCAGCTCAAACGTCGCTGCTACGTCGAACGAGCAGCCCGAGTACAACGTCCGGTGGGAGGGGTACGTTTGGAACCCGGCGTCCAACGCGACCCCCGCCCTCGGCCAGATCGTGCGCTTTCTCGGCACCTCGCAGGGGACCACTCCTGCCGGTGACGGGCAGTACACACCTATCTACGTGGACATCACCACGACCACCCCGGACTTCCTGACCGCGGGTGTCGTCATCGGTGGATCGTCCCTCGGCTCCGTGCCGGTCGTCGGTGGACTCGTGATGGTGGCGACCGAGGGTTGCGTTCAGGCCCTCTTCGATGCCAACAACACGACCGTCGGGCACCTCGGAGTGCTTGGATCGACCACGGCGGGGACACTGACCGACTCCGCAACGGCCACGCTCGGCAAGACGGTCGGGACGATCCTCCAGAATGTCACCATCGGATCGGGGACCGCCCTCGTCTGGATTCACGCCCACCTGCTCTGATCGGAGACTGATTCATGGCTGGACTCCCAACCACACAGCCCATCGGCAAGCAGCCGTTTGCGAATCCGGTGGCAACGGAAGAGCTGTACGCGAACATCCTGTACGACCTCGGACAGCCGCTTCCCGCAGTCAGGGAGACGACGATCCGGGGTCTGCTCAGGGCGCTCGACCTCCAGCTCTACCTCAACAACGCCACCACGTCCGAGGTCAAGTACGGTCCGGCGAGTACCATCGCCGCGACACTTGACCGGCGTACGCTGAACCTCGCGACGGGTGCGGTGACAACCGGGGACATCTACCTCGCTGCCATCTGGCTTCCGCAGAACCTCGTCGTCACCAACATGATCTTCCACCCCGGAACGACAGGTGACGCCGGACCGAGCCATCAGTGGATGGTGCTGACCGACTCCGCCCGCATTCCGCTCGCCTACTCGGCGGACGCGACCTCGACGGCGATCACGGCATCGACGCCGGTGACGTACCCGATCCACACGGTCAAGGCGGGGACGGCGACGACCTTCACCACGGCCTACGCGGGTTGGTACTACCTCGGCTTCATGCTTGCGACTTCCAACGCCCCGGTGTTCCAGGGGCAGACGGGGATCGCAGGTGCCAACGGCATCGCTCCGATTCTCGGTGGTCTCTCTTCCACCGGGCAGACCACGGTGCCGACGAACTTCTCCTCTGCGCTGACCTCCATCACCGCCGAGGCTGCAATCCCTTACCTGACACTATCCTGATAGGAGCATCATGGCTACAAATGGACCACTCCAGACGCCGGTCTTTGACGACGACGTGAAGGTGGAAGTCCAGAAGAGGTCTCACGTCTCACAGCCGGAGGACCGCACAGTCCGTCGCAACGTGAAGTCAAAGACCTTCTTGAAGGACGGGGACATGCTCGACGTGCTCAACGAGAGTGACGTGCCGGTCACCTTCCGTTGGGCGCGTAGGAACTACACCGTTGCTCCCGGCAAGCAGGACTTCGTGATCTTCGAGGCGTTGGTGAACGCCCTCGGGGACCCGCGCTCGATGGAGAACTCCATGGTCCGGTACGACGACGGTGACGGCAACCGTGGGCAGGTGATGACTCGTTACGATGAGCTGACCCGCCTGATGGCGCTGTACGGCATCCAGAAGGAGTCCATCGACGACCTCGTGGAGGCTGCCCCGAAGGTGAAGGTCTACACTCTCCAAGGGGATCAGGTCATCTTCCCGGTGACGATCCCCGACATGCTCCCTCTCGCTGTCAGCGATGTCGCGCAGAACAACATCACGCATGACACGCGGCGTATGATCGACCGCGTGCAGTCGGAGAACGAGGAGCTGCGTGACCGTCTGGACCGCATGGAGGCAGCCATGGATGCTCAGTTGAAGCTGCGCGAGGGCATCACCGAGTAAGAAGGGTCCTATGCCCTCGCAGGGTCAATCGACAGCACAAGATGGCCTCCGGTGGTTGGAGATCAGCGACTTCTCCGCGGGGATGATTACCAACTCCGACTTCGCCAACACGGCGGCGGGGGACACCTTCTCAGGATCGGCCAACCCGGTTCCCGGCACCATTCTCGGACAGGCGCAGTCAGCGGTCGGGTGCATCTCCCTTCCGAATGGGGGGCTCGCCCCGCTACCGGGCTATGTCGGGACGATCCAGGTCCCCGAACCCCCCGCTGGTGAGTTCTCGATCATCAATGGGTTCTTCATCAACGGCCCCATCGTCTACAACGGTGGGGACTACCCACTGATCGACTCCCTCGTTGTCGGCTACCTGACCATCGACACGACCGGGCATCTGAGCGACTGGTACTTGATCGATCTCTCCNTCCAGGGCACCACGCTGCTCAACTCGTCCTACATCATCGATGATCTCAACCTTGCGTGGCCGAAGTCGCTGTGGTGCAACATGACCGGCGATACGACGAGGATGAACGGCTGGAACGCGGAGAGCGCGACGGTCTCCGAACTCCCCCCCGGCTCCTCGTACGACGGCACGCCGACTCTGGCAATGGCCTACTGGTCGAACCCATATCTGATCGAAGGGGTGATCTACTGCTACCCCGATCCGTCGAGCCCGCCGATGCCGATTCTGAACCCCGGTGGTGTCTCGCCCTCCAGCGCCGCACCGTATGACGCGATGTTTTCGGACAACGAGATTCTGTCGTGGGACTCCGGTGGGGGTGTCTACGTTGCCACCTCCTACCCGCTCGACGGGGCGCTGTTCGATGTCATCTGCCACCAGAACCGTGTCGTCTGCCTGCGCACGCCGGGAGGGAACGCCACCCCGGATGCCACGCAGATCGACCAGGCATGGGGGCCCAACGGCCTTGCCGTCTACGCCAACGAGTTCTTCGACTACCCGGACCCGCCGAATGGCAACACCCTCCCACTCGTCCCCTACCCGGACGGGTCGGGCAGCACCTACGCCTCGGTGCAGGACGAGGTGTTCGTGCAGGAGCACCCCTTCGGTCACGGCGCGTGGGGCTCCATCTCCGCATCGGAGTTGTTCCTGGTCAAGAACTCGGGTGGTGCCTACGTCATTCAGGGTGACCTCAACGCTCCGACCGTCACCCGTCTACCGGGTGTGACCTCCACCTATGGGCAGATGTGTCGGACGGCGGATACCCCCATCGGTCTCGTCTACGCCTCGAAGAACCGGGGGATTTGGGTCTGGAACGGGACGAACCAGGCTGTCAAACTGTCAAGCGCCTTGGAGGACTCCTCGTTTCTCCCGAGCTGGAACGGAGCGGCGCTGAACCACGGACCCGCCGTTGACTGCCGTTCATGGGGTGGGTGGCTCCTCGTATCGAACAACTGGCTCATGGACACGACCTCAGGCGGCTGGTGGCAGCTCCCGCTCACGACGCACGCCTCCCCGGACACCTACCGGGAACTTGCGGGCTACACCTGGTACGGGGTCTCGTGGGACGGGGACTACCTCTACGCAGCGCAGAACTGCATCCCGACCTCAGATGCCGGGACCGGGCACAACATCGACATCTTCTCGCGTCTCGTGCCTGCTTCGACCTACACCTGGACCTCCTACCCGGTCAGGCCACCGGACATCTACAAGAATCGGCCTATGGACATCGAGGAGGTCGTCATCCGGGCGCAGGGTGTCGGGACGATCACGGTGACGCTGACGGGCCTCGGGGGGTCGTCCTCGTCCGCCACGACCTCGCCGTCGGACACGCTGACCTTCACCTCGCAGGCTCAGCCGGTCGTCCTCCGGATGAGGTCGGTCATCAAGAACGTGACCGACGTGATCGTGAACGTCACCTCGGAGGCCACCACGCCCGGTCAGCCTGCACCGATCCTCTATTCCATCGCCGTCGGTTACTCCGAGCAGGCCCAGCCGGTAAACGCGACCTAATGGGAAACCAGAACCCTCTTCCGTCGCTCATCATCGGGGCGGAGCAGCCCCCGCCACAGGCGCACCAGGCGATCCAACAGTGGGGTCAGACGGTCTCCCCGCGCATCTACGGGGCCGAGGAACCGCTGTACGGGACGCTGCCGATCCCGAAGGCACCATCGAACGCCTACATCATGCAGACGGGCTCCCCGAAGTTGGTCCCGACGAAGTTCTCGCCGGTCACGGACTACGAGTACTACCTGACGGTCACCTTCCCCAACTCCTTTCCGAACGGGGTGCTGTCCTTCCAGTTCGTCTTCGGACAGGTCAACCAGGTCTACGCAGCGAACCAGCTCGTCGCGGCGGCCTTCGGAGCGGTCACGAACAAGACGGCGATCATCCGGTTCTCCCTGTACTACGGGGACTCCTACGTTCCGTCCGTGATCCCGATTAGCTACACCGCCATAGGGTTCTAGGTAGAATACGGCCATGTCCGTCACGATGATCCAAGCGGTCACAGAGGTCCGGGCACTCCTCGATGAGGTGAGCCCCGCCTTCTGGACGAACGACCAGTTGACCTCGTGGATCAATCAGGGCTGCGAGGACGTGGCCCGTCGTGCGGAGACGCTGTGGCAGGAGGCGGACATCGCCATCTCCGTCAACGTGCAGAACTACGCCTTCCCTGCGGACTTTCTCTCTGCGCACCGTGCCGAGTTCTCCCCGACGAACAGCGACCAGACCTATGCGTTGGAGTTCCGGGCGATCAACAACATGGACGAGATTTGGGGGATTCTCCACCACCTCCCGGCCGCGTGGCCGCAGTACTTCACGATCCGCGGGAACAACACCGGCTACTTCTTGATGCTCTACCCCTCGCCGGGGGCGGCGGGTGACCTGCGGGTCTACTACTACCGCCAGGCGGTCGCTCAGACGTACTCCACGAACTTCATCGACTGTCTCTCCGGGTGGGAGGACATCGTGTACGACTACGCTGTCTACAAGGCGCTCCGAGCGGCGAAGGACTCCACCTGGCAGGAGGCGTTCGCGCTCTACGAGGGGAACATCGGGAAGATGATCGACAAGACCCGGAACATGACCGACCTCGGGAACGTCATAACCTCGGGCATCGCCAACTGGCCCACGTACACGTACGCCGACAATGGCGGTTGGTAAATGACCATCGGAACGGCTTACACTCCGCCGACTCCCACACAAAAGAACACCGACGAAGCGGCGATCATACAAGGTCTGACCGCTGCGGAGGAACCAGCCCTCGCGCAACTCCAAGCGGCCTCGACCGTCGATCAAACGCAGGCAGCCACCCTTGCTGCGGGCGCGCAGTCCCAGCGTGCCGCACTCGGTCTCACGAAGGATGAGGCGGTCAAGCAGGCGCTCCTGACCGAACTCGGGTCGCAGCAGCAGGGAGCCGCGCTGTCCAAGCAGCAGGCGGCGGAACTCGCTCAGTACGGTTTGCAGGGTCAGATCACCGGAGCAGGGCTGGCGAACCCGAATCAGGGCATCACGGAGCAGCAGACGGCGCTGTCGCAGGCGAACACGCAGAACCAGCTCGCAGAGTTGGCATACAACGAGCCGGGGGCGCTGCGCACGCAGGCCGGTGCAGCCGCCGCGGCGGGGGCCTCGAACACGTTCGGCAACCAGCAGGCGCAGGCAGGGATCAAGGAGCAGTACGGGGTCAACTCCGAAGCACTCAAGAACACCTTGACCGGGCTCGGGCTCACGCAGTCGGAGAACGTCCTGCAAGCGCAGATCGCCGGGTATGGGCAAAAGTCCGAAGAGGCGGGTTACACCCAGCAGCAGCAAGCCATCGCGAACGCTGCGAAGAACGCTGGCATCTCCGTCGAGCAGGCGCAGGCGCAGTACCAGTCGGGGCTCTCGCAGATCGGTGTCCAGTTCGATCCGACCGCTCTCGCACAGAACGCTGCCTCCAACCAGGCGCAGGCGTCACAGATCGGCTTCGGCATCCTGTCTTCCGCCGCGGCCCTCGGTGGACTCCCGCTGCAACCGCTCACCTCCGCGTTGAAGGGGAAGTAGATGGCGACGAACCCGAACCCGACGGCGGGGAACACCCCAGCGGAGAATGCCAATTACAACAAGATTCTCACCGACGCAGCCAAGCAGGCGGAGCAGCAGAAGATCGTCAATCAGAGCGGGGTGGGGTTCGTCTACCGCGGGGGCGGCGCACCAGGGACACCCGCCTTCGCGGAGACGGTGACGCCCCCTTCGGAGCACC
>JGI24890J29729_1001087_pt1 | contig 13363 bp, 9 predicted proteins | sample FreactcultureFD7_FD_29729 | JGI IMG/M metagenome (IMG submission 29729)
CCTAGCGACCTTATGGATCGCTCTGAATTTAAAAAAGTTACTGTGCCCTTTTTTGAAGTCGTAGGCGGGAAAAGGTCATATCCAACGACCTGTGAATCAACCAAATCAGAAGCCAAATACACAAATTCACCCGAACCACATCCATAATCTAAAATCCTCGTTTGGCGTCCTTTCAACAATAACGGAGACAAAATTGCCTGCAAACGCTTTTTCTTCAGTTTCGACACGATGCCATCAGAAATATGATAGGCCTCATAGTTTTTCGAATAAATCTTTTCAATTTCACTATGGATAGGCTGGTTTTCAAGATAAAAGACTCCGCACGTGCACGGTATGTAGACAAATTCCTGTTTGGACGAAAAGTTTAGATAGTCTTTAACAGCAATCAATTCGCCTGACGATTGGCCTGTATTTCCGCATATGGGACAACTGACCTTGGAAGTTTGAATCTCACCATAGTTCAACATCAAGATTATCCTTTCCAGATCCTATCTGCTTTTATTTTTTGAAAATCAAGAGGGATTTTCGAGACTACAGGAGTTCTCTTGCCAGTTCTCAGCAAGGGGATTTCCTCCACTAATTCCAAACCTATCTGTTGAGCTAATCCAGTAAACTTCCTCAGTTGGTTCAGCATATCAGAGCTGACCTCACTAGAAAATTGCGAGGTTGGAACAATCTTCAAAGTAAACGATTCATATACTTCTTGAACAATTTGATAATGCCTTATAGCAAAATCAAAGTCCTTAAAGAAGTGCGCAAAAAATGTTCCAGGTAGCCAAACTCCANTCGCGCATAAAACAAGTGCTTGAGTACGACCTGAAATTCTCCCAATCAAGGAGTGGGGCCGCCCGCACGGGCAGGCTTCTTGCTCCACAGCAACTGCCATATCACCAATTCGATATCTAATGAGCGGCATTGAGAAGTTATTAAGGTCTGTGATCACAATTTCCCCAACCTCCCCAACTTTTGCAGGACGTCCATCGACTAAAATTTCAAGAATATATGACTCGTCCTGAACATGATGGTGCTCAGACTCAAGGCATTGGTAGGCGATTCCACTAAACTCACGACTGCCATACTTATCTAATACTTTAGCTCCAAATTGGTTTTCAATTTGAGTTCGGGTCGATTCAGTTAGCTGCTGCGCAGAAGACATTACTGCTTTTGGTTTGTGCCTAGAGACTGAAGAGCTTGCCATTGCAATGAAATTAAGTGATTCAGCATATCCATCGATTAAGACCGGCTTCTTTTTCTCAATGGTTCTGATCAATCCTCGTAATGAATCTTCAGACATTTCAAAAGCCGGAACGAAATAACGGCGCATAAACCATGCGTCTACCCTTTCTTTAAATGACTGTAATCGACTCATGCCAAGCGTTTGATGCCAAAGCCGCAATTGCTTATCACCAAATTTCCGACCCGACATTTCCAAAGCCCTTAAAGTAGTCGCAAAGCGCATTTCAAGTTGAAATTTATCCGCATAGCAAACGAATGGTTCGCCAGTACTTCCACTTCTATTAATCCTGTGCATTTCTTTTTTATTGTGGAGCTCCGAAAACATTGCGAAATGAACATTTTCACGGACGTCTTGCTTACTCAGTAGCGGAACTAAGAAAAGGTCCGCTAGACTTTTAACTTGGTTGGGCTTAAACCCGGCCGCGTCAAAGATTCTCTTGTAGTAAGGGACAGTTAAATATGCGTGCTGTAATAGACTCTTCAATCTTCTGAGCTGTATACGCTCCAATTCTTGTCTTGAAGAAAATTCGAGACTTTTAAGCCACAGATAGAATATTCGTGCGCGTTTACCTATTATCCATTTATGTAAGGGCATTGTTCGAAAAAATATATTGAATCGCATTCTTCGTCCGAATGATAATTTAGTGTCGAAACTGAAGAAAAAGCGTTTGCAGGCAATTTTGTCTCCGTTATTGTTGAAAGGACTTACTGGATATCCATCTTTGCTACTTTTGTGAAAAAGTGGACACTGCTACCATAATCAGGTGGATATCTGGAATCAAATAGATTTACCTAAGGGGTGGGAAAAATCTATTTTTTCACGTGGTATTTTCGTCACCAGTGTATTTAAGAATAAGGGTGGTGAATTTACAGACTGGATTTCCTGCTTAGAAGCAATTAGTGAACGTGACAATGGACTTTATTGGGTTTGGTTAACGATAACTGGTTGTTATCCAAATAAGTTTGAACTTCAAAGCTTTATTTCAGATTTTCAAATTCGAGGTTTAAGAAAATCCATTTTAAAATTGATAAAAGTACGTGCCGAAAATCCATTAACGAAAAGATACTTGATGGAAGTCAATTTGGTAAAACCAATTCACACTGAATTAGTCGATATTACACATACAATTCAAATGCCCTATTTGACAGGGATTCAGAGAGTCGTGCGCGGCGTAGCTTTTGATGTTGATGGCATATCGACATTCACATGGGTCGGCGAATCTGGGATTATGGTTGAAAAAAGCCACACCGAGGGATCAGCAGATAATTTTATTTCCTTTAACAATAATTGGCGTTTAAGGCTTATTACTTTTCTGCATAGTTTTGTTCCCACTCTACACAGAACACCGTCCGGGAAAAAATTGTACTCGATTATTCTTCCAGCTGCAAAAAGTTTCAAGCGTTATTTACTTAAAAATGAGGCTGTTTTTCTACTTCGCAATAGTTCGACATTAAAGAATATTCTGATTCTGAATACGCGAATAACAATTCCTGAAATTCCTTCGCTAAACCACATCATTTTATATGAAGCAATTCTTGAACATTCGATTATTTCAATCCAAATAATTCTTTATGACTTTATCCCGCTTTTCCATGCATGGACAGTCAATTATGAAAATCGTGGCAGTTTAAATATATACCTTCGTTTAGTCTTACTTGCTAATAGAGTCATTTCAATTAGTCAACTTGTGCAAGAGCAGGCTATTTTAATAACGAAGGCATTTAACTTGGAACGTCCAGAATGGGAACGGCGAGTACAAGTGTTCGACTATTTGCCACTCCCAAGCGGTTTATCTCCGGTCCGAAGTGGTGAGTTTGCCAAACACCCCCATCTAGTAGTTATGGCAGGATCACTTGAACCTCGTAAGAACCATCTACAATTCTTGGATGCACTTGAAATACTTGATGGTCGTGGTGTGCAAGTCGATGGAGTGATATTAGGTTCAGCTGGATGGGCAAACGACCTAATTCTTTCCCGAATACACGAATTACATGCAAAAGGTATCAATATCTCGCGTGAAGCAAACCTTACCGACGATGAAATGCGTGAATGGGTTGGGAAAGCTCAAGTTCTACTACAAATCTCCGAAGCAGAAGGCTTTGGTTTGCCAATTGCAGAAGCGCTTTCGCTGGGTACAAAAGTGATCGTTTCCAACATACGTCCACTTAACGAATGGGTTGGAGATCGGGTGCAATTAGTGGAACTTGGTGATGCACAAAGACTCGCTGAGTTAATTAGAGAAATTTTGCTTTCTCCGGAGCTTGAATCTATACCCTCAAAGAGTGATATTTCATGGAATGAGTGGACAAATTTACTTTACTTCACAAAGTAGGGGCTTTCCAGAAGACATTTTTCAAGTGAATTTTTTCCCAAAGTTATTTTATCAGGTTTAACTTTCTTGAAATTAAATGCTGATTCCATTGCTAATTTGAACTCTTGAGGAGAATACCCAGATGAAATAACCACATTCGGATATCCCTTTACCTGATCTTTTAAACCCTGAGTTGGGGTGATAGCAATTTTTTTATTCTTAATCATGCAATATGGAATTAGACCTGATTGTGAACTCTCAACATACGGAAAACAGATTACCTCAGCATATTTTACAAGTTCCGAGATTTCACTCTCTTCCAGCCACCTATTTAATAGAAATACGTTATTTGGAAGAGCCCCAGAAACTTTACCTTCCCCAGCTATAACTAAACTCACGTCGCTTAGATTCATCATTCTAAAGGAACTAAGGATTATTTCAAGTCCCTTATATTTTCGTATTCTCCCTAAAAATAGATAATATTTTTCTGGAAGCTTAAGTTGCTTACTGCTCTCCGGGAAATTGAAAGGAGGGTGATTATAAACAGCGACATCTATTTTTGAATTCAACATTAATATTTGATTTGCTACATTAATACTAAGAGTAATTAAAAATGTAGAATCGCTAATTATTCTCCTTATAATTCGATTAGTTGGCCATCTATCTCCAGGATGTCGGTGTGCATCATGGAGAAACCTTAATACATGAATTCCTTGTCTCTTTAAAATTCTCTCTATCACTAATCCAACAGGGCTAATCATCGGTATTAGACACACTTCACCAGATTTAATTCTAAGCCTACATAACAATTTTTGTGGATTAAAGAGGTACTCAAAGATCTTAAGAAAAGAGTCCATTGATAGTCCTGAGTTAAGCAGGTCAATAACGACGGACTGATTAAAACTTGAGTATATTTCGTTATCTTTTCGAATGGCTACACTCTTTAGTTCAAAAATAGAACTTAAAGAAAGTTGCTTTGTCAGATCTAAGGTCAGTTGTGCTCCACCCCCACGCTTCCCAAGGTAAAGGATCGAAATATTATGTTTGCCTCCCATAAGCAGAGAGAATACCTTCCGGATTTGCTGAAAAAAGGTTCCTAGGTGACTTTGTGCTACTTTTTTGATTAAACTATAGTCTATGTGTTACCGAGGAAAATCTGCATGAAAACGGCACTAATTACAGGGATTACCGGGCAGGATGGGCACCACCTGACAAAGTTGCTTTTGTACAAGGGTTATAGGGTTCATGGAATCGTTAACGGCCAAAGAAATTCTCGAGAAGAGAGCTTTACAAATCTGTTTCCAGAGGCCAAATTACATCGTGGGGATCTAACTGATTTCTCTAGCCTTCTTCAAATTGTTGATGAGGTCGCGCCTCAAGAGGTATACAACTTAGGAGCAATTAGTTTTGTTGGCATGAGTTTTGAACAACCAGAATTAACCGCAAACGTCACAGGTCTGGGAACACTCCGACTGCTTGAAGCTATCCGTAAAATTGGTGTTATTCAAAACACAAAAATTTACCAGGCTTCGTCATCAGAAATGTTTGGAAAAGTCCGAGAAACGCCGCAGAACGAGATGACTCCATTTCATCCAAGATCGCCCTATGGGGTGTCTAAAACTTTTGCACACTACACATGTGTAAATTATCGAGAAGCCTACGGGATGCATGCATCTTGTGGAATTTTGTTTAATCATGAAGGAGAATATCGTGGGCACGAATTCGTTACACGTAAAATAACCTCCAATATTGCAAAGATTAAACTTGGAAAGCAAAAAAGATTTACACTCGGAGATTTATCTCCAAGAAGAGACTGGGGTTACGCAGGAGATTATGTTGAGGCTATGTGGTTGATGTTGCAACAAGAAAAGCCTGATGATTATGTTATCGCAACAGGAGTGACACACAAAGTTTTGGATTTTGTTAATACTGCCCTGCAGGCTGCTGATTTACCAGGCGACGCGAATGATTACGTGGATTTTGATCAGCAAATGATACGTCCCTCAGAAGTGGATTTGTTGGTGGGGGATTCCTCAAAGGCTAAGAAAAATTTGAATTGGGAGTCAAAAACTTCATTTGAGCAACTTGTTACCTTGATGGTCGAAAATGACTTGAAGTGTGAATCTAAACACTAACTCTTAAATTAAGTTGCCTTAGATTTGCTATAAAACTATTTTAAGGATTTTCTGTGCGTAAGTAAAATCATTTGCTCTAAAAGCATTCATTAATAAGCTGCGTCCAAGGAGTAAGCTAAGGTAAATAAAGAATATCGTGGCAACTTTATGCTAAATTCATCACATGAGATTTGTGTCATATGCGCAAAATTATGAAGATGTTATGCTAAAGCGAGCCTTTGGCAATTTGAAATTTGGGTTCTACGTCGATGTAGGTGCACATCATCCAGTCAATGATTCAGTTACACACGATTTTTATAAAATAGGTTGGCATGGAATTAATATTGAACCCATGCAATTAGAATTTGATTTATTAACGGAACAAAGACCCCGTGATATAAATTTGCAGCTTGCAAAGGAGAATCTAAGTCTTTGTTGGACTTTTATGAAGTTTTGGGGACAGGCCTCTCTACATTGGATGCACACTATGGGGAGGAATATGTCCAAAGCGGAAGATTGGTCAAAAAAAGACAAATTGAAGTTGATACATTAGAAAATATTTGTGTCAAGTATGCTGATGAGATTATAGATTTTATGAAAATTGATGTAGAAGGATTTGAGCTGCAGGTGCTCAGCGGAGCTAACTTCAACAAGTATCGACCAAAGATTCTAGTTATTGAGTCCACTGAACCAAACAGTCAAACTTCAACACATTTGGCCTGGGAAAAAGTTTTAATTAGCAATAGATATTCACATTGTTTTAGCGATGGCTTAAATAGGTATTATCTGGCTTCTGAATGCGAGGAGCTACGCAAACATTTTTCTTATCCTCCTAACGTTTTTGATAATTTTATTACAGCAAGAGAATTTATGTACCAGAATAAGCTATACGAAACGGAGCAAAATTTAGCTGGCGCTATGAAATTACATGCTCAATTGAATCATCGAATTTTTGCACTTCTAGCAGAATTAGATGAAAACTCTAAATCAAATTATTGGATTTTAAAACGTATCTATCTAAAACTTCGAAAATACTTAAAAATGCCATAAATTTCATCTAAGATATAGATCTTTAAGAGATTCTTTTATGCATATTATTCAGTTTCTCAATAAAAAATTTGTATCATTACTCTTACGTGCTATACTGAAGCAATTATGAGCGAAGACATCATTGATTACCATTCGATATTAGATAATTTTTCTTCACAAGAACATGAAAAAAAAGCAGAAGAATACTTTTCAACAATAGGCGATCGAAGCTATTTGATAACGAAGCCTTTCTACACATTTAATGGGGCTGGGAGTTTGTTAGGTAATTTTGCAGCATTGATTGAAGCAAGTGACTTTTTTCTTGGGTGCGATGTCCTTGACTTTGCAACAGGTTCTGGATGGACTGCGCGTCTCATCGCACAAATGGGATGCAATGTATTGGGTGTGGATGTGTCAGTTACAGCGTTGGAGATTGCTAAGGAGGCAGCCTTGGCTTACCCGCTTCAGGGTGCTTGTGGATCTCTCGCTTTTGAGACTACAAACATACTTGAAAAGGAAAGTTACACTGAAAAATTTGATCGAATAGTTATTATGGATGCTTTCCATCATATTTTTGATCAAAAAGAGGTGCTTAAATTATTCTTCCGAATTTTGAAACCTGGTGGCATTCTTGTAATGTCGGAACCAGGCCCACGACATTCATTAACTCCTCCCGCCCAAGCCGAAATGCGACAGTATGGGGTGCTAGAGCGTGATTTTATCGCTGAAGAAGTAGACCAAATCGCGCAACATATCGGATTCAAACCTATTCAACGTGGTTATTATTCACCTATTCCGATATTCACGGATATTCAGAGTTTTAATCAAATCTTTTCGAAGCATAGAGAGGAAGTTTCAAAGTCAGTCGAGAACTACGTGACGAATCACAGTATTGTTCGAGTCGCAAAACCTGGTGTTGAAATGCTTGATAGCAGGCATGGAAAGAATTTGTCCTATCAACTTGCAGTCTCATCAGATGATGAGTATTTGATTCTTGAAATAGTAAATACCGGTCTAGCAACTTGGCTCCCATCTGGGAAAAATCCGGGTTCGGTTAATGTCGGCATTAGTTTAGTGAACGATGAGGATCTAGTAGTTAAAATTGGTGCTGCTTTCTTCGATATTTCTACTTACTCGATCGNTAGCAAAGAAAAAGTTTCTCTCAAGATATTAAAAAATTCATTACCACTACATAAGGGAAAGTTGGAAATTGATATCGTGGCCAATGGCGTATGTTGGATAAGCAATCAGGGCTCATCCCCAATTCGAATTAATACAAGCCTTCTTAAAACTGGTTTTTGAAATATTAATTCTTTTGAGCGTGTAAGTAGCGCATGTATTGAACAAGTTACATAAATCTGCAAAAACGTTGCCAAAAATGTATTAATTCTGACTAATAAATATAAAAATTTGCTTTCAGTTACTAGGGACGACCAGCACCCCCTCCAAAATTAATTTAAGAATTTTTAACCATTGAACTTTGAATGGATTGAAATTCTTGTCGTACCAAAGATATTACTGGAGTTCGCTTTCCTGTCTTTACGAGGGGAATAATATCTAGCAATTTGATTTGAATATCGGTTAAATCACCGGCATAGGTCTTGAGCTCTCGGATCAATTTCTGAGAAATAAGATCGCTAAATTGTGAATTTGGCACAATTCGCAATTCAAAACTTCCTAATTGTTCTTGATAAACCTGATAATGCTTAATCGCATAATCATAGTCTTTTAGGAAATGAGCAAAGAATGTGCCGGGTAACCAGACGCCATTTGAACACGCGACAAGCGCTTGTGTTCTTCCTGTAATCTTGCCAATAAGCGAATGATTTCTCCCGCAAGGGCACGATATCTGCTCAACTGCAACAGCCAAGTCACCAATACGATACCTGATCATCGGCGTGGAATAATTATTTAGGTCTGTGATAACAATTTCTCCAATTTCCCCGGGCTTTGCCGTCCTTCCTTCAACAAGCAACTCAACTAGATAACTTTCATCTTGCACATGGTGGTAATCCGAAAATTCACATTGGTAGGCGATTCCGCTGAACTCCCGACTTCCATACTTGTCATAAACTCTAGAATTAAAGAGATTTTCAAGCTTTATTCTTGTGCTATCCGTCAATTCTTGCGCGGAAGACATGATTGACTTTGGTTTCCAAGCAAAACGATGGACGGCACTATCAGCGATAAAATTTAGAGATTCTGCGTAACCATCAATAAGAATTGGTTTCGTTTTTTCAATCTCCAACAGCAGAGAATTTACATTTTCTTTCGTCATTTCAAAGGCAGGTACGAATTTTCTCCTCATAAACCAAGCATCAATTTTTTCTTTAATGACCTGTACTTTAGTCATCCCCAAAGTTTGATGCCATAATCTAAGTTGTTTGTCCCCAAATCTCCATCCTGTCATTTCTAAAGCACGCAGGGTTGTAGCAAATCGTACCTCTAATTGAAATTTATCTGCGTATAAAACGAAGGGTTGTCCTGTAGACCCTGAAGTATTTATTTTATGCATCTCACGTTTATTATGGTTGGACGCAAACATCGAAAAATATATGTTTGCTCGAATATCGTCTTTCGAAAGTAATGGGATTTTCTCAATGTCAGACAAGGATTGTAACTGTGTTGGTTTGAATCCAGATTCATCAAAAATTCTTTTGTAATAAGGCACATGGCTATATGTGTGCATAAGTAACGCCTGGAGCCTCGCCAGTTGTAGCTCTTCAAGGCTTTCCCTGGGCAAATACTCGGTATCTTTTAGCCATAAATAATATTTTTTTGCTGATTTAGAAATGATCCACTTGTGAAATTTCATTGTAGAAAAAAACAGGTTAAATCTTACTGTTGAAAAGAAATTCTTCGCTTTTAACTTTCTATTTGTAAACTTTATTTCTCGTTCCTGGGGGGAAGTTTTTCGAAATTCTTTTTTTGCGATTATAAAGTCAAACAGAACCCCCCCCATGACTCGATAGGCTTTTGATCCTGCAAGAAAGGATTCGCCGACGTTACGAGATTGAAAGAGCGTTTCAATCTCTAGCACTCGGTACCCTTTCGAGCGAGCAGATACTCCAATAAAAGTTTGAAAATATTTGAATTTTCGTTCTACCGTTATGGAATTTTTAATAGCGGATCTACTTCCCAGGATAAAGCCCGATTTTGAATCCTTGCTATTTTGACGAAATAGAAAATTTAGCAAGTAGTTAAGAGTTCTCGAGAACACCATTCTTTGGTCTTTGATTCGGCCTATAGAACTTCGAGTGCCCTGGACAATATCCGCCTGCTGTCCGTCGTATATTCTATACATGTCGGGAATCGCTTCTGGTGGGTTTTGTAAGTCGGCATCTATCAAGCACACTACGTCTGAGTTTGAAGCCTCAATTCCTGCAAGCCAAGATTTATGAATTCCCTGATTTTCAAGGTGAGAAACTATCTTTATTCGAGTATCTTTTTTTGCTAATTCCGCTATTTCGCTTTCCGTAGAATCTGAACTTCCATCATTAATGTAAATCAATTCAAAAGTCACATTTTTTAATGCTGAGCTGATCCGCTCATACAATGCAAAAATATTGCCTTCTTCATTAAAACAAGGGGCTATGATAGATATTTCAGGTTTATTCATTTGACATTGACTCCCATGTCTGTTTTAATCCTTCGAGGAGTGAAGTTTTTGGTTTATAGCCAATCTCGGAAATTAGTAATTCATTAGATCCAACACGAGTAGTACCTAAGGTCCAATCCGGACTTAAATATTCAATTTCAGAAGCACCACAGATTTGATTCATTGTCTGAACTAAATCGTAAATCCTGATACCTACTCCATTCGATATTTGAACTACCCCGTTAAACTCGCTAGCCCCTACAGCTTCTAGCGCTTCAACGCAATCACGAATATATACGTAATCAAGCGCTTGATCCCCAGTACCAATTATTTGCATTGGAAGTTTATTCAAGCATCTCTGAAAATTTTTCACAATGACTGACTTATAGCCACCCAGTGAGAATTGCTTCGGTCCATAAATGAAGTAGAGTCGCGGTATAGCATAGGTAAAGCCATATTGAGCACTGGCAATTGCAAGGTCTTTTTCACTAAATAGTTTTGAGGCTCCATAAAGGGTTTTTGGGTTTTCGCGATCACGTTCACGAGCAATTTCAGGGCCAACTGAACCGTTAGCGTATAGCGACGACGTGAAAATAATTCTTTTTATTCCGGCCTTCCCAGCCGCTCGAAATAGCTTGTTAGATGCTAGAACATTTGACTCAATTATTCTAATATCGGAGTTTTCAACATTATGAAGTTTGACGGCGGCTAGGTGAAACAGAATATCGTGGCCAGTAAGAAGTTCTTGCAGCTGCTTTTCAGAGATTAAAGCAAGGTCATGTTCTAGTTTTTCAATCTTTGGAGAGCACCTAGTCCAGTCACCAGCAGTCAAGTCATCAAGTCCTGAAATTCTATTATTGTGTAACAATAATTGGCTTGCTAAGGCAGATCCAATGAATCCAGCCGCTCCAGTGATGAAAATACGTTGACCGGTGAACCCGGTCATTATTGAACTCACAAATAAATATTAGAGCTATTTCGGATAAAATTGTTGAAATTCTTCACAAAATAATAGAAAACTAATATGGTTATCCGATGAGATACTTGGTTACCGGTGCTGCTGGGTTTGTAGGTAGTCACCTAGTCAAGAGTCTTGTAGCTCAAGGGCATAAAGTAAATTGTCTTGATGGATTGCTAGAAAGTACCTATGGGAGGGAGATAAAAGAGAGGCAATGGCAAATTCTGTCAGCTCTTGACGGAACCTCTATGCATCAGCTAGATCTTCGATATGATGATGTAACAGAAGCCCTAGATGGAGTAAACATTGTTGTACATGCTGCCGCAATGCCAGGGTTAATGCTTTCTTGGGATAAATTTGAAATGTATTCAAGCTGCAACGTGCTGGGCACCCAGCGATTAATCGATACAATATTGAAAACAGATAAGAAAATTTGCCTAACACATATTTCAACTTCCTCTGTTTATGGAAATATTGCCACTGGGGATGAAACCTCAATTTTGAGACCAGCTTCTCCATACGGTGTAACAAAATTGGCGGCAGAAAAATTAATTGAAGCATATTCAGCTAATTTTGGATTAAGATACACGACTTTACGTTATTTTTCTATCTTCGGCCCTGGTCAACGCCCGGACATGGCTTATAGCAAATTCATTAATGCTATTGCAAAGAAATTGCCAATCACGGTTTACGGAACTGGCCTTCAAACTCGGACAAATACCTTTATAACTGATTGCGTGAACGCAACTATAGAAATTTCAAAAAGAGATCCCATAAATGAAATTTACAACTTATCAGGTAACGAGAAAATCAACGTCCTTGAGGTTATTGCCATATTGGAAGATTTAATTGGGGAAAAGGCAATAGTTGAATTCGGTCCACCGCGCCCCGGAGATCAATTTGCAACTGAAGGAAAATTCGAAAAACTAGAAAACGAGATTTCATATTCCCCAAAAATTGGCATTCGAGAAGGCCTAGCATTGCAGTACCAGGACTTTCTTCATGCTAATTAGATTTGCAACCGAAGTAGCCGCAGTTTATTTAGCTTTTCTTGTAACCTTTCTTTTTGGCCATATTTTGTGGGGGAGTGTCATTGGGAAAATATTTGCAGGAAAAATCAAAGTAAATGAAGTAATTGCATTCTCTACGGGTCTTCTTTCTGTTTTTCTAATTGATAGTAGTTTTGGGCGATTTATTGGAGGCGTGGCAGGAATAAATCAAGCTCTAAACCTAATCTTATTTGGTATTCTAACGCTATATCTAATATATAACTTGAAAAGTGGAGAATTTTATTGCATAAAAAAATATTTTGTTTCAAGTTTATTGATTTCAAGTTTAGTTATTTGGATATTTTTAATACCCATTTTTGAGGACATACGCAAACAAGTAATTTTTGGAATCACATCTTTGGGAAATAATGATCTTCCTGGATATTCTCAATTAAGCATGCATAATCTTACAAGTGGTTATCATGGGGATGCTCAAATATCACCGATAGTGGGAACTATAAGTGTGGGCAACTATTTATCTAAATTTACATATATCGGCACTATTTCGCTAATCGATCATTTCAGTAAAATGTTAAATTTAAATGTCGTTCAAGGAACAAGCTTAGTTCTGATGATAGGTGTTGGATTTGTTTTTGTTGTCTTAAAAAATTTAGGAATATCACTTGGATTTTCTGACAAGCTAGCGACTTTCCTGGGATTTATTGGGGTTCTTCTGCCCACATCTCTTTATTCAATGTCAATGGGATTTATAGGGGCGGAGTTTGGAGTCGCAGCCTTTGTAGTATTGACTACTTGCTCCTTAGATTACGCAGCGAATCGAATTCCCAGAATTGAATTTTTGGTAGTCTCAACTTTAGGTTTGTCTATAGCCCTATTCACTTACTCACAAATTGCACTCCCAATTTTCTTGGGCCTACTCGTTATTCATTGTTTGTCGAAATTGGTTCTGAAAGAAGTTCAAAAGATTTATCGAATTATACTTGATTATTGCATTATCGTAATATCAGGATTGCTCCTTTCATTTGACGCCCTTCCAAATCTCCTGACATTAACAAAATGGCTATTAGGAAAGAGTTTCGGATGGAAGTTGCAAGTGTTTGATCCGA
>JGI24890J29729_1001088_pt1 | contig 13357 bp, 10 predicted proteins | sample FreactcultureFD7_FD_29729 | JGI IMG/M metagenome (IMG submission 29729)
GCAGATGGGTTTGGATTTTAATGCGCCTGAGCAAACACAAGAAGAAATGACCGTTCCTGCAAAGGAACAAGGGTTAACCCTAGAAAAAGGCGAGAAGCTTGCAGATATGGCACCGCCAGAGCCAATTGAAGAACCAGAGACTGCACGTATGGGGTTGGTCGGCGATGAGGCTGCTCCAATGGCTCCGATTACGAGCTTCTTTAATAGCATTAAGCCAGCCACCGATAACCCAGCACAAGCAACGCAGTACACCGCTAAGGTTAAAAATTTCTTGAACGATGTTGCTGAGTTCCTTGGCGGTAAGAGTACCGAAGAAGTTAGTCGTTTCAGAGAAGAAGGTGCACCAGAACCTGTTCCTGCTAAGGGTCCTGATGTAAGCGTAGCACTTGAGCCTGGCCCAGAGCTATCCAAACGCATGGCTGTAATGAATAATTTCTTTGATAGCTTAAGCCTTGCTCCAAAAGAAAGAGAAGCCGCAACTACTAGCCTAGTTAAGCAACTACCTGGCATGGACGTTAATGCACAAACGCAGGCTTTCCAAGCTATGTTGCGTATACCTGATTTAAACACAGTACGTGGTATTGACAAGTTACGTGCTAAGTTTGACGAAGCTATTGCTCGTTATGATCGTCGCCGTACTGGGCAAGATGAAACTGCATTGCCATATAGTTCTAAAAATACTGTACGTAGCACTGACCCAATGGTTGAACGCCGTATTAATGAAGTTCTTAAAGCGTTAGAAGCTACGGCTAAAGAGCAAAGAACTCCTGAAGAAAAAGCTGCAATTACTTATTTTAATGCATGGCCATACATAACTGCTATGCGTGCTGCGGCTTTTGATTTAGCCGTTCCATTTAGTAAAGACTTTGCAGGTGCTGCATATAAAGGTCAGACTAGCGAGTCGGCCAAGCAGTTCCAAAAATGGGTAGAGGAGAACTTACCAAAACAAGAGTTAGGGCGTTTTGAAGCTACCGTTAATGAATATAAGCGTGACATAGCTCGTGCCGATCAAGCTATAGAAAACATGAAGAAACGTAAAGAAGCCGGCCCTGTCGGTACTATTTACGAAAAAATGTTAGGCCGAGCACCTTCTGGAAAAGTGCCTGGTGTATTTGACGCTGGCTTAGATAAAGCACCTAGCGACATTAAGAAGCTTGATCCTAAAGACTTCTACCCAATGCACCCTGCCGTTGTAGACAAAATACAACAAGGCGATTTAAAGGGCGCTCTTACCCTTATGGCTAGAGACCCAGGGGTTCAAGCAAGTAACAAGGTTAAGTTCCAAGCTAAGCTTGCGCAACGTTTGCTTTCTTTAGATTTAAAAACTACATTACTTGTAGATAAACAAGAAAACATGGCTAGGCTTTTAGTTGAGGAAAGTAATAGACAACGCCGGATGGTATTACAACACCTTCAAAGCTATGAATGGGGCAATGATTTTTTAAGCAAGTATGGTTTAGATAAAGCACCAACTAACGAGCAAACAATCCGGGACCAGTTTAAAGCGCTTCAAGAAATAGCGCTTGGTAAATCACAACTTACAAGAGAAGAGTTTGAGCCAATCATTGGTCAGTTCAACAAAGTTTTGGATTCATATAAGAATGCTATATTAACGTTAGATTCTGCCGGTGCTTATGTCGATGCATGGAACACAATTACTTTAAATAGCAAAGCTAATGGCTTTAGCAACGGAGTATTTTTGCACGAAGTAGCCCACGCAGCTACATACTATTCTTTAGCGGAAGAAAATTATGATTCACTTGATGCACACCAGAAACGTGCAGTAGATGAGTTAAAAGCTTTATATGCCCACGCTACTGAGCAATTTGATAAGCATACTGTCAAGGGCTTAGAAGACGGTAAGTATGTTGTAGTTAATGGTCAGAAGTTTTTGTACGACGAGATTAACTATGGCTTTACCGACATCCAAGAGTTTGTAGCCGAAGCATTCTCAAACTGGGTATTCCAAGATTACCTTAAAACTATGAAGTACCGCAGTAGCTCTGTTGGTACTTGGAATAAGTTTGTTCAAAGCTTAATTAAATTGTTTAGACTTGATAACGTATTAGGGTTTACCCTGGCTAATGCCGAGGCCCTTATGCGCCCAACTCCATTATTCCAAGGTGCTAGTGCATCTGCTACGGTTGCCCCAGCAAAAATACGTTCCATCATATCTGGAAGCCTACCAGCTAATCCCAACTTCTTGCGTAGTAGCACAGAAAAACCATATCAGGGTAAACCCGAATGGAGTATGGTTAAGGGCACAATTGGCAACTTTTTGTCTAGTGTAAACGATGCAGCACGTCAGCATTACCTGGGCGCATTTACTTTGCGTCAGCTAGATGAAATTATTGGTTATCGCATTCCCCAGGTTCGTAAGTTTATTAACGGCGTTGAACGCATGCTTGACTATCGTAACGAGCAACTAGAAGCAGCACGTGACATTCTTAATCCTTGGATGGAATATCAAAATAAAAACCCTAAAGAAGGCGAAGTACTTAATAGCTTAATGATTGATGCCACATTACTTGGCGAAGATCCAGATGTTAAGCCAACTAAAAACAAAGATATTAATGCTGCTTGGGCAAACCTTAGCGATGCGGGTAAAACAATCTACCGTAAAGTGCGTAACTTTTACAAAACGCAATATGAAAACTATGTCAGCATGATTGTAGATAATAAAAAATCTTCTTTGCTCGGTGCTGGATTTACACAGGCTGAAATTGATGCGCACGATAAAATTAAAAAGCTAAATATTACTGGTATTAAAGAACTGCGTAAAAGCTTGGAGAAAAAGGGTCTTGCAGAAAACGATATTCGTTCGTCTATTGCTTCTGGCATTAGAGAGGCGCTCCTGAAAAAAGGCTATACCGACAGAGAAATCGATGTACACAATCAGTTGTTTGCAATTGAAGACCACTTTGACCGCCATAAAGTAGAGCCATATTTCCCAATCCGTCGTTTTGGTAGGTTCTCGGCTCAATTCTTTACCGGTAAAGATAAAGAGTTCTACATGTTTGAGTCTTCTTTTGCCCGTGATAAGTTTGTTCGTAAATACAAAAAAGAACTTAAACAGCGTCTTGGTCGTGATATAGATACAGATACTGAATTATTTTTGGGTAACTCAATTCAAGACCTATCTTCTAAAAATATGCAGGACTTTGAGTTTTTAAAAAACCTTAAAGATATGATTCAAACCACACAAGGTACTGATACTACAGAACTACGTGAAAATTTAAACGATGCAGTAGACCAGCTTTTCTATCTCACTTTGCCAGATAAGAGTATTCGCAAGATGTTCCTTAACCGTAAAGGTATAGCCGGTATGGACAAAGACATGTTACGTGCCTTTGCTGCATCTTCTTTCCATATGGCTTACCAACAATCTCGTTTTAAGTTTAGCCGTGAGTTGAGCGATAATTTAACAGCGGCTAAACAATTTGCTTTTGATAAGGGCGGCGAAGAAGGTAAGGTAGACAAAGATTACGTTAAAGAATTAACTGCACGTCATAGCCTGATTATGAACCCACCCGATACTGGTGGCATTACTGGCTTCTTGTCCGGCGCATCTTTTATTTGGTATATGACTTCCCCAGCTTCAGCTATTACCAACATGCTTGGTGTCCCTGCAGTGGGCTTCCCAGTTATATCAGCTAAGTTTGGCGGTATTAAAACTATGTCCGCTATGAAAGACTACGGTACTAAGTTTGTACGTTCCGGTGTTCGTGATGCCGAGGGTAACCTTAACTTCTTCTCTTTGTCTAACGATGAAAGTATTCTAAGCAAACTCGAACGTGAAGCCTATGATAAGTTTGTAGCCGACGGCGTACTTGATGTTACATTGCCACATGATATTGTCGGCTTGGCAGAAACTCCATCTACACTATATAAAGCACGTATGCAAAAAGTAATGGGTTGGGTAAGTTTCCCGTTCCACGTAACAGAACGTGCTAACCGTGAGATTGTAGCTATGTCGGCATATAAGTTAGCGTTTGAAAAGAACCTAGCAAATGGCTACACCGAAGCTGCTGCACAGAAAAAAGCAATTGAGACTGCCAAAGACTTAACCTATAAGTCCATGTTTGACTATTCAACATTGAACAAACCTAGGTATTTCCAGCACCCTGCCCTTAAGGTTATTCTACAGTTTAAGCAGTTTTCCCAGCAAATGACATACTTGTTAGCACGTAGTGCTTACGAATCTATTGGCCGTAACTACCCTCCTATACAAGAGTTGATTGCTAAACGTAATGAAGCATTGAATAATAATTCTAAGTTATCTCAGAAAGACCAAGAAATTCTCAACGAGCTATTGGATATTCGTCAAACTATTCTTACGGATCACAGAGAGAACAAGACCGGGCAGACTGCGCTTACCGAAGAAGAACTTAATAAAGCTACAAATGATTTTATTAAAGATGCCAAACGTGAAGCTAGAGAACGTCTTGCTGGTACATTAGGTATGACTGCGGTATTTGCTGGAGCTACTGGCTTGCCAATGTGGTGGATGGTATCTGGAATTATGAATGCAATGCATGCCGCATTCGGTGATGATGACGATGAATGGGATTTTGATAACTGGTTTAAAAACTGGTGCTCAAGCACATTTGGTGGCTTTGTGGGTGACTCTATATCCCGTGGTGTAGTATCTCAGACTCTTGGTGCTAACGTAGCCGACCGACTATCTTTAAACGATTTGTGGTTCCGTGATGCTCGTAAGAGCAGCGACGAAGTTAGTGCTATGCAGAACTTTATATTTAACGCCCTTGGGCCAACGGCTGGTTTAGCAATGAGCACTGCCGATGCGGTTAAGCAGTTTAATCAAGGACACTTTGAGCGTGCTATTGAGACAGCTAGCCCCGCAGCTATTAAAAACTTCCTTAAGGGGGCCCGGTTTATGGCTGAAGGCCGAGCTACAACATTACGTGGCAACGAGCTTGTAGGCGATATTACTGCTAAAGAATCAATTACTCAGATGATTGGTTTTACCCCAGAGCGTTTAGCCCAGCGTCAAAAGGCCAATATTGAGCAAATGACTGCACAGGCAGAAATCCTAGACCGCAGGAAAGCTTTGATGGACGCACACTTTATGGCATGGGATAACCATGACTCTGATATGCGCCAGCGTGTACTAGAAAAGGTACGTGCATTTAACCGTCAATACCCAGAGAAAGCTATTACAAGAGAGATATTGCAAGAATCCGCACAGACTAGAATTAAGCAACGCCGACTAGCTAACCGCATGGGTGGAGCAACTCTTGATCCCAAGTTAGCGCACCGTCTAAGTAAGATGGGTGCGTATGGCGATACTGAAGAATAAAAAACCCCACCGCTAGGGTGGGGCAAAGAACATCCGAGGAAAACGAACGAGTAACCCAAGGAGGGATTACGTAACAATAATACTACTTAATCCTCCAGATACGCAAGCCCCCTATACCTTTTTCCACCACAACCCTAGTTTTTACTATATATCCTAGGCGTTTTATAGTTTTTAAGACCGTGATTTCAGCCTCCTTTGGATCCAAGCACGGGATAAAAAAGGAGGAGCCTACTACAAAATTCTTCCAATTAACTCGGAAGTCCAGTCCGTGAATCAACATCTACTATTGTGGTTTTAGCTTCTTCAATAAAATGGTCTGTCTCTTGGAAGTGTGGGTTATCCATATTAAACAAAAATGCTTCTACAGTAGCTGAAGCAATCTTAGTGCCCTTACCAAGACGTTTGTTAACTTTTCCAATATAGGCTTTGTCGGCCTGTAAGCCAGCCAATACGTCTTTCAAAGTAATTTGGTTATCAGAGCAATACTTACGCAACTGCTTGGCATTAATATAAATGTGCTTATTGTCTGGTTCAATCCTTACAAACAAGTCATTAAACTTAGGTTCTAAGATTGGCAGTTGTTCCATGCCTGAGCGCTTGTCGGCTTCGCCATTAATAACCAGCACGGCTGCACGATGCGAATTCATAAACTCACCAATTACGCTAGCTTGAGTAGTAGCTGGGGCTTTAACTTCAGTACGCATTACCTTAAGTTCTTTAATAATCCAGTCGTATACACGCTTAATATCAAAATCAATAATACCTAAATCCTTAGCAATTAAAGCGCCAGCAATATTACATGCACAAATGGCCGACCAGAAACGTTCTCTATTTGTAAGGCCGACGGCTTTGTCTAAGCGTTGCTGAACTTGCATGACTAGGTCAATAGCTGCTTCTAAGTCGCTTACTAAATACTTAGCATACTCAATACCGGCATGACCATAGTTATCGTATAAACGGTTAAATGTCTCGTCGGCTTCTTCTTTAGTAAGGTTACCAGTAAGCTCAATCTTGTATTCCAACAAGCGCATAAACTCGCCATCTGGTGTAGATTTAAGCGTAGACAACTTATCGTAAAAAGATGCGTTAGAACTACACAGCACAATTGTTGCCCATTTGGTAGCGTTAATACGCTCAGCGTTAGAGTGCTGTTGCATACGGTTTTTACCACGACCCTGTGATGCGCTATAAGCTAAGTCAGAAAAGTGGTCACCGGATAGCTTAGTAACCTCATCAATCGTCACAGGTAGATTATTCATAACACCCATACGGTGGATGATAGCGTTCATTGTATCCTTCCATTGCAGCATTAATTCTTCTGGGTGGCCCCATACACTATTACACATTTTAAGAATCGTAGACTTACCAGTACCTGATGTATTGTTAATCAAGTTAATGATGCCGCCCTTGAAGTTCAAGTGTTTAAGTAACGGTGCACCAAACGCAGTAAAGAAGCCAAACGCATGTGGCTCAAAACCGGGGGTATCATAAACTTTAACGGTTTTCTTCCAAGAGTCAAAATCCCCTGCCGGTTTTAAATGGTCTGATAAAGATCCTGTTACGGTAGATGGTGGGCTATAAGCTACCTTATCTGCAGATATTTCTTGTTCGCCCACAATAAATTTTGTGTCTTTGTCGGCCCAGCCGAATTGATTACGCATAACTTCTAACTCCATTTTATGTTGTAGATTTTTAGCAGATGTAATGACATACGACATAACTGCTTCCATTTGTTTTTTACCGCCGAGCACGCCATGAAATCCTAGACGTCCCTTCAATAACTCCAGCGACATTACATCTGTGGCGGCCATAGTAAATTCTTTAACCCCATCTTTTGGTAAGTGCAATCTAAACAGAAGTGACTCACCTTTGGCCGGGTCATACAAGCGTTTGACTATATAGAAGTCATGCTCGTAGATACTAATTGCATCTTCTCCATCTTCATCTGTTTGTATTCTGACATATACGCCGCCAGTCTTGCCTCTGAAATACGGAAATGGATACTCTGGAATATCGAATATTTCTTCTGTACCATCCTCCGCCGTTTCCACGACGACATTATCTTCTGCCACAGCAATTTCGGATCCAAGCTGTATCGGGCTCGATATCTTGCCCTTGTTTGTGCATCCTTCACAGCCCGCCGAGTTGAGCTTTTGGAATGTTTCGCACGTATAGGGGCCCTTCGTAGAGCGGGCCTTTCTCTCCGTAATCTCTGGCGCATAGTCGGGATGCATCGACGATATTTGGTGTATTGCTTCATTGCTATCTATACAAGCTGCCGCTATCGACAAGCCTGCTCTCCATAACGGTTCTTCAATTGAGTCTTGATTTATTACAATATTTTCAAGCTGGGCACAGCCTTTACCATTCATGGTTTTAATCATGATTGTTTTAAAGCGGCTTTGCTTGTTACTTATTAATGCCTTAGTTACTTCATCAAGTTTCTTAGGTACCCAGTCAGGCGCAATCAATACGCCGATTACAGACTTGACTGCTTCGTACTCAAGCTCAGGTGCAACTGCCAATATTTCTACAGGTAAACCTTCTTCGTCTTTAAAGTTAAGCGTACCAGGTACACGCAGAATAGATGCGTTGTCGGCAGTGCGTGATGGGTCAGCATGAAACTCATATTCTTCACACAATGCTTTAAGGCGTTCAGCAACGGGCTTCCACTGTAACCGATTGATTACATTAGTTAATCTCCAATATGCATGAATACCACGACCTGAATTGACAATCATCGGCAAAGGTAGGTGCACCTTTGCACAGAACTCCTTGAGAGCCGATAAGCCCTCAGCTTGATCTGCATATGGCTTACCCAAGCCACAATCGATGTCAATCCAAAAAGCTTTAATTATGTCGCCATTAAGCTGAATACGCCCTTCTTTGGGGTCTTTATATTTAGCGCAAGCAAAATACACATTGCATTGTTCTTGCAATAATTCGTCAATCTTTGTAGCAGCTTCCGCAATAGTTGCGTGAAAGGTTTGTTTAGGCCTTCCATCATCTTGCCGTAAACCGACTATGCAGTAGTACCCTTCACCTTCTGGTGCTAGTACCTGCGTCAGTATATCTGTCGTCGCCATATAACCTCAGAACCGAAAAGAAAAGGGCAGCATGGGGTTCGGCAATACCCCGATTCGCTCCGTCAAGCTAGCTGCCCCCGTAGACTTACTTCGATAAAAACTTTTGTATTAATTCAGCTTTGCGTGGATGGGGTTTTGAAGCCCCAGTAAACCAGCTATATACCGACATACGAGAAACGCTAAACTTTTCAGCAACTTCCCATACAGGTATATCGTTAGCTATACAATGCTGCCCAAGCTGAACCCCAACTAAATCAGGGTTAGCAGCTTGAACTGCTTTGACCAAGCGATAGCTGTAGCCTCTTAGACTCATTCGGAATCGTCAGTAGACCAACCGCTCATTACGGCTTTTAAGTCACGCTTAGGTGTCGGCTCGGCTTTCTTTTCGTCACGCTTCTTAGGCTCAGAAATAACTTCGGCTTCTGCTTTTGGCGCCGCTGCAACAGGCGCAGCTAATTTCTTAACACCATCAGTTTGGGCAACAGTCATAGCAATAGCATTCTTAGAAGCTGGGGTCTCGCTTAACTTAACCGCTTGTTCCCATTCGTTCTTTTCCAAGAAACGTACTGGGCGAAAAAACAACTTGCCGACTGTTGAGTCTTCATCAAACCGCATTTCAGTAACCAAGTTAATTAAGTTGTAACCTTGTGAGCCAACATACTTAGCGTATTGGTTGAAAGGCATGTGGTCTAAATCACCGGGGTCTTTCATGTCGTAGAAGATTGACTTAGATTGCAATGTCATTTGATAAACATCACCACCTAAATCAGAAGCTAAAGCTACTGCAATACGACGGTTTTTACGGCAGGCTTTAGTATTGCCTTGGCCAGAACCATTAATGTCTTGTGGACATCCTGTGCAAGACGAAGCTTGTGGCTCTTTAACAGAAGCATCAGGTTTCTCACCATCGTTAGACCAGCAATCGGGAGGAGCGATATCGCCCTTTGGATCCCATGCTTTTGCATAGAAGGTTCTAGAAATATGTTTAGATGCGTTAACAATTACTACTTCCAACTTGTTAGTGTTGGTTTTTGAAATCTCCGCACCATTTACTTTTAGCACGAACTTATTTGGTCCAAGCGCAATACGCTTAGTTTGACTTTCACCGCCACCCGATAGGGCTTTAGTTACATCATCAAGTTCGACTTCTTTAAGATAGTCGGGTAGATTTTGGTTGAACAAGGCGACGTTACTCATTTGCTTCTCCTTACAGTTATAGCGTATGTGCGTTCCACATTTAGACCGGCGGGATGCTTGTCCGGATTCTCCTCCAAGAATTGCTTCATGTTGGTTTGGTGAATTCTTCTTTCTAATAATTCGGGGGATTTTTGTTCAAACAAAAACTCGTAAAACTTCTCCCAATCATTAGTCCAGAAGCGTGACTTGACGCCTCGCATAGCAGTGCCGTGTTGTGTCTTAATGCTGTCGGCACCGGTCTGCTTGCAAACCTCAAGTATCTGCTGGGAAATAATTTCTAATTGCTCATTTAAGTCGGCTTCTTTGGATTCCAACTCACGGCGTATATCATCACGTGCGTCACGAATTTTAATATATATCTCGACCAACTTATCTATATTGGCGACGGGTTGAGCTACCGCTTCGGTATCTTGTGTCATTTCGTTTTCCTTAAGTTATCTCGGATCTTTGTCCGATGATTAATATTACTACAACTACTTTACTGTGTCAACTACTTCTTGTTTATATAAGTCAATTATTTTTTCATGAACATCGAGCTTATTTTGCAACATATGATACAGCTTTGTCTCTACGGGACTACCCTTAATATGCACAATAGTCATCTTGTTTGTTTGCCCTTGCCGATCAATACGTGCATTAGCTTGTAGGTAAGTCTCAATAGAGGTTACCGGGGCATACCAAATAATAGTATCTGCTGCCGTTAGTGTGACACCGTGTGAAGCTGCTTGAGGTTGTATGAGAAGTACACGTGGCTCTGGGGTTTCTTGAAATTTCTTGAAAATTTCAGTTCGTTTGTTTACCGGAACCGCACCATTTATAACTTCGCAGGTAATACCTACCCCTCTCAAATGCGCACTGAGCAGTTCTATTGTATGCGTGAATGGCACAAAAACAAGCACTTTGTGGCTAGCTTCTTCGATAACTTCCTCGATAACACGTAGGCGGTTAGACACGTCAAATTCAACAACAGCACCAGTATCAGAATAAACAGCCCCACCAGAAATCTGCAGGAGTTTATTAAGATTAATAGCAGCATTAACGGTGCTGACTTCTTCTCCGTCTGCCACCATAAGCATTTCTTTTTTGAGGAGTTTGTAGTATTTCTCCTGTTGCGCAGTAAGGGGGGCGTCCCTGAAAACATGTGTCACCTCTGGTAGGTCTAGGCAATCTTTTTTCTCAAATCTGATTGCGGGTTGGAGTGCATTAAATACGGTTTGCTGAGCATCGGGTTTAGGTAACCATCGATACTTGCTAACATTAACCATAGTTTGGTCACGGAAAGAACCAAAGAATCTAGGCACATTATCAGGCACGCACATCTTAGCTAAGCCAAAAGCGTCAGTAGGGCTTTGTGCTGCTGGTGTACCAGTCATCATCCATAACCAGGTACGTGGAGTAATAATATTATTAAGGGTCTTCCAACGCTGGGTGCTAATGGTCTTATACGCATTAGCCTCATCAATAATAATTAAGTCAAAATTGTTTCTTGCAATGTCGTCGGCTACGATTTCAACGCCATCATAATTAATAATTACAAACTGAGCATCGCTATCAATAATTGCTTTACGTTTAAGCCTGTCCCCATAAGCTACGGCAACTTTACGGTGCATAACAAACTTAAATAAATCTGCCTGCCAAGCCGATTGCATAATAGATAGCGGGCAAATAATAAGAACACGACCAATCCGATTTGTTTCCATTAAATAATCTGCAGCCCATATAGCTGACGCTGTCTTTCCTGTGCCCTGCTCGTTAAAACAAAAAGCACGTTGGTTTAACGTTAAAAAATTGGCAGTATCTTTTTGATGCGCCATAGGTTTAAATAACCCAGGCCATTTGTATTCTTTATTAATAGGCGAAGGTATGTTTTTAATCTTCAGTTTATTAAGAGTTTGTGCTTCTTCTAAACCCCAATGAACAGCAACCTTGTGTAGTTCACCATCAGTTTCAATTACTTCGCTTTTAGGTATACATTCAGTTATTAAATTCGGTCTGCGGGTAGTTACTACTATTGCTTTATTATCGACTATTTCCATTTTTGGGTTTATTCCGCTTTATTGTATGGTCTGAATTTCGACTATAGGATCTATTTGCACTAGCTGCTTTTACTCTGAGATTGGACTTAACCGTTTTGCCGCCCTTGGATAAAGGTGTTTTGTGGTCAACATCTTTTCCGTCTCCTTTGTGAGCCAGCCCAGCTTTCTCCATAATTCTTCTCGCTTTATTTCTCTCCGCACGCTTTTTCTTAACGGCTGGCGTACCGTCGTACATTTCGTATTCATGTTTGTAAGGTCTTGGCTTGTTCACATAGGGCATATCGGTCTCCTTCTTTGCGGAAATAATAGACCGAACCATCGGCCAATACTATATATTTTATGCCAGATTGGGGGTCAGATCCAAGCATATCCTGCAAAATGCTTTCAATTTTAGCTTTATTAGGCGGGTCGTGGTCAACCCAACCAGCAAAAGGAATAGGCTCGTTCATTTGATCCTCTTAGCTATTTCACGGTTTACATACCAAACTGCTTTGCGCAGGTCTTCTACATCATTATTTTTCTCATCAGCACGCCATATATATTTCATAGCATTACCTAAATTAAACCCCATATGTTCTGTAATTTGAATACACTCTACCCCACTTGGGTGGCTAGTGTAGTGCTTAGGATGATTAACCATATCATGCTTTTGATTGGTTTCGGGGTAACACATAAGGCACTTTTGCCCCCTAGGGAAAGCCCTACTATGGTTTGTACAGAACTCCAAATCATTAGTGGTCATAATTAAATCCTTGGTAGGTAACCGCTAAATATATAAGAGCCTGTATGGGATAGCTGTGCCCAAGGCGCCGCCCAAATTTTATAGCCTGCTTCTCTAGCAATCTTGCAAAAATGGTAGTCTTCCGATAACAAACGATTACCCGACGTAGCATCAATGCTAGTGGCAAAGAATTCTTTTATAGCTTTTGGGGTGTGTTCAGTATCAGTAGCAGCAAACATATCGTTCATGTATTGAGGAACTTTGTCAGATAAACCTTCAAATACTTCACGCTTAATTAACATAAATCCTGTACCACCATTTGCAATTTCAACGGGGTCGGAAATGTTTGCCGAAAGATGGGTTTCTCCATTAACCGCATTAACTACAAAGATACCCGTATGGTCTTTGAGTTCGGTAACTGGCACGCCAGCCTTTACTGCGGCTTCTACTTGAACCCAGTTAATTTCTTTCTTAGGATATAACCCACAAATAACGTCTTTATCTGCAGCTATCATAGGAAGAATATCAGCGGGACGAAAGCCAATATCGGCATCAATAAACATCATATGAGTGCAGTCGCTATCTAAAAAGTCGTGCGTTAAACTATTGCGGGCACGGGTAATTAAAGACTCGTTCATCATATGAGCGTACTGCATACCAACACCAGCACCGCCAAGCACCCCAGGCATAAGTAACATACCTAATGTATAAGAGCCGTTACATAACCCACCGTACATGGGGGTAGCAATAAAAAGTGTTTTTTGTGTCATATCAAAGCATCCTCAAATTCAAATTTAGGTTTTTCTACTACGGTTCTTTTGTAAGTCCAGCCATTCCTGAGCGATACTATTGCGAGTGCTTCTTCCTTTCGGCTTACTATACGCATTAGCTGTCCTAATTCGTCGAAAAGTTGGTATAGCGTTCCACAATTCATATGGTTTTATTCCTGGCTTTTTGTTTGGTAGTCGGCGTAATACATCATCAATAATTTCTATAA
>JGI24890J29729_1001089_pt1 | contig 13343 bp, 8 predicted proteins | sample FreactcultureFD7_FD_29729 | JGI IMG/M metagenome (IMG submission 29729)
GCAGCAGCACCTTCAGCAACAGGAGCAGCAGCAGCAGCTTGAACTGCCGCAGGTGCCTCTGACATTAGCGGGCCAACTGCCGCAGGGGAATCATAAGTTATTGCGGACCCAACTTTGTCAGCACCAAACAGACCAGCCGCTTTATCGTATCCTGCACCTGCAAGTTTGCTAGTTCCATAAATCTGCGCTCCAGTACCCAAAGCACTGCCTAATCCGCCTTGTTCTTGCTTGGGCATCTGTCCAGAACGTTGAGCTTCAAATTTGCTTTTGAGCTCTGCGGGAGATTGCGGGTTAAGATCAACCATCCCCATGTACCCACCAGAGAAATCCGGCATTCCAGAGTAAGGCATCCCACCGGCGCCAAAACCATGCCTTGGAACAATGCCGCCACCATGTGCCGCAGCAGGAGCATCCCCGAACCAGCTCTTGTCGATATCGTATTTGCCGCCAGCCCCGATTGCACCTGACGTCTCCTTTTGCAAAACGTCACCTGTTTTAGGATCAGTAACGGCTTCCTTGCCAAGTAGGCCGCGCTTTCCTGCATCATAACCGGTGCTTAACATCTCTGCGGTTTTCCCAGCAGCGTTAATGTCCTGCATAGCAGTCTGCAATCCACCGGCCTGCTGCCTAGGTTGGAAATTAGATGTTGCCAGCTTAGGCACAGTGAGAGTTGCTTTTGGAACATAGGTTGCAGCCGAACCATGCGGATCTTGCTGGGACGACCCGCCATANAGGCCNCTCTGCCCGAAAGGCCCAAAAGATTGTTTCTGCTGGGCAAGAATTGCTTTTAGATCATCCGAATCAAGGATAGANCCNCCNCTGGCAAAGTTGCCCGGCTCAAGCACAGCCCCGCCCATCGACTCAGGCACCAGACCGCCCATAGCACGAGCATGCCGTGCTCCAGCAGTTGCCTTTTCATAATCAACAGTTTTATACCCACCAGACAAACCAACAGCCTCTGGNTGCTTCTTTTCAACGTCCTGCGCCAACAGCCCGATCTGAGTCCGATCATCGCCATTGTACTTGAACGAATAAATCGGCTGACCATCATTGGTTTTACCAATTTTCTTGATGTCGTGCTTTAGCCGCTTGTCCGAGAAGAAAGATGTTGGTTGGACAGTGGTTGTAGTTGAACCAGACAAAGCACCCGTGCCCATCGCAATGTTGGCAAGGAACTGGGCCGTCTGGAAATCGTAACCGCGCTGTTGCAGGAACTGCTGGTATTTGGCCGTGTCCTGAGCCTGCTGTGTCTGCTGTCCAAGAGTGCCCGCTCCAATGACAGCCTGCCCACCTTGCAGGCCCGCCTGTTGAGCTCCTGTGCCAATGCCGGCATATTGCTGCCCCGCCTGCAAACCTGTTTGGACGCCAACGCCCTGCTGCTGTTGAGCTGTAGCAAGGGCATTTTTATACGCATCAGCATATAACGGAGAAATAGCCTGAGCCTGCGCCAGCTCTTGCTGACCTTGCAGGATAGATCTTTGAACACCTGCTCGATCGCCGCCAAACGCACCAGCTTTGATAGCCTGCGTCTGCAAACCTGCGCGGTCAATCCCCTGCTGTTGTTGCAGTGCTTTCAGTGTTGGATCAACAACCGACTGGATATACGGGTTCTGGTATTGCTGGATTTGAGCTGCGGTAAGCGGTTGAGCGGCCTGCAAAGCGCTCTCAGTCATGCCGGCGGCCCGAGTATAATAAGGCTGGGCTGCCTGCGAGTACTGCTGGGTCTGCGAAATGCCTTGTTGTTGAGTCTCAGTTACAGGGGCAACAAATTCGCCCCCGTACGCTTGAAACGGCGTTTTGGCGACTTCTTCTGCTCGCGCATTAACCGAGTTATATCGCGCCAACACCTCTGGTGGTATTTGTACTTGAGATGTTGAAGTGCCGCCTTTACCGCCGCCCATTGCCTACTCCGATTTTAGATGGGGCATGCCTGTCTTTGCCCCATAAAGGAAGAACGCACCGTTTGGTTGCCCGAAGATCCGCTCATACATACGGACCTTACCAGCGGTTCGGTGGTTCGATAATACACCAATTAGCAGTGGAATGCCAAGGGCATCCGCCGTCTTCTTAGAAAATTCGCACAATCGACGAGCACGACCACCTTTTGCCGATCGAAACTCTTTGGCGACAAAGACGCCTCGTTCTTCAAGCATCTGTGCGTCCGAATACCAAGATGTCGTTATCCTCAAAAGGACAGCACCTTCAGCAGTTCCATCCTCGTTTTCAATTATGCCGATCAAACCAAGATCCTTGTTCAAGGCCGCCCAGATCTCATTCAACAACCGAATAGGGTTAGGTGCAACAAACCCATTGTCCTCGCATGCCGCCAGCGCGAGGTTCATGCATTTATCAACATCCTCCGGCGTCCCAATTCTTACCCCCAGCTCTTCCATAGTGCCCCCTTAGTTTTTCTTAGGCCCCGGCAGATTTTTCAGCGTATCCACCGTCTTCTTTCTCATTTTAACAACAAAAGAATCCAGCACACGATGCCCAGCGTCAAGATCTCCTTCGCCCATATGCTCAACGTCTTCAGGAGAGATAACATACTCACCTCCGGCAACAACCACTGGAACAGGAGAACCATGAGTGGCCCCGCCCATCGCCCGCTTCTCTGGCAACCCCAATTGAGCATCTGCGCCGGGCATACCCTGCATTCCGGGGACTTTGGAAAAGATCGTATTCGCGACCTTAAACCCCGCCATGGTATTGCCTTCACCCATCGCTGAGATAATGTCAGCAGGGATCACATAGGCCCCAGATGGCACATGCACAGGCAAATGATCTGTTCTACCCGCCACAGGGCTATGGATAGGCCCAATATGCACCTTCTCAGACGCAGCAGGGGCATTACCAAAATACGACAAAGGCCCAACCTCGGACTTNTTTACCGCCGATGGGATAGCATCAGGTGCGCCACCATGNGCGTANTTTCCGCGCTTTTTTTTTACACGGCCACCTTTCTTGCGGGGCTGTTGATCTCCATCGCCGAAGACGTTCGTGTAGTCGCCTTTAATAAATTTCTGAAGTCCACTATCGCCCTGCGGTTGTTCTGCCTGCTCGACGGGGGCCGCAGCTTGTGTACCCCTTATCGGTGTGCTGAAGATATAACCACCGCCTTGCTGAGTGCCTGCCCCCATGCCTTTTGGCAAGCTCTCACCCATGGGCCGGATAACGCCACCATCGCCGGGGTCATAGTAATACGACATCTTAGGTTGNGCTTCAAATTCAGCCGGCCGCGATGGAGGCAGCACTGCTTTGCCTGAAGCTCCTGAACCAGAAACAGGGGACGCAACAAGCGCCTTCCGCGAAAATGTTGGGTCAGGATATTCTTCTACTGTTCTGTTGATATCTACTGATTGCGGGACAAGGGCTCTCCGACCATATGTGAGATCTCCAGATCCTTCAACAGCGCTAAGGACATTNGGTGGGTATGCACTTGCCGCTGCACGATCATAAGGAGGCATTGCATATGCGTCCTCTGGCCCTGTTTCAGCTCGGACCACAGGTTCTTCACGCTGACTTAGCGGGTTATAAGTGTCCCCCGCCCACGCAGGTTTTTTCCGTGTCCCCACATAAGGNTCTGTACCAGTCATTGGAATAGTGGGGTCAAGTTCTCTTATTTCACCNTTGCGAATTTCGGATCCGCTAGTCATGCGTTTCACTGGTGGACCTTCAGTGAAAAACTTCCTAATTGCATTTTTAATAGGAGTTTCCTGCTCCGTTGCGCCTNTTGAAACACCTTCTGGCGTTGCCCCCTCGTATTGGCGNACAGGTAAATCAGGGGTCTTACGCGGGGGTTTGCCCGTATAAGATGCCTTAATCATTTTAGCGATATCCTCAAAGTCTAGCGGAGGCACTTCTTTGCCGTCTTTAAACCCCATACGACCGCCATAAGCACGGACCTTGCGAGCTGTACGCAGCGCAATGGCCACCGCCTGCTTCTGAGGCCGGCCTGTGTGCATCAACTCGCTGATGTTAGAACTGATTGCTTTCTTGGACTTACTTTTTTTCATGGGCATTTGATCGTCCTCATGGAGCATTAATAATATTGTTGGCAGCGTCAGCTTTACTATCACCTCCTGAAAGAGATATAGTTCCCTTACATATGTTGCCAGTTGCTAGATTGTAATTTGATCCGCCAGCGATACTGAAACTAGAGACTGAAGATGTCAGCACGTTTCCAACGATCGAAATTTTAGTGCATGATGTTAAAATACAATCAGTTTGGACGTTGTCATGAAAAGAATTTCCGCTAATATTCATATTTGCTGTGCTAGTAACATTTATCCCGTAATATCCTAGAATAAATTGGCACCCAGACACAGTTATACTAGTGCTTGTACTATTAGACGTTGAGGCTATTTGCAAACAATCTTGAGTTGGCGGTGGATCATTGGGATACGAAGGAGAAAATTCACTCCCCGTAAGTTTCCAATTTTGCGCTCCACTCAATAAGCAAGCAGGTTGAGACCAAGTACTTGTGAATGAACATCCGATAGCCGCACCCCAATGCTGATCTACAACTCGAAGGCCGCCTAATTGTCCATTTGTAGTGCACGATATCAATCGAACTCCTTCGTTAAATACACCTGTTACATAAGTATTTAAAATTGAAAACCCCCAATTAGACCCATTTTGTACATCAACGTCAATAATGTTTGTATCGGTGCATGTATCTAGATAAAAACCATATGCAGTATTTGAGATAAACAAAGTAGAAAAATGCGAATTAGCATTGTATTGCGTATAAATTCCATAATNAAAATAGAAAATTTCTATGTTGTGTATGAATATATAGTTTATTCTATAGCCCCCGCCACCAGATGCTGGAGTTGTACCTTGCAACCGAATTGCCGTGCACCCCGTTTGAGAGTTTCCGTCAAACCTTAAATTGCTAATTTCCGGACCCGTTGGGTATGTTGTAGTTCCTGCGGCTTGGTAAAATATTGAAATATTGTTGCTGCCAGCTCTCAAAATTGTTGCGTTAATTCCTGCCCCAAGAATACAGGTTCCTGCGNGAAGAGTAATTTGATTGACTAAATAAGATCCTGCCGGAATATACACCGCCGTGGACGCATTAACCGCATTTTGAAACGCTGTGGTATTGGTAGCAGCGCTTGCGCTAGGGCTTGCACCAAAGTCAGTGACACTGACCCAATCAGCGGCCTTAGCCTGCCATGTCCNCGTAGAAGCGCCCGTTCCAGTTGCCGTNAACCCTTGGAAGGAAGGCGCTACGGCCCCATTCCCTGTGTATGCGTAACCAGTGGGACCCGTCACGGATGAGCCGCTGCCGGCAGGACCGGTGGGGCCCGTAGGACCAACAGTGCCAATAACGTAAAAGTTCCATGGGTCACTAGGTCCGCCATATGTGCCTGCGCCTAAGGTAGTATCCACGGTTAAAATTAGCGTTGTAGATGAAAAACTAGCGATAACACCGTCCATATATTTCGTGGGATCGCCTGAATATGCCGCACGGATTCGATTGCCTGCTCCGAATGCAGATGCCGCAGATGTTAAATTTGTTGTAAATGTTTTACTTCCAGTGCCAATCAACACGGCCGTGGAACTTGTTAAGGTATAACCATTCCCAGTAGGGCCAGTAGGGCCGGTGGGACCAGTAGGACCNGTCGGACCGGTCGGGCCAGTCAAACCAGTAGGTCCCGTAGGACCAGTCGGGCCGGTGGGACCCGTAGGGCCAGTAAGGCCAGCGGGACCGGTAGGACCTGTCAAACCGGAAGAACCTGTAGGACCAGTAGGGCCTGTCGGACCGGTGGGGCCCGCACCTGTAGCGCCTGTCGGGCCGGTAGGCCCTGCAACTGTAGATGATGCCCCGGTAGGGCCAGTAGGGCCGGTTGCACCTGCGGGGCCGGGTGCGCCATTCAGATTAATAGACCAAAGAGCCCAAGTTCCAGATCCACCTGATGATGAAATAGAGGCAACCAATGTTGTGCCGCTATAACTTGTCACCGTCCCNATCATGTANTTGGTGGGGGTTGTAGTGTACGCGATAATAATTTGTTGACCGGGCGTATATGAAAGACCAGACCCGACCGTGAAGGTCAATGAACCTGTGGCCACAATGGTTCTTGACGTAGTGCTAGTTGTCGCGAACAGATCTCCCGAAGGGCCGGTGGGGCCAGTCGGACCAGTAGGGCCGGTAGGGCCTGTCCCAGACGGGCCCGTTGCACCAGTCGGGCCGGTTGAACCAGTCGGGCCAGTGGGACCGGTAGGACCTGTCCCAGACGGACCCGTTGCACCCGTTGGACCAGTTGGGCCGGTAGGACCAGTGGGGCCAGTGGGGCCNGTNGGGCCGGTGGGGCCAGTTGGACCTCTTGCACCGGTGGGCCCTGTTGGACCAGCAACGGTGGAACTTGCACCTGTGGGNCCGGTGGGGCCGGGAACAGTAGAGGTGGGGCCNGTNGGNCCAGTGGGACCGGTAGGACCCGTGGGGCCAGTTCCTGTAGGGCCNGTGGGACCTGTAGGGCCGGTGGCACCAACGCCGGGCCCTGTCGGGCCAATAGGACCTGTGGGGCCAGTGGGGCCAGTTGTGCCTCCCCCGCCGCTGCCGGCAGGCCCTGTTGGGCCAATAGGTCCGGTGGGACCCGTAGGGCCTACAATGTTGGAACAGAGCAACTGCTGGCCAATGTTATTCAGCGCGACAACCGCGTTTTTTTGTACCGTGAGGATGTCGTCTAAACTTGCCATTAGTACTTACCGTCCTGCTGAACACGATACCGTATGTTACCAAGCCGCCAGAATGACCCGTAGTCGCTGCTTTCNAATTTCATTGACACAAGGCGGCCCCTCATTCTTGGCGTAATGAACTGGGTTGCCTGTGTCATTAAAAATGGTCCATATTTCGTCGCTGGTTGCTCCTCCGCAGTAGGTGCCGTTCCAGCATAGTCAGTCGTGTAAAACGTCAGGTATACGTTAGCACCTTGCGTTTGGTTGTAGTAGCCCCATTTCATGTCCGGCCATATCTGGTCAACGAACATTTTAACATCGGCCTCTGACATTGCAAAGTAACCCGTCTGGAATGACGAGTTCATAGCAGATGTGCCGGCATCTGGGGAGGTCTCATGCTGATAGATAACCGTGTCCGTGCCAGCTCCGATNGGTGGGCCTAATACGGATTCNTTAATCCATGCCGTGCGTCCTAATGCACCATAATCCCAAGCATCAAGNAGGAAGTTGTATTTCACATAGGCCGCAACTTCTCCGTTGCTCTCCTTGGTTGGGTAATACCAAGAGACCTCGCCAAAGCGGGAGTTTGCCGCAAACCTAATCTTGCCCGTGTTTGTCATGTCTAGATCTTGGAAAATCACATCCCACACAGGGCATTTGATAGGCTCAGGCCCTGACCCACCAAGTCTGAAAAACTGACTTTGCCCCATCCAATAAACAATACCATTGACAGAACCAGCCGCTTTGCGCCCGATCAGGCCGCACCCAACCCCAATTTCGTTGAACTGATACACATATGGCAAACCTACATACTGCATCGCCCAAAGACCGAGATCCGTCCAGATAAGGCCCTGCTGAGGCCCTTGGATACATTGAACAATCCGTGAGCCTTTTGGGATGCGATANCCTCCGGCTTGGTTCGTCGGAGTAATTTCCCAAGCATTGTAATTTTCNACATCGCACCATCTGATCTGTAANGGATCTACAATGCCGGTNTATGTTGTCCCCCACGCAATAATCTGGCGCTGAGGCATGGCAACAAAGACCCCTTGATTTACAGGAGGCGCTTCAGGGATAATTGTTGCTGTTTGACTGTTTGTTGTGGGATCCCATGTGTAGATAGGGCCCTCGTATGGGTTAGCAATAAGGATTTGCCCCCAATTGTCCAAGCACCAATCGGTCGCGTTAATAGGGGTTCCAGCATTCTGAGACGTTATAACTGTCCCGGTGCCATATCCGCCGCCGCCATATGCGCCCGTACCATAGCCGGTTATAGCACCCAGTGGGCCTATCCCATTATACAGAGTATAGCGCAAAAGGCCGCCATTTTGTGGGACGTTTGTAGCAGTCGCGGCCACTGTTGAGGATGCGTTAATGTAAAAAATATCGTTTGGTGATGCNCCGTCCAAACTGATGACGGAGTAATTTCCGTAAATTACTGCGCCATTTGTGCTCGTTGTGTTGCCCACGCGAGTTGCTACCAAAGATGTATAGGTGTCTCCTACTTGAAACCCATGGTTAGGCAACGTAACACCGATTTGATTGCTGTTAATTGTAGCCGCAGAATAAAGAGCGACAGTTGCAACAGATGATATGCTTGTCGCTGGGCTAGCCGCGTTAATGTAAAAAGAATTTGATGTTAAGGCATAGCACTGGTACTGCCCGAACAATATCAAGCCGCCAACGCTAACCTGCGTTTGAATATAAATAGTGTCGTANTNGTCAATATTGCTGTTGGCGATCGTTATGACCACTTGATTGGCGTTTGACGCCGGACTTACTGCTTGGGTGGCAAAATTAACCGTAGCATCCGCCGTAATAGACTGGGGCGTAATGTCTACTGGATAATCGCCGATTGTTGGATCGCCGCTATTTTGCCGCGAATAAAGCAAGGTGCGNCCCGTACCAGAAATTAACCCGCCGCTATCATAGGTTCCGGTTGCCGTACTTGTTACCGTGACTGAAGTTGTCGTCGGTTGACCTGTAATGATCCAATTGCCNTTATACGCCGATGGAGTTACACCGGATACCGTAATCCCGTACCCAGTGATGAAATTGACCGCAGTTGAAAACGTAAAGGTAACCGTTGTTCCATTTCCGACAGCATTTGTAATGACTGCTGGGGCAAGACCCTCTGCGCCGATGCCAAGGTACGACACGGCATTTGTGTCTTCCCATGCCCAGAGAGCACGGACGTAGGATCCTATTGCCCCGCCAGAGACAAACTGCTGCCANCCGCCTAATTTNTGAACAATAGCGCCTAANGTCCGATCGGGCATAAACCGGATAANNTGACTTGACGATATTGCCGCTTGGTTAAGGGCAGGTGTCTTGGTCTGATCAACACCGGGCAGGATTTGAAACGCCGCATGAGACATTGGTTATCCCCGTGTTGGCGTTGCAACTTGAGCAGGCGAATATGCCGTCCACCCAGCAGCTTGGAACTTCTTGCGAGCCTCTTCGACAACCGCACCTTTTAACAGACCCTGATACTGACTTTCATATGAAACCGCCATCTGAGGATCGTCATTGGCACGACCAAAGTTGCGCTGATAAGCGCTGACATAAATCATACTTGCCATNATNAGCANATCAGGAAGNTACAAACTGACAAATGTTGAGGTAACCGTACNATTCGTGCCATCGCCAAGGCTTGGCGGGCGAACCGTGCCTGACACCTGCATCGTGAATGCGGCATTTGGAGTGGGCCCAACCAAGATATTGTCGCTGGTGGTCCCGTATGTGGCAAGATCGCCGCCATACATGGCAAAGTACATCGGAACACCCGCAGCCGCAGGGTCACCATAGACGTTTCGAATAAACTCTTTCGTCGTCGGGATTAGTGGGCGATATGCGGTTGATGCATAATTAATGTTAAGGGTCTGCACCGTGATAAAGTCTGACGCTGGAATGGTCANAANATTAGTGCCGCTTGAAAGGGTGTAAGTCCTGACAACCTGCGTTGAGAGAAAGTCTATATCGCGATAAATGCGGTTTTCCGCATATGTCAGCATCTGAGGCAAAATGGCCAAGAACGCACTATTCGTCGCTTCGACAACCGCCAAAGTCGATATTTGCGTGATGTAACTGGTTGTGCCAGAAACGGTGCCGTCATAGGAAAGGCCAGTGGTCATACGAACCCTCGCAGATTACAGAACTACGCGCCAGCCTCACGCAATCCTGTACTTATTATATGCAGCCGCTAGTTTAACATCATATTCGTTCTTTGCATAGGCTGGGCCGTTATATCCCTTAGCAAATCCTGCCCAGTCTTTGCTCTTCAACTCGTCCAACAAACCAGCAGCGTTAATGAATGCCGCCATCTGCTTTAGTTGGTTGGCCTCCGAGGCCATGGCATCTTTGACCATATCTTCTGCACTGTCGAACCCAACCATCTTGTGGTTGTTGCCCATGATTTGACCAAGGCCCCACGAAACAGAGCGTAACGCACAATCAAGGTCAATTTCACATGCTGCTTCAATCTCCGCATAGACGGCATCAGATCCTCTTGGATAAGGCCTCTTGCCCCATCTCGGATACGCGAGATTGGCCCCGACTGCCAAAGATTGTTTGTCAGGCTGGTTAGCAAGGAAACGATAGAAGTAATGGCGCTCAAACAACGCTTTAGGACGACCAGAGGCATCAAATCCGCTCCCACCTGTTTCGACTGTCAGCACGGCCCGCAAAACAGCAGACTCTACGCCCAACTCGCTAGCAATAGCAGGAATCTCTTCCGCCTGCATCTTTATCGCCTCACCGCAGAAGTCCATCATTTGGTAAGGCCTTTGGATTTTTCCCACGATCGCATGCCGCCAAACCCTAATAGTCCCACCACAAGCTCCATGAGACTGCCATCAAGAGGAGGTAAACCAGCAATGCCGTACCCAGTTGCCAATGGTCGGAAAACATATTGATAAGCAAGTCCAGCAGCTCCTATCCACCCAATCATCGGCCGCCACCCAGAAACAAATATGTTCGGGTTTGCCGCTTCAACAGCGTTAACATCTGTTTGTGCCTTGTCCCACTGCATCAAATCNTGACGCAATGCCGCCTCGGCCTTTGCTTTCTCAGCAGGGTCTGGAATAAATTTATCCAGAACTTTCAGCCCCGCCGCTATAGCATCATCAATCCCAAATGCCACGTTACTTATCCTGCTTGGTATACGTTAAATTGTCGAGTTTTTTAAAAACGATCTGCAAGTCCTGCCTGATCTGAGCGATGCCAATGTTGAAATCGTCCTTTTGGATATATTGGGCTGGCAAATCTTTTTCGATCTCATGCAGATCATGGCGCAATTCTTTGACTGCGCCCCATAGTTCGCGGAGCACCCAGCCCATCGTGCCGACAGCGATCCACAGGCCCATTTCGATCAAAGACTTGTACTGTTCCATAGTTAACCCTTCGCATCACTTCACCACTCTCGTGAAAGGATTATCCACGGTCTCAATGTACGCCGCGTTAATTTCTTTCAGCCTGTCCATCCACATGGAGTCCCACATGTGGATAGCATAGCAATCTTTCAGGCGCTCCATATTAACATCAACATTATCGGTTTCCAAAACCCAATATTCATAAAATCCGAACGGCAAAAACTTTTTCATGGGCAACACCAGAACTTTGTCTAAATTTTTCTTTGTTATCTCTATTGGCAAATTAACAACCTGCCACGCCCAACTATCTAATCCTTTCCTCAGCCCTTCAGCAAATTCATCCAACCATGCTCCAATAAACGCGGATCTTGGGCGAGAAAGCAAAACACCTGCATTGACAGTTTGCACCCCGTTTTCGTCTGCCCCCGTGACACCTTCAATGTCAGCAGATATTACCGCCTCACATTTCATTAGATCTCCAAAAGGTTTGAGCATAATGGAGTCCGTGTCTAAATAAATTCCTCCGTGCTCATGCAGTTTCTGAAGACGCACTAAATCAGCCTGATACTGCGGCCAATCGGTTAACGGCACCCCTTGGTAACTATCCAAAAGGTCAATTTTTATCATTGTAACAAATGGTTTAATCGCATCCCAATGCGGATTATTTTTAATGTCTTGATTATAATAAAAAAAGAANGTGTCTGGTTTTTGAATTTCGGCCGCCCGTTTAACCGCAAGATAATTTACAAAACTAAATTCCCGCGATTTAGGCGTGACAAACCACATCATATGTACAATGTTGGGAATACCTTGCTTCTTTGTAGCGGTTTCTATCCATTTAAGATTTTCCAACAACCTACTATCCTCAGGAGATTTTTCTACCGCTAACTTTGCCTGTGCAAGNGCAACATCTTTCAGCCCCAACTGCCAAGCCGAAATGCTTGCTAGGTCATGAGCCCAGTGCCCCCACGTTGTAGGGTCGCATGTGTACAACAGTTCTCTGTGNTCTATTTTTAACGCCCGAATGCTGTAGAGATAACACTCGTCCCACCGCTGTTGGTGATGCATCAGCAGCGCTAATTGGCACCAAGGTTCTCTGGTATTGGGTGCCTCTGCCGCCGCCAATAAGTACCACTTCTCGGCCTCTTGCTTGTTTCCTAGCCCTTCCCAACACTTGCCCGCCACGCGCATTGCATAACTACGCTCGTTTGGCCATGCCGCTTCAGGCATTTTTAGATACTTTTCAATTGCCTCAATTGCTTGTTCCCACCGCTCATTGAATGACAATTCCCGAGCATAATAAAAAGCATTCCGAGGGCANCGTGGGTCTTCCTTAACGGACAGCTCCAAAAGGTCCATATATTGCCCGCGTGACTTGGTCGGATCCGGCATATGAACCGCGAGCAGCATNTCAGTATGCGCCCAAACTTCAGTAATACGCCCATCCGTGATGGGGTATTCATGGCATGGGTGGTGCCACATATAACCGTGTCTGGCATGTATCTTTTCGTAGTAGAACACAATGTCTAGGCCCCAGTCGAATTTGTACCGAAGGCGCGTTGTATCGCCGGTCCAGACGCGCTCAATCTCTTGCCGCCAGCCGGGCTGTAGCACCTCATCAATGTCGAGGCTGATACATACGTCCACATCACGCGGGATTAACGCAAGAGCAGCATTCCTTGCCAGATCAAACCGCCACGGGGTGATGCAGATATCGTGCACTACAGCCCCATACTGCCGCGCTACATCAGGCAAGCCGTCATCAGATCCCGTATCAGCAATTACAATTAAATCTGCTTCTGCTGCCGATTCACAGAACCTAGGGATAAAATGCGCTTCGTTCTTACTGATTGCGTAAACCGCAATTTTCAATGCTACATTGCGAGGAGTATAGACAAAAACTCCAATGAACCCTTCTACAACATGCCACTGAGATTCCCCAAAAACAGAATGAAACTCGTCAACAGTCCAGTTGTCTGTAACATGCCGCTCGTAAGGGTTTCCCTCCCATTCATCTTGCGGAAGATACCCAATTGGAATGCTAATAATAACCGTCTCTGAGCATTTTTTCATTTTCTCAAACAAAAAACGGGCCTCAGCGCTTGTCATGTGTTCAAGCACATCGCCAAGAAATGCTACATCATAATGTTGGTCGGAATCCCACTCGCGGGCGTCAATGTTGTGCAGGGTCGGATATAAAGTCTCGAGATCATACTTCTCAATGTAGGGTTTCCAAATTTCTACCCCTGTCCATTCCAAATGAGGAAACAGCTTCGCATAAGTTCCCAC
>JGI24890J29729_1001090_pt1 | contig 13334 bp, 21 predicted proteins | sample FreactcultureFD7_FD_29729 | JGI IMG/M metagenome (IMG submission 29729)
TACTGCATTTGCATTAGTCAGCCCACCCGAAAGGATTGGCACAACATAAGCATTTGCAGTTGCAGTATTTAACGTAACTGCGCGAACAACACCGATTCGAANATTACTGAACGAATCGGCTGTAAATTGACTTACTGAATCAACGCTGGACATGGCCTACTCCTTAGCTAGTAGCAAAGGCAGACTGAGTAACCGATGTACCACCATTCGGGCCATACAGAGTGACTGTAATAGCAGCCGAATTAGTTGAGTTTGCCTGAAAGTTCACACCGTCTGACATGATAAATACAGCGGTGTTTACTGGAGCAATGTTCACCCAAGTCAACGACGAAGCGTTGTTTGAGGTGTTCATCTGAACTACTACGTTAGTAGTCACAGGCATTTGCCAAAGACCAGCAGGAATGGTTACAGCAGTACCAGCACCAGTGGTAACGGTTGCTGGTTGCAGATACGCACCGGCTGTACCCGTTACGGCATTAGCACCTGCTAATGGAATCTTATTACTAGAGAGTGACATTCTGGTTTCTCCTTAGAGCGAAATATTGTTAAAGCCGGTGACTACTGTGCATGACTTTGGCTTTGTGCAAACCATTTCTGCAATCATCAGGACGGCACCTACATAACCAATCTGCCAGTTCGGGAGAGTGGACTCAAAGCCTGTAAACGCAAACGAACCCTGCTCATGGATGTACAGAGACAGGTAGTTAGTGTTCAGGAAGTACACAGTACCTTCTGGGCAATACGGGTCTGGATAAATTGGCACACCGGCAACCATCAGAGCGCGGAAGCCGCTTTGTGGGCCGTTAGCATCGCCATCAAAGCCGTGACCCGGAGTGATGACATACTGTTCCTGACCCACATAGTCCTGAGCCAGCAACGTCCAAGTACCAAAGCCGCACACGCCAAAAGTCGGCACTTCAGCAGACTTCTTAACAGTACCAGAGATGTACTGAAGCATGTTCTGACGGGTTGGGTTGACGTTACCAGCGGTATATGAACCAGACTTCCACCAAGCATTGGCGGTTACGCTTCTGTCGATACCACCGTAGTTACCACCACCGGCTGGGTTGCTGGCTGAAATAGCGGCAGGCAGACCAGTAAACTGCTGATTGTTAGCAGCGGTATTGTTGTACAGCGAATAAGTCATGCCATCCATCATCACGTTGGTCGCATCGTTCATACGAGCTTCGATCAGAGGGATAATGGCGGCATCGTTCTGAACTGCGCCTTCCATGCCCAAGAATGGGACCGGAGCAATCATCAGCTTCAGGTTGAACTCAGCGTTGTAAGCACCCTGCTGGACTGAAGGCTGGTTGAACGAACCAGAGTAGTCAGACCACTGAGCATTCACGANCTGTGAACCCTGAACAGGAACGGTTACAGACGATACACCGCCTGAAGCCTGTTGTGAGTTAGCAATCAGCGCAGCCATCAACGGGGTGCTGTTGTAAATCTGCACCACCATCTTTGGAATAAACGCACGACGCGTAACGTATGTCAGTTCGNTNTATTGCGAACTGCCGCTTGCCGGAATTATGCCACCACCAATTGCCATTTGTTATCTCCGAAAAAGTTAAATACCAATAGGACGCGCAGATGACTGTCTACGCAAATCCGCCAAAGCCTGCGATGCTTCTTCACGCGCACCAGCAACTGGATTCTTCCAGTACTTACCCAAATCAAATTTCTTGATTGCGCTTGGGTTGTAGCCCGTCGGAGTTGGGGCAGCGGCTTGTTTCATCCACGACCAATACTCTGCTGCGGCCTCATGATTAGTAATGCCCTTATCGAGCATTACCTTCTCAATTTCTTCGATTTCTTCCTCTCGAACGCCCTTCTTCATCAGCTTCTGGCGGCGAGACTGCAAATCCTCAATCGCTTCCTTATCCCGAAGCCGAGCCTCAAGCTCGTCGACGCGCTTGTAAGCAGCACTGACCGCATTGGTCGTGGCTTCTTCAATCTCAAGCTCAGGAATCGGCATNTCCGGCTTGACCTTCTTGGTCATGCGCAGAAAGTCTTTTCTGGTTGCTGGATTTTCCGCAAGTACTTTAGCAAGTGCTGCCAGTTCGTCGCGGGCGCTGTCGTCAAGATTCTCAAGGCTCATAGGAATTACCTTACTTTGGGTTTAAGTGTTTTCTTAACTGCTTTCTTCATTGCTGCTTTTTTAGCAGCAACTTTTGCGTGCTTGGTCGCCATTTTAGATGACCTTTTTGCCGTCACCCGGCTTTTCTACACCCATCTTGCTCTTGGTGCCAGCCTTTGAAGCGCCGGAAAACCCACCGAGGTGAGCAAAACGAGGAGGATTGTAAATCTGACCATTCTGCTGCTGGTCAGAGGTTGCGTTTCTGATTTTCGATGCGCCACGAGGTTTGAAAAGTTCCACAGTTATTACCTTACATTTGAGGAGGAAGATTTGGAGCCGGTGCGCCAGCTCCAGCACCCATCGGAGGAGNTCCGGGCGCAGGGCCTTGGGCCATCGCCATTCCTTCGGGTGTCGCTCCACCGGCTTGAGGGAGCGATTGAAGCATCTGAAGAATCTCGTTTGTCTGAAGTTCGTTGGTCTTGCCCTTCTTAGGGCCAATCACACCGGCTAACGCTCTCAGTGCCGACACAACCTTTTGACCTTCAGGTGATTCGCTACCAAGAGCAGGCAGAGCCTGCTCGATCAAGTCCATCGCGGTAGACAGACTGACCATTGCGCCTTCACGATTGCCCATCTTGGGTTCAGGTGTAGACATAGGAGCTGACATGGGGCCAGTTGAGGCATCTGACATAGACGGAGACGCGGGAGCCTGCATCGGAGGTGCGGTCTTACCGCCCTGCTGCTGCGCAAGCATTTCCATCATTTTGTCATTCGGNATTGCCATAACTTCTCTCAAACAAAACTCGTAAAACTAAAGGGGGCTTTTATATTTTATTGCCCGCCCCCGCAGGCAAACTAGAAGCTCTTACGAGCATCTATTACTTGCGGGACTTGCGGCCCTTTCGTGCTTTGCGTGCCATGTTGATTATCTCCACATGCAGGGCCAACTTAGATGGGAAGTCAGCCAGACCCTCAATCCCAAGCGGGATTAGCTTTAGCGCCGATCAAGAGTTCGTGAACCCTTTCTCGGTACTCTGACTGAATTTCTACCACTGCTGATTTTATATTGCAAGGCAGGCGACTTATCAGCCCGATTGAGCGACTCTGTGGTCACTCTAGGCTGGTCTGCTTTGGGCTGAATGTTCTTCGGTAAAGCCGCCATTATTGCACCGCCTTAATGTCTGGCTTCTTACCTTCGCCCTTTGGCTTTTCCTGCTGTTGAGGCTGCTGCGCCTGCTGCTTTTCGCGCTTCTTCAGCTTCTGAATCAGCAACTGTTTCATCGGCGGCTCAAGCAGATCAATCAGGCTTTCCTTGTCGATAGCCTGAGTCTTGAACAGGTTGAACGCCAGCGACTTCAAATCCTCTGTAAAGATTGGGCTATTGCTATGCGCATCAACTTTCACCACGTAATCGCGTGTGAACTGTTCTGCAATGAACCGTTTTCCGGCTTCATCTGTGAAATGCGTCGGGTCATACACCTGCATCAGTTTCAGATACAACGTAGCAACCTTTTCCAGCGCATCTTCAACCACCAGAGCGCGTTTTTTAGCGCGGGATGAACCTAAACGAGCCAACTGGCTTGCATGACCTGCCGAACGCACGCCTTGCTCACCACGACCCGACAAAATGGCTGAAATACCCGATGCTTCTTCAAACATCGCGTCGATTTCGTGGATAACCTCGAATAACGATTGCGGCATCTCTGGTGCAAGCCGGTCAACCTTCGCATTGGGCATGTCCGAGGACAGTAAACCGCCTGCACGGTTCAGGGCAAAGTTCTTTTCGTCCAGAATACCCATGAATCCAGACACAGCGGTGGGTGGATTGACCTGTTTTGCCATCAAATCGAGTATTTCGGTCATGCGTTTGTTGCGTAGCTGCTGCAAATACATCAAGCGCTGCACTTCGGACAGCCCCCAGTAGTAATCGTACTGCGGATTCGGGCAAATCTGCACAAAAGGCAGCTCGCCTTTCAGGAACAGGGTGCCGCCGGGTCTGTCATAGATGAAAACATCAGGGTCAGCCATTGTGACGCACTGATAATCGTTGATTTCGTCATTCCAGACCCACAATTCGTACATTTTGACCGTATCTTCGGCTACCGTTGCCTTGTATCGGTTGTAACCGTACAAATCCATATTCACATTGCCGGTCATTTCAGGCGATGACGAAGACATGATGATGCGGTCTAGGCCATTTGGCACATCTTCAGTGCGCACATGGACGGCTGCTGAGAGCTTGCTGACGATGCTTTCCCGCTTAGGATGGGCGTACAGACGCGAATACAACTCGGATTTAGTGATGTAGTAGGTCTGAACGATGGCTTCCTGCCGGTCAGTGTAGGGAATATCCTCTCGAAGCACCCCGACGCAGCCCGGCTCAACCATGTACGGGTGGATACCGTTGTTTACCACGAGCTTAATGTACGTCGTGTTGTAAACAAGCGCCCAATTCAGCGCGGAACTGAAAACCTGATCGGCGTTTGAGTTAAGCCACTCGTCATTAAGTGCCGAAGTCAGTACCGGGCTTTTGATTTGCTCAGATTCATGAACAGAGGCACCTAGGTTTATGCTGAACCTAGTGGTTTCCGCTGAGTACAGGAAGCTGGTCAGGGTGTCGATATGGGGGAAAATCTTGTTGAACAGAGCCGGAGGTTCATCCGGCCCTGCACCGAACAGGAACAGGGAGCGCAGAGAGGCATAGTCAGCCTTGCGCTCCTCCACTGAAACGAGGCATTTTTCTATCAGTTGACGATAGAAAATCTCCCGTTCTGTATTGTCTGTCGGTATTCTCATTTCTGCAACGTCAAGTTTTCGTGGTCAGCAATGTACGACGCGGCCTTGGGGCCGGTCAAGTTACCCACATCCTTCGGGTTGACACCCACGGACTCGCCTGCAACGCTGCGGATGGCGCGGCCTGACAGGATGGAGGCCATGTCCAGCCCTCTTGGGCCACCGCCCCAGATGGCAGCGTCACCGGGCCTAGGCTCACGCGGAGCTGCGGCAGGTTCAGCCTTGGTTTTGTTCTTGCGGGTGTAGTAGCCGGTCTGTGACTCGCCTTCTTTGGTTGACTTGATGTTGGTCATGTCAAAGTCTTTGGCAAGATTTTTGACGGTCTTGTCTGTCCGTCGTGTCTTGGGCGACATGAGCGATGGAGCTTTCAGGTAGACGATTTTCACGCCTTCCTTACAGCCTTGTGGACAAACGGCTTCTCTAGCTTCAAAGAACCCGTGTTTCGGGCATTTGTAATCATGAACGACGGCCATGTTGACTCCTCAGTTGTTCATCTAGGTCTGGGGTTGAATAATCGGCTTTGTTACGGATTCCGACACTGATTTTTGGTATTCCGTTCACAAACTCAAGTCTCTGAGTGCGAATGATTCTCATTCGCGGTTGCTTGCGGTATTCGACAAACTTGCTACCGTCGATGTTACGCATCACGGCTATCTCGCCCTGTTGCCACGCGAGCAAAGCCTTGCTGACACGACGCTGTACAAATTCAGTGAGTGGCATCTCGCCGGTCTTGAATACTTTGGTGATGGTTGTCATGTCGAGGCCAGCGACTTCGGCGAACAGCTTGACGCTGATGCCGCGCTTTTCGTCATTCAGAAAGCGCGTCATGAGCGTTTTCAGCTCATTCATCGGGATGACTTTATCTGGCAGAGGCATCGGGGTGTATTCCGATCTGTTTGAGGTAGGTACTCACTGTCTTGTTCATTGAGACTTCCTCTGGCGTTTGCTTTTCCTGAGCCTTGTTTACATCGCGGGTCAGGCGCATCTGGATCAGGCGAGGCTGCAACTGTTCTGCATAGGCAGCCGCCGCCAGCGCAGAAGCAATCACGCGGTCATCCTTGTTGCGACCAGAGGCTTCGATGCTGCCGTCATTGCGCACTACGGTCTTCATCTCGTCAATCGTCTCAAGGCTGCGTATAACCATCATCCCGCGCTCGAAGTAGTCCTTCATGTAGTTGAGCATTCGTTCCTTGCTGGACGAAGTGGTGAGCCAGCCAATGCTGTTACTGATGCCACTCATGGAGTCATTACGTCGCCAGATGTAGTTGCTCATGGAGCCAAATACATCCATCAGGCTTTTGCCCATTGCGCCGCCATAAGAGGCTGCAAGTCGCTTGAGGTTCTTCAGCTCGTTGATGACGGCCTGCCCCGGCCCGTTGACTTCAAGGTTGAGCGTAGAGTTCTTGTATGCACCGGCGAGGTGAGCAATCACCCATGCGAACTGGTAGGTGTTCAGTTCGCTAGTGGCAAACTCTGCAACCTGTTCAAGACCGTCTGCATAGCAGCGGAACACTTGGATACAGAAGCGGTCAGCCCAGTCCGATGATCCGTAGGCTGGGTCGGCCCCAATGACGTAGTAAGCCGTGTCGATGGGTTCTTCCCAGATGCTGAGTGTGGCAAGACGCTCCGTTGACCTGACTACGTTCATGTCCTGAAAGTTAGCTCCCATGACATAGCGGTAGCTATCGTAATCGAGCTTCTTGGCATCCTTTACGGCATCCGTACAGCGCGACATGCTGAAGAAGCTGGTGCCGGTCATCACAAAGGCATAATCCTCCGTGGGCGGGAACTCCTGCATCATCAGTGCTTCGTCCTTGATGCCTTCGTACATCTTCCATCGCCACCACGCCATCTGTCTGGAATTGATTTCGATGTTGTAGAGCTTGCGGATATCCTTAGTCCATTCCTTTTCCTCTGGAGTCAGTTTGCCGTCCCAATAGGTCTTGTAAACGCTGCTCTCAGGGTCTGCTGAATAGAATTGATTGCGCCACCAGCCGCAGAAGATAGCCCGCTGTGTGCGAGCTTTCTTGGCGGTCATGTACATGTCGTGGAACATATTAAATCCCTGAGCCGTACTCTCGAACATATACAGTCTGTTCGGATTGGTCTCCGCAAGGGAAGCAATCAGGGAGGCGAGTCCCTCCTCGTTGCCCCATGAGGCGGTCTCAGTGCCATGCAAGTATGTAATGGCTTTGCCCTGACCGAGACGGCTCTTGTTACCTGCGATCTGGTAGAAGATGCGGCTACGGTTCTTGAGAACGAGCTGATTGCGGTTATGGGCCATCAGTGGAATCTTGTATTCTTTTGGTAGCCCGTCCATGTACATCGCAAGGGTTGAGCGAAACATATCACGGTTTTCTTCCGTATCGGATACGAGCGTACCTTGCCAGCCGGGGTTAACAAACTGCCAGTACAGATCCAGCGCGAGGCTGATAGTTGTGATGCCAAGCTGTCGGCCTTTGAGGATGACGAAGAAGTGAATATCCTCGTCCAGACCTTTCGTGATTTCGTCCATCACGTAGGTCTGAGTGCCGAGGAGCGTATCCATCTTTTTCAGGCCGTGTTCTTTAGTCTCAACCTTGAGCTGTGCGCAAAACTTATAGAACTGTTGCAGGTTGAATTTCATCGGTTTCTTTTTGTTTCAAAAACAATGTTGCCGGTTGAGTCAACTAGCTTTTCACCTTTCCACATTGGAGCCTTATCAGTTGCCCACTGAGACTCTTTACTGAACGATTCGTGATATGGGGTCTTGTATGTATCTGGATAATGCAATCGTTGATCTACCGCATTTACAGAAGGCTTGTCAGCACCGCCTTTCATCAACGATAAATAATATCCACGCATGTCATAATCTGGATATTTGTCTTTAGGATCAAATGGAACTTTGTTGGCTTGAACCCAAGCCATAAACTGCTTTTCCTGCTCTGGAGTCAGTTTAGTTAATTGTTTTTCCCAATCGGGTTTGGCATAAGCCGCATTTCTAGCAAGAAGTTCTTTTCTGAACTTTTCATATTGCTGCTGACGGATTAAATTCATTACTTCATTTTTGGTTGGCATATCAGTGTCTCGGATCGACCAGCTTCCAGCCCATAATAATCTCAAGTGCCCGTTTGTTACGAAGCACGTTGACCAGTTCAGTAACCAGATCAGGATCAAGCTCCCGCTTCCAACGAGCATAGAGCTTGACCTTCTTAGCTCTGGACTTGCCGCAAGACAGGGCTTCTCTCAAGTATCCCTGAAGCCTCTGTCGTGATTCATAGAGAGCAATTGCAAAGGCCATCTCATGCTCCCGTTCTTCAACCGATAACCATTTGATACGTGCTTCAATCATCTTCTTCGTATCTACGGTTACGTCTTGCATTTAGTTCACCATGTAGGCGTTTGACCTCACTGTCTAACACCATCTCCCTGCGCATTACACGAGCCATTACATCAACTATTTGATCTAATGTTAATGGCAATAACCGACCCCTGAGCAACTCTCTTGCTCTCTCGTCTACACACTCGGTTATTAAGCCTCTCTCCATACTCGTATCGAATCACCAACGTCTTTACAAATAAATTTACGTCCTAATCTCTTACCATGCCTATAACAGGCGTTATACACATTCTGCCTCTTCGCTCCCCCGCCTACTGCGAAACTATCACCAATCTCCATCACGTCATACGGGTACACACTCACACTATTTGACTTACTTGGCATCGGTACATCTTTGTCAATCGTGATATTCATGGCAACTCCCGTGGAACTAATACACATACTCTCACTACTCACTGGGTATTGCAAGCGTACTTTCTGAATTTTTCTGGGGGGGTTGCTGTTGAGGCTCTCACTCCAACCGAGTACGAACCCCATCCAATTCGCCATAATCGCTTCTGGCGCGTGCATGGCTACCATGGCATAGCTCACCCGTCTATCGTCGATTGTAGAGCGTTATATCGCGTCTGGCGTGCATCCGTACATGCAACTATGCCCCGTCCCATATCGGTATCACGTTAATACGTTAACAATCCCGTATGTAATATATATATCACGTTAATAACTATAACTCTCACGTTACTAATACCCTACTCAGTACTATCACGATATATTGCAGTTACTATCGGGAACGTTGTTGCAAACAAGAATCATTCTCATTCCCGCATCAATAAGTAATTCGTAGTAAATATCCTCTCGTAAGTAAAATTTACGTAGGTCGTACTACTTACGTAAGTCTTGTGATCTAAATAGATCATAAGACTTTAATACGTCGTAAGACTTAAATGGATTAAGACTAACTCTTTAATAATATCTATCTAAATGTTTTACGTGGTTCTAAAATATATTGAGACTAGTTACTTACGTAAGTAATGAGTCTGAATATATCGTATATATATAAGGAAAGCTGTTTTTTCTTGCTTGTGGATAACCTGTGGATAACTTGTGTGTAAGTATTGTTGTAGTGTCTTAACAATTCTTGACAATATATTACTTGAGTAGCTGCGAGAGTTGACCGATAGTTGGCCACGTCCTAGCAATTTTCCTAACTCTGAGGTTTACGCAATGAACACTGAAAAACTTTTCTGCCTTTATACTCAAGGCGCTCTGAATATCAATACAATCCTAAATAAAACTGATGACGGGCTTATGTGCCCGTATAGCAAGCAAACTTTGACCGAGCTGCTGGCAGAATATCCAGATTCTAAGGTGATTCCCTTTGATGACGCAGTCGAGCTGATCCAGACGGCATCCCGTGCGCATTACTGCAAGGGGTGGAAGGAGATTAACGAGGAAAAGTTCTGGTATGCGCTGGAAGTTTTGCCGCCTTGCAAATGGGTAAACAATGGCTCAAGCGAGGCATTCCACGTATCGGAACGACTAACCGGCTCGCTTGTTGATTGGTATGCCAGAGTTGGCGAACGATACTTCACCAAAACCGACGACTGCACATTGACTGCTCAGGCTGTCATTGATTCAGCCGCTACTGAGGTGCAGCATGATTAAGCACGACTTCAAACGCTCTTGGATCGTCGCACGCCTACACCCGCTACTCACGGGTGTCAGGTGTGTGTTGAAAGCAGCCAGCGCGGTTATATTCGTTCTGGCTGTGTATTTCCTTCTTGTTTTCTGTTTCTCGTACTGACTCCACCAACCTGTGCCGGGACTGCAACCGGCACCTTTTTCCTAATGTGAGGCTTTATGCAATCCGAACTGTTACCCCGCAGCCCTTCTTGGGGCTTCCGTTATTTCGCCACGCGTCAAGACGCTGACGCGTTCGTGTCAGCTCTGAATCGTGAATACCCGCCCATGCCCTACGGTACACTCGCCGTAATCGTGGAACGTGACGGCAAGCCCGTAGAGGTTAACTATTTTGTCGGGAGTGCTGACTAAAATGAATATCCAATTAACAGATGCAGAAGCGCGCACGCTCACACTTGCGCTCGCGCAGTACACCATTGAACGCGTGAGGGAACTGCGCACCACACAATGCACGGATACCGCCTCACGCATATCTACAGAGATTGTTGAATGTGGCGGCATACTCAACAAATTGCCAAGAGTGAGGGCACCAGAATGACCGCGACATTCAAACAACGTGACGCTGCCAAACTGCGTCACCAACAGGCAGCACTGTACGCTGCCCGTGTACGCGCTCGCGCATGGATGCGTGATAACGGGGTGCGGCTATTGTGTACCGACCGAGTACGCTGGAAACNACAGCCGCAACTGTGGTTACTTGATTCTAACGCTAATCCATTTTGAGAGGGTTTATGACTGCAAATGAAATACGCAACTTGCTTGACGCGCACACGCTCGCAAATACGGAACGATTCAAGATGACGGACGTTATCGCGTCTTATCGCGCTTCCTATTATCGCGACTGGCTCGCGGCCTTCATGGAACAGGGCGGCGGCATGGCTGAGGGCTTGATTAAATTGATGCAGGAAGACCTGCAAGGGGTGAAGTGATGTTTCTCGCTAGAAAAAAAGACGGCAAGGCTACGCAAGTGTACCGGCTCGCGGATGATGTAACGATTCCAGACAAGATGGATCGAAATAAGCTCATCAAAGGCGGTCACTTCAAATGCACGTATGGAAAGCACCTGATCGAAGGCTGGCGATGGCCACCGAAGCGGCTTGACGGCGAAAGTAAGCGGGTATCGTGGACACCCGCAGGCGACGCGGCTCTGTGCGGCTCTGGCTGGTCGGCTGTTGCAAAGACACCTGAGATTGCACGGTTTAAGGTCGAAGTATTGGCAAGAGGTGAAGCATGAGCAACGATAGAAACGACTTTCTACCAGAGGTGCGCAATAACGCATGGTGGTCTGGCGATTCGCGCATGGCGGCTAATGGTCGCGCCAATGAAGCGATACTTCAGAAGCTAGGCAAGATGGAGCGTCCAGACCTGTCGCAAGTGGAAGCCGTCCAGATGGGTCACGTAATGCAACCCGTCATCGGGCGGCTGGTCACTGATCGTCTTGGTCTTGAAATCAGGGACGCGGATTACATGCTGGCTCACTCGCGTGAGCCATGGCTGAAATCGCATTTCGACTTCATCACTACGGATGGCAAGACGCTGATCGAAGCAAAGAACTATGGCGCACACAAGCGAAACAAGTATGACGTAGAGGCCAACATCATACCGTCCGACGATATGGCGCAGCTTATACACGAAGCAGCGGTTCACGGGGTCGAGCATATTTATCTGGCTGTGTTATTCGGGGGTCAGGAATTCTGCACGTTCGAGTTTCACATCACAGACGCGCAGAAGGACGAATTGGTGCAGGACATGGCTCAGTACTGGGCACGGGTTAAGACCAATGACCCGTTACCACCTGAGACCGTAGAACAGGCCAAGCTCCTATACGCGCAAGACAGGGGCGGCTCTGTGCTGGCAACGCAGCAGATTGAACGCGCCTGTCTGTCACTCAAGCAGATCAAGGCCAACATCAAGACGCTGGAGGAACAAGAGGAGCAGCTCACTGTTGCAATACAGAACATTTTGCAGAACAATTCAGAACTGTTGACTGTTGACGGCACCGTACTCGCTACATGGAAGGCATCGAAACCAACCAAGCGGTTCAGCGCGTCGCTATTTCAGTCAGCTATGCCTGACATATACGAGCAGTTTATTACTGAATCGCCCGGTTCCCGACGTTTCCTAATTAAGTGAGGTATGTATGAAATTTGATAAAAAACAAAAGGCGTATATAGAGCGATTGATTAGAGACGCATCAGTTCACGCTTTTTCGCTCGGAATAGAAAGCGGCAGAGATGAGGTGCTTGATTCTATTCAAGATTGCCTTAATCCATTAAGGTCACCAAAGGCAAAAGTCGGTGAAGCCAGTAAATTCATAAGTAATTTGCTTTCTCAGCAAGATAAACCTCTAACGCAAAAGGTGAAGAAATGAACAACTTGGTTGCCAATAACGCATTTGTGCCGGCAAACATTGAGGAAGCCATGCGGCTTTCAGATATTTTGTCGAAATCACAGCTTGTCCCTAAGCAATATCAAAACAAGGCCGAGGACGTTTTGGTAGCTACCATGTGGGGCAGGGAATTAGGTCTTGCACCGATGCAAGCACTACAAAACATTGCGGTCATCAACGGCAGGCCATCGGTCTACGGGGACGCTGCAATGGCACTGGTACAGGCCAGCCCGCATTGTGAGGACATAGCCGAAACGCTCGAGGGTGACGGCACGCCCAACCCTGTTGCTGTGTGTACCGCTAAACGCAAGGGTCGTGCGGCAGTCGTGGCGCGATTCAGTGTCGATGACGCAAAACGCGCAGGTCTGTGGGGCAAGGCGGGCCCGTGGACACAATACCCGAAGCGTATGCTTCAGATGCGTGCCAGAGGCTTTGCACTGCGCGATGCGTTCCCTGACGTACTCAAGGGGCTGGTCACGATTGAAGAAGCGCAGGACACGCCCGTAGACGTTACGCCAGAACGCAGCCAGCCACAGGCTGTTACGTTCGTGCCACCCGTGATTGATATGGAAACCGGCGAGATTGGCAAGGAGCCACAACATGAGTATGCGCTATACCTGCCGGATGGCAACGTCTACAGCAGCTACGAGACGGATTCGGCATGGACGGAAGGGTACATCGAAATGATTCGCAAGATTACGAGCAGTACTAAGCTGTCCGATGGCGCAAAGATGACGAAAGTTACCGAGCTGGAAAAGGCAAACAAGACGATCCGGCACGGCTTGCGCCCTGCACTGGTTGCAAAGATTACGCTTGTGATGCCACGCGAACCGGGAAGCGATGATGACGAAGGCTGAGTACTGTGCAGCCATAGGCAAGGCTTGCGATGCTGAACTGGAGACGTTGAGTCAATTGATCGGCATGTTATCGAACATGCGGGGCAACGAGCGATTTGAGTCAAGCAAGGCGTTTCTGGTTCAGCTTCAAAAGAACCTTTTGAGTATCAAAAACCTAACGAGGAGTGACGACAATGAGTAGAAAACCTAAAA
>JGI24890J29729_1001091_pt1 | contig 13326 bp, 15 predicted proteins | sample FreactcultureFD7_FD_29729 | JGI IMG/M metagenome (IMG submission 29729)
TGAAATAAGAACGGGCCACTCTCAAAAGGGGTGGCCTTTTCTTTTTTTAACGTACAATAAACCTACTTCTTTCAGGAGAAATCATGTCTTCTACGACCATCACCCGTGGTAATTCCCACGAAACCTTCTACATCCAACCGACTTTTGCGCCTGTTGCTGTAGCTGCCAACACAACCGCTACTCAGACTTTTTCTGTGCCTGGCTTGCAAACAACTGACATTGTTGTTTTGTTGGGTGTTAACGGTACTCAAACCACTGGCATCATCATTGCTGAATGTGATTGTTTGAACGCCAACGTTTTGTCTGTGCAATTCGGTAACGTAACAGCATCGCCTGCAACTCCTGCCACTGGCGTTTACACCATCCAAGTGACACGCTTGGAAGGTCCAGCACCTGTGACGGCGGTGTAATCATGGCTGGCTCAACCGTACAACGCAACGCTGGCAAGACCTATGCCTTGTCAGTAACCAGCAGTTCTCACGCTGCTGTATTGATTGACGACAATACGAATGACCAGATCAACTACACCTCGTTTCTCAACACTGGCACATCGCCAATCGCTGTGAAATGGGGTCAAAATGACCCTGGCGCTGCCGTATTGCCCACGGATGGCACACCTGCTGACTACGTTTTGCCTGCTGGCATGACAAGTCCGCTGATTCTTGCCACTCCTACGACACCGTACTATCTGACCGCCATTAGCGCATCTGCTACAGGTCTTTTGTACGTTACTCCAGCTGCTGACCAAAGTTAAGGAATTATCATGTCATACGTCAATGCTGTAGCTTCTACGTCTACAAATAATCTTGTTCCCGTTCAAGCGCAGTATGACGCGAATGGCAACTGTGTTGGCTTAGTGGGGCCAGGGGGGGCGTTTATCGCCTCTCCCATTAACATTAATACTACACTGTCAATTAACAATAATTTGTTGATTTCTTCTACATTGCCAACAATTTCGGCTGGCTTCGGAACTGGCCCAACTATTCTTGCAAACAGCACTTTTGCTTTTAAAATAACAATTGGGTCTACCAGCGCAGCAAACGGTACGATTACATTTCCAGCCGCCCCTAATGGTTGGATTGTTTACGCCGCCGACATCACAAATGGTTCTTCTTTGTTTTTGCAACAAACTGGAAGCACAAATACTACCGCAACAGTAACTAGTTTCGGAATTACGACTGGAACTGCTTTGCCAATGTCTGCTGGTGACGTAATTTTAATTAACGCGATTCCTTATTGAGTTTTTAAGGTGGCGACAAACACCAACATTAACATACCGCAATCGCCCTTTTTGGATGGCCTAACAGGTCGTCCAGCTAGGGAATGGATGCTGTGGTTAATGTCGCCATCAATCATTCAGCTAACAACCGCTAATGCGCTTGGCGTAACATCTGGCGGAACTGGATTAAGCGCAGTACCAAATAACGGGCAATTGCTCATTGGTAACGGAACCGGCTATGCTTTGAATACGCTTGGCTACGGCGCTGGAATCTCAGTTACTAACGGCAGCGGGACAATCACGGTAGCAAATACTGGCGTACTGTCAAACATTGCCGGAACAGGCATTTCAGTTTCTAGCGCGACAGGCAACGTCACGGTATCAAATACAGGCGTTTTATCGTTTTCCGGCGGTTCCACAGGGCTTACCCCTTCCACGGCTACTAACGGCGCAGTAACGCTTGCTGGAACGCTTGCAATTGCTTCTGGTGGCACTAATGGTTCGGCATCTCCTACTGCTGGCGCTGTTGCCTACGGAACGGGCACGGCTTATAGTTTTACTCTTGCTGGCACTACAAACCAAGCATTGCTGTCCACCGGCGCTGGCACTCCGACATGGAACACGTTAACTAGCGGCAGTTCTATTCTGTACGGCAACGGGTCTGGTTTGTTTAGCAACGTCACCATTGGGTCTGGCGTATCGTTTACTGGTGGTGTGTTAAGCGCCACAGGTACTGGCGGTACGGTCACATCGGTGACAGCCACAACGCCTTTGGCATCTAGCGGCGGTACAACGCCTAACCTGACAATTCAGCAATCCAGCGCCAGCCAAGCCGGTTACTTGTCAGCAGCAGACTGGTCAACCTTCAATAGTAAACAGCCAGCAGGAACTTACGTCAACTCCGTTACTGGAACTTCGCCCGTGGTGTCGTCTGGTGGAACAACTCCAGCAATCAGCATGGCGGCGGCTACCACGTCAACCAATGGCTATTTGACCTCAACTGACTGGAACACGTTTAACGGCAAGCAGCCTGCTGGAACTTACGTTACAAGCGTTTCGGTGGTGTCTGCCAACGGCTTTGCTGGTACGGTCACAACTGGCGCAACACCAGCTATAACGCTGACAACGACGATTACTGGCCTGCTAAAAGGCAACGGAACCGCTATTTCTGCTGCGGTAGCCAATACGGACTATGTTCCTCTGTCAACGGTGCTAACCAAGACCGCAGACTATACAATCGCTAACACAGACACTTGGATTATCAACAACAAGGTTGGTTCTGCGTTAACTTTGACTTTTCCTGCGGCATCTTCATGGCCTGGTCGATCAATTACAGTTAAAAATTTGCAAGCACAACTGGTAAACTCTGCATCAAGCAACATTGTGCCAATTGATAGCGCAACCGCTGGAACCGCAATCTTGTTGAACGTGATTGGTAATTGGGCGACAATGGTATCTGACGGTACAAATTGGGTGATTATGCAAGCAGCATCCAACAACAATTTGCTATTGGAATAAAAGGAAATCAAATGGCAGTCACACTTTCACCTGTAGGCGGCGTTGCTGCACAATTCTTTGACAATAGCGGTAATTTGCTCACCTACGGTCAAATTTACACCTACGCAGCAGGAACAAGCACTCCTCAAGCCACTTACACCAGCTCTGCAGGAACAATTGCAAGTGCTAATCCCATTATTTTGGACGCTTCTGGACGTGTGCCTGGCGGTGAAATCTGGCTTACTGAAAATGTAATTTACAAATTTGTTTTAAAAGATAGCAATAACACTTTAATTGGTACTTATGACAATATTTTCGGCATTAGTAACGGGTTATTGACATTTGAAACAAATTTGGCTGCTGGAACTGGGTCTTCGCTTGTTGGGTTTATACAATCTGGTACTGGCGCTACTGCAACTACAGTGCAATCCAAGTTGCGTGAATCTGTAAGCGTTAAAGATTTTGGTGCTACTGGTGACGGTACAACTGATGACACGGCAGCAATTCAAACTGCTCTTAATCTTGGCCCATACCATGCAATTTATTTTCCAACCGGCGTGTACATTGTCACTAATCTTTCTGTCGGCCCTGATGTCACAATGTATGGTGACGGTTTGACCAACAGTCAGTTGAAACTCAAAAATGGCGCAACGGGTGCAATTCTTTCCAGCAGTAACGCACTGCATCTTGCGATTCAAGACATTGGGTTTGATGGCAACTACACTAATTGTCCATCGGGCACACAATGCGTTTCAATAACAGGTGCTGAATCTGGCGGAAATGGTTTTTGGATTGACCGTTGCGGTTTCTTTAATGCCAAATCAATTGGTTTTTACCAAACTGGGACGTATTCAAAAGCAAGAATTTCAAACTGTGTTGCAGAAAGCAATCAGTTGGATGGTATTGCTACAACCGCTACCAACATAATTCTAGAAGGCAATCGTTGTGCNNCTAACGGAAGATTTGGCATCTTGTCTCAAGGAAACTGGTCACAAATCTTTGGAAATACTTGTACAAATAATGGTAAACTTGTCACAGGCGGCGCGGGTATTGGTGTAGTAAGTTGCAGTTTCCCTATTGTGTCAAACAATAACTGTATTTCAAACGGCACAAGTACCTATTTCACACACGGTATCCAGTTTAACGGTGTCACTAACGGTGTGATAGAGGGTAATTTTTCTCAGGGTAACAATGGCTCTGGGTTAGATATGTACCAATCCACGTACACAACTTGTACTGGAAATCAAACAATAAACAACAAAGTTCGTGGAATTGAAAATGACACTACCAGCACATATTCTGTTATTGACGGAAATGTAGTTAATGGAAACTATGAAATTGGAATAANCGTATTTAACACTCTTGGGTCTATTGTATCGAATAACGTTGTCATTGGGAATGGCACGCTTGGAACTGCATCAAACCCCCTTACTGGTGCAACAAATCTGCCATATGGTATTGCATTGTGGGGCGCTAGCAGTTATGCCAACAACACGCTTTTAACAGGTAACCAGATTTCACAAAACGTAGGTAGTGGATCAAATGGTGTTGGTCTTTGGATTGATGCGTCTTGCACAAACGTTTCTTTACTGTCTAATGAGTTTNCGGCTAACACAACAAACGTGACGTCAGTCAAGGCTAATTTCTTTGCTGTCAGAGATAACCAAGGTGTGTATACGCAACAAAATGGAACCGCATCGCTTGGAAGTGGAAGTACATCAGTTGCAGTTACATTCTCACCAGCTTTAAATTATGTGCCTACTGCATCTGGAATTAAGTTAATGTTTAACGCTTCTCCTTTTTCCAATACAGGGCCATTTTCCATATCAAGTATTTCCACATCAGGATTTACAATTAACACATGGGCTGCACCTGGAGGTAGCGGATCAACAATTGATTGGTCTGTTAGCGTGTTCCCATGAGAAAATTTCTTAAGAGAATGAGCAATTGGTGGTTTTGTTTTCAATGGAATCGTCAAATTAAAAAAGACAAGCGTAATGGGCTTTGGCCGATTTAAGATATGTCAAACAGTAAAATATCAACATTAACAGCAGCAACGGTTCCTTTAGCGGGTACTGAACTGTTGCCTGTTGTTCAAGCTGGTACGACTAAAAATGCAACCGTTGCCCAAGTGTTGTCGGGAACTAANCCCTCGGCAACAGCAACGGGTGTGGCATATTTCAACGCATCTAATGTGCTGTCCACATTGTCCATTTTCACTTTTAACGGTACAGGTTTTGCTGTAGGTACTGCCGCATCATCCTCTTATCGAATATATGGTTATGGTGGTACAGCAGCCCATGCAGGTAGGTTCTATGCCAACATGGGCGCTACGCCGACAACTGGTTTAGATGGGTACAGTATTGTTCTTTCAGGAAATTTATCTAATGGTTCTGCTGAATGTAATATTGTTTACGGTGTAAGTGGCGCAGGGCTTTGGTTTAATTCATGGAATGGAACCACGCTTACTAAACAATTTATAATGGATGGTAGTGGTAATTTCACAGCATCCACAGGCAACGTGGTTATTGGCACAGCAGCTAAAGGCATTAACTTCACCGCCAACACCCCCGCTGCGGGTATGACAAGCCAGTTGCTGAACTGGTATGAAGAAGGTACTTGGACGCCAAACCAAGGTGCGGGTCTTACTTTGGTAGGAGCGTTTAGCTCGACAGGTCGATACACTCGCATTGGACGTCAAGTCAGCATAAGTGGGACTGTGACAGGCGCAACAAGTGTTGCCGTAGCTGCTGCTGGTGTTATCACAAGCAATCTACCGTTTACTGTTGGTACAGCAGGACATGGCGACGCAACTAACGCCGCAGTNAATGCTTCTGCTGCTGTAATTTGCACAGGTACAAGCGTAACTTCTGCTGGTGGGCTGCTTGCTACGGGGACAATTACATTTTCCGCAACATATTTTGTTTAAAGGTTGATATGTTTGAAAAACAAACCGTTGTTGACCGTATCGAAGTGCTGGCTGATCAAACGGTAGCCGTTCGATACGTTGTGACTGTCACTGAAGACGGCTTACCCTTTGCCGAACAGGTCAAGGGCAATTATTTCAAACCTGGTGATGATTACAGTGGCGAGGATGCCAAAGTACAATCTGTTTGTTCTTTAATCCATACGCCTCAAGTGATTGCTGAATACCAAGCTGCACAAAATCAAGGAACGCCATGACCAAGCCAATAGACATCATCAGCCGCGCTCTGAAAGATATTGGCGCACTTGAAGCGGGTGAAACGCCTACGTCAGAAGCCGCGCAAGACGCCTTTGATATGCTCAACGATATGTGCGACCAATGGTCAAACGAACAGATGATGGTCTATTACAAGTCTGAAATTATCTTTCCGATTGTTTCAGGCCAGACGCAGTACACGATTGGGCCTGGCGGTCAAATCGGCGCAAGTTTTACCGGCTCCATCTCAGGCTTTACTCTTACCGTTACAGGCATTACGTCTGGTGCGCTTGCTATCGGTCAAACCTTGACTGGAACTGGCATTGCTGCTGGAACCACCATTGTGGCAATGAATACCGGCGCTGGTGGCAACATTAACGAAGCTGGAACCTATACCGTCAACATTTTTCAAACTGTAGCCAGCACTACTATCTCTGCTTACTATCAGCGTCCTCTGACAATCAATTCCTGCTTTGTAAGGGTTAACACTAACTCTAACGGTACGCCTATTGTCAACGGTGGTTTGGACTACCCAATGGCTGTATTAAATTACGAAGACTACGCTTTAATCGGCCTTAAAACGTTGAACGGCCCTTGGCCCAAGGCTTTGTACTACCAACCTGCCGAAACGCTTGGAAACATCTTTCTATGGCCTAATCCGGCGCAAGGTGAAGTGCATATGTTCTGCGATACGTTGTTTTCGCGGTATAGCTCTTTGTCGGACAACATTGTCTTGCCGCAAGGCTACTTAATGGCGCTGCGCTGGTGTTTGGCTGAACAACTAATGCCCATGTACGGCAAGGCTTCACAGACGCAGATTCAGATGATTATGAAATTTGCCGATCAAGCAAAAGCTACAATCAAGCGCACAAACATGAAGCCGCCTCCTGTTGCCCGTTACGCTGATGCGTTGCTGGTTGGACGCAGTAAAGATGCTGGTTGGATACTTTCGGGGGGTTTCTTGCGTTGATGGATATATGATGACTCTTACAAGGAATAATTATGGCTGACTTTGGATTTGTAGGGCCTTCTTACGAAGCAGTCTCGATTTACCAAGACGCGCAGGAGTGTATTAATTTCTTTCCAGAAGTTGACCTAACCAAGCCTCAAGGTAGCCGTGGGATTGTTGCGCTTTATCCAACGCCAGGTCTGACCCAAATCCTTCAACTAGACAACAATGAAGTGCGTGGAATGCGTACCTTGTCCGGTGGTGCTTATCTAATTATTGTTGTCGGCCCATACGTTTATTCTGTAAATAATGCTTACGTCGCAACAAAGGTAGGAACACTAACCACATCGTCAGGTTGCGTCAGCATCACCGACAACATCATGTCCAACACCGGCTTGAATGCCTACATTGTGGATGGTGTTAATCGGTACTATTGGGTAGCGTCTACAAACACCTTTGCAACGCTTCCTTCTAGCGATGGCCCGTGGCAGGGTGCAGATGTGTGCGAAGTGGTGGACAACTACATCATCTACAACCAGCCAAACACGCAACTTTGGGCAGCTACCGACCTTGGACTGGTAATGTCTTCTAATGCGTATTACGGCGCTAAAGATGGCTCGCCTGACCCGCTAGTGTCTCTTATTGTTGACCGCCGCCAAGTGTCATTGCTTGGTGAATTCACCACCGAAGTGTGGACTGACGTTGGCAATGTGATTGCTGGGATTATTTCGTTTCCTTTCCAACGTATCCCTGGCACGAGTTCACAACACGGCATTGCCGCTAGGTTTTCTGTTGCTCGATTTGGTGAACAGTTTTGCTTTGTCAGCCAAGACAATCGTGGTCAAGCCATCATTGGCGTCATGGAAGGTTATTCATTCAAACGCCTATCTACTCACGCTGTAGAACAAACGTTGATGAATCAAAAGATTTCTGATGCGGTTGCCTACACTTATCAGCTAGAAGGCCATGAGTTTTACGTTGTTACGTTTCCCTCAATCAACTTGACTTGGGTGTATGACATCACAACGCAAGCATGGCACAAGTGGCTATCGTGGGATGGTTCGCAGTACAACCGCCATCGTTCCAATTGCGGCGCTATGTTTAACAACGTGTATTTGGTTGGAGATTACCAAAACGGTAAAATCTATCAGTTGGACAATGCGGTCTACACGGACAATGGAGACACCATCCGCAGGCTACGTCGCGCTCCGCATATAGTGACAGACTTGCAGCGGCAATATTTTGCAGAATTGCAGATTCAATTCCAGCCTGGCGTTGGCTTAGAAGTCGGACAAGGCCAAGACCCGCAAGCCATGTTGCGTTGGTCAAACGACGGTGGCTCAACTTACTCTAATGAGCATTGGGTTAGCATTGGCATGGTGGGAAAGTACCGCAATCGTGCCATCTGGCGGCGTTTAGGGACTGCGCGTGACCGAATCTTTGAAGTGGTGATTACAGACCCTGTTAAAGCGGTCATTGTTTCTGCTAATTTGAAGGCAGAGGAAGGTGAGAACTAATGGCAACTTCTAGTTCAAGTGGTAATATTTTATGGCCTAGAGTGCCATTTATTGACCCTAATTCTCAACAAACAGCTTTGCCTTGGCTTTTGTGGCTACAAAGTTTTAATTTTGTTAGCATGAAAACTGGACAACAAACAATTCAGGGAAATCAAGAAATCACTGGTGACTCTATAATTGATGGAAATGAGATTGTAAAAGGCACTTTAACGGCTTTGAACGGTATTTCAGAAAGTACATTTTGAATCAGGCAGAAATTTTCAAAAAGATGGAAGGCACTTTTGAAGCCGATTTAGGGACTGTTCATCATTTTTCTGATGGTCTGTATGCCAAGGAAATGCACATTCCAAAGGGCTATATTGCTGGAAGCCATGCACACAAGTATTCGCATCTAAGCATATTGTCAAAAGGCAAAGTAATTGTCAGAACTGATGATTTTGTTAAAGAATTTACAGCGCCAGCTTGCATTGAAATCAAGGCTGGAATTCACCACATGATTGAAGCGTTAGAAAACGCTGCGTGGTTTTGTGTTCATGCAACGGATGAAACAGACGTTTCTAAAGTTGATAAAGTCTTAATTCAGGAGAAATAATATGCCTTGGGGATTTTTAGCTTTAGGAGCAGCCACGATAGGTTCATCATTAATAGGAGCAAATGCAGCTGAAAATGCAGCCAATACACAGGCTAATGCTGCTACGCAAAGTCAACAATTACTTCAACAGAATTATCAAAATCTGTCTCCACAATTTAATCCTTACTTACAAACTGGTCAGCAAGGTTTATCTCAATTACAGTCTCAACTTCCAAGTCTGACACAATCATTTGGTCCAGATCAGCTTAAATCTAATCTTGCACCAAACTATCAGTTTATGCTTAATCAAGGGTTAGGGGCGCAATCGCAAGCAATGAACGTAGGCGGTGGCGGTTCTAACATAAACACAGCAAATACTAAGTTTGCTGAAGATTACGCATCTAATGCTTATCAAAACGCATTTAATAATTATCAAACACAACAATCTAATATTTACAACAAATTAGCTAATATTGCTGGAATTGGTCAACAGAGTTTGGCTAATCTTTCTAACTTATCTACTGGTAATGCAACAAATATTTCTAACCTTGGAGTTGGGGCTGCTAATGCTCAAGCTGCCGGACAAGTTGGAACAGCTAACGCGATTAGTGGCGGTCTTACTGGCGCAGCAAATTCTTATCTTTTGTCAAATTTGTTACAACCTCAAACCCAAACTCCCACAGGTTATGGAACTGTACTTCCTCAATCTATTTATGCAAATGAGGCGTAAGGAACAATCATGGCAGATTTCACACCAGTTGCTTTAGACGTAAAACCACCACAAGGCATGAGCCTTGGTGATATGCTTAATGTTGCAAACGCTGCACAGCAGTACCAACAAGCTCAACAAATCAATCCATTGCAAGTGCAAAAAGCACAAATGGAAATTGAACAAGCGCAAAAAAAGAATCCGTTGGAGATCCAAAGAGCACAAATGGAGATTGAACAAGCACAAAAGATGAATCCTTTGGCTGTTCAAAAAGCAACCACCGAAGCCAATCAAGCTAAATTAAATTTTGATAAAAGCCATCTTGATGTGATGGGCGGTGCTTTAACAGGTCTTGAATCTCGCGCTCGATTGCTTGAGAAAAAAGGCGATGCTCAGACTGCGCTTAAAGAACTTGATAACACCGAAAAATATTTGAATGGCTTTGGCATCCCAAGTATGCCAAATGGCCCATTTGCTCAAGCCCGTGAAGCCTTGAAAAACAAGGACATGGCTGGCTATCTCGCACAGATTGAAAATATGCGAAATATGCAAGCAAGTGCGGCTGAGAAATTTACCGCTAATATGCCTGCTGTTACTGAAGTTAACGGTGTTAAGTATTTGCAAGACAAAACAACTGGTCAACTTAAAGCAATGCCATTGCCAAATGGAGCAGTATCACCGCCTCCAGCAGACAATGTGCAACCTAAAAATCCATCTGTTCCATCTGAACCAAAATTTGCAGCACAACCGTTGTTTCAAATTGAATCACCTCGTTCGCCTGGTCAACTTGACACAAGAGAAGCTGCGCGTTATGAAATTGGCGCTAAAGATTTTGAAGATTCAACGCAACGCGCACAAGCCGCTTCTGATAGTTCTTTGGCTGCTAGTCAAATTCGTAGATCATTGTCTGCTGCTGCTGGTAGCAAGCCTGGTCAACTTGTTCGGTCTGCTGGTAAGGCTTTGTTTGGAAACTCTGAATACGACACATTGCTTAAAAACTTAGCTGAACAACAAGTTCGTCAAGCTAAATTGATGGGCATTGAATCTGTACATGCACAACAAGACTTATCAACTGCAAACGGTAGTTCTGACATTACACAAGAAGCATTGGGACATATTGTTGATCGTGCTGATGCAATGAACACTGCAACTAAAAAATACAATTCTGCTTTAGACGCTTTCCAACGTAAATATGGAAAAGAAAAAGCATATTTGAACAATGACAACTTCAAAAAAGCATGGGCAGATAATTATGATCCTGTTGCATTTATTGTTCAATCAACTAATCAGCGTAACATTCCTAAAAAGGAAAAAGAAGCGATTATTGACTATTACACTAGCGACATGAGCCAAGAACAATTGGACGAATTGGCAACAAAAATGAAGAAGCTGAAACGCCTTGAACGTGGAGATTTCTAATGGCTGCTGACCCATATGAGTTAGATCAAGACGTTGCTTCGCTTCGGCGTAGAGCTTCATCTTCTGCTATTCCTACAAAGAAAAGTTCTTTATATGGAAAAAATCCTCAGTTAAAAGCAGAAGAAGAATATGATTATGAAAAAGATCAAGATGTTGCATCTTTATTAGGTCGTAAACAAAAAATTATTGAACAAATTGATAGCGGACTTTTACCATCTTGGTTAGCTGGTGGCATTGAGGCTACTATGGGTGCTATTTCTGGAATGGCTACACCTGTGGTTGGTGGTGCTTATGGCATTGCTAAAAGCATTCCAGAAGCTATCCGTACAGGACAAGCGCCTGCACCTATTGCTCAACGATATGCTGAACAGTTTATTAAACAACACCCTGGCTATGTTCCTCAAACTGAACAGGGGCAAGAATATTTAGGAAAAATTGGCGAAGTATTTGATGCTGCACATTTGGCTGCTGTCATGCCTGAAGCATTACATCCAAATTTAGGTGGTGCAACCTTGTCTGAAGCTAGGATTGGCGCTACACAAGCAGCAAAGGCAGCTTTAAATGAACGCAATTTAGCAAAAATTCCATCTGTAAGAATTGAAAGAAGTCCTGCTGAAATGCAATTGCAACAACAGTTTTCTAATCAACAAGGTTTGCAAAATGCTGGAGCAGCAGTTGCAATCCCTGAAAATGTATTGCGAGGAAACATAGATGCAGCATTGGTTAACGCTTCTCCTGCTTTACAAGCTCATGTAAGTGAGCATCCAATTGAACACATTAATGTTCCAGCATTAGAAACACGTGCTTTAGAAGAAAAACACGGTGTTCATTTGACAACAGGTCAAAGAACTGGAGACACGACACGTTATGCTCAAGAATGGAACAAACGTGGCGAAACTCAAGACCTAACTGAACATTTTAAGAGTCAGCCATTACAAATGGCAGAAGCTGTTGAAGCTGTTAAACAACGTCATGCGCCTGATATTCCATCAAGTGCTGATGCTTCTGAGCTTGGTCAGCATGAAATTAATGCATTGTCTTCAAAAGACAAAATTAGAACTGAAGCCATTAGTAATGCATACAAAGCATTGAAAGATGAAAATGGTGGTCAATTCCCAATTGACATTACAACTTTAAATTCAAATATTAGAAATAGTTTATCTTCTAATTTGAAGACAAATCATTTGTCACCATCAATTGCTTCTGACCTTGGCGATTTTTATAAAAATCCTACTTTTGAAGCATACGAGGCTTTGCGTACAAACTTAGCTAATGAAATGCGTTCTAGCAGTAATGGCAACGCTAGATCAGCCGCCTACATTGTGCGTGATGAACTTGAAAAATTGCCTATTTTTGGTGAAGGAACAGGCAGTCCACAAGCTATTCGTTTAAAAGAATTGGCAGACAATGCCCGTGGTTTGGTTCGTGAGCGTTCCGCAGTTATTAAAAGCAATCCAGCTTATCGTGCTGCTATTAAAGAAGCCGCTGATGCTGCTGAAGCATCTTCACAAGGTGAAGCTCTTAATGCTGCAAAATTTCACAATAAGTTTGTTTCTAGTGCTACGCCAGAAGCAATCCGCAGAATGAAATCAGAAATTCCTGAAGGCGATTTAGCTCATCAAGCAATTGCACATGGAGAGTTGGAGCGCGTTCGTAATGCTATTACCAATGCAAATGCAACACGTGTTAAATCTGATAGTTTTTCAGATTTTTTAAAGAAAAATACACCAGTATTGCGTGAAGCATTGCCATCAGAAGCGTTACAAGATGTTGCAGAAATTGGCTTATTAAACAGCAAAATTGGCAAACCTGATGCTGGAACATTTAATCATTCCAACACTTTTAGCTCTGCTTTAGCTTCAATGGCTAAAGAAGGATTGTCAAATGCTGCTGAAACAAAGTTAGCACTTTTGACAAAAGGAGCTTCAATTCCTGTGGTTGGTGGTGCAAAAATGTTGTGGCAAAAGCACAATAAAGGAGCATTTGCTAAAGAAGCATTGAACCCACATGGAGGTTTGATTAAAGAAAATCAGCCTCCACGAATTGAAATCAGTGGCGTACCTGGCAACAAGGAAAAATAATGGCAGTAAATCTATCACCCATCGGTAACGGCTTTCAGTTCTTTACCACCACAGGCACAGGTTCTAACTTGCCTGCTTACTGCGCATTGGCATACATTCAAAAGAGTTAAACATGACAACGATTGATTCAACAGAAGCTCGATTGTCTACGCACGAAGAAATTTGTGCGCTTAGATATGAAAA
>JGI24890J29729_1001092_pt1 | contig 13313 bp, 5 predicted proteins | sample FreactcultureFD7_FD_29729 | JGI IMG/M metagenome (IMG submission 29729)
GGTGGGGAAGTTATTGCTGCGCTTAACTTTAGCCAATACAATAGAGCCACTAATACATATCTATTAAGTGTGCCTACTCAGGCTGAAATAGGTCTTTTGCGGATAGGTGACATATATGTGGATACTACCGCAGGTAATGTTTTAAAGATTAAAACAACATGAGCTTAGTCCATGCCCCAAGTCGTGAAGAGATACAACGTCTTCAAAACGAATTAATGGCAGGACCACAAGTTGAGCTAAAGACTGAGCACTATTTCAACGGTGGGATGTACTGCCGCAAAGTGTTTAGACCTGCTGGAACTATTATTGTTGGCAAGATTCATAAATCAGACCATTTCTTTATGTGTACAAGCGGTGAGATTATTGCTTGGTCTGAACGTGGCATGGTTACTTTAAAAGCCGGTGATGTAATTGAAAGTAAATCAGGCACAAAAAGAGTAACACTAGCTGTTGTAGATTCAATTGGTATTACTGTGCATAAAACAGATAAAACCGATTTAGATGAAATTGAAGCTGAGTTAATAGAACCTGAAGAAGTTTCTATGTATGACTCTAGTAATCGTATTAAAGTTGACTATACACCTGTAAAAACTATTAAAGAGGTTTGATATGACTTGGGCTATCGTTACTGGAATGGCAATCGGTGCTGCCGTAGGCGGTGGTTCTGCTGCGCTGCAACACAAAGATATCCTCAAAGGCGCTTTGATGGGCGGTGTTGTAGGTGGCGTTAGCGGAGGTATTGGTGGCTTAGGAGCTGGTGCTGCTGAAGTCTTACCCGCTATTGGAGAAGAAGGGTTAACTTCTGGTGCGCTAGGAGGAGTGAACGGTGAATTAGGCGCTGCCAGTGCTGCACCTGTCGCCCCTGCAACCAATGGTATTGGTCAGCTTATATCTGATCCGTCAAAATATCTTGCTGCCAATAAATACACGCTAGGCGCTGAAGCTTTAGCGGGTAGCATCGGACCGACAACAACCCAACAACCAACTACAGATAAAGGCACTATCTATCCGTATACCTATAGTCAAACCCGCAATCCTAATTACACAGGCGCAGGCACTCCTTACTTTACGCAAAATTACACAGCAGGTACGCCTTACGCTGCGGCAGAAGGTGGGATTATGAGCCTAGCAGATGGTGGTAATGCGGTTTCTAATTACAACAACATATTAGCAAGTCGCGCACAACAAGAGTATGTAAATAGCCCACAACTTGGTGCGTTTAGGTCACATTTTAATGACCCAATAGCTAATGCAGATTCAACTAATGCGCTTTATCAACAATACTTAGGTCGTGCCGCAGACTCAACAGGAATTGCGGCAAATCAACGAGCAACACCAGAAGAGATTACGCGAAGCATCCAGTCATCTCCTGAGTATTTAAACAGGAACCCGGGGTTTAAACCTCCTACTGCCGCAGCAATAGACCCTAATGCACCGCCGCCTACAATTACATATGACCCTAAAACACAACGGTATATAAGTACACCCGCTCTTGTTGCTCCTGCGGGTATTGCAGCGCTTCCTTCGCAAGATACAAATAGCGGAGGCGGCGGTAGCGGAGGCGCTGCTAATGGTGGGTTAATGGGCTATGCAGATGGTGGTATTTATAACCTTGGCAGTTATTCAGATGGCGGTCGGTTATTAAAAGGACCCGGAGATGGTGTCAGCGATGATATTCCTGCTCAAATTGGCGAGCATCAGCCTGCTCGTCTTGCTGATGGTGAGTTTGTCGTTCCTGCTAGGATTGTTTCTGAATTGGGAAATGGGTCTACAGATGCAGGTGCTAAACGACTGTATGCCATGATGGATCGTGTACAGGCTAATCGAGGCAGAACCATCGGCAAAGGTAAAATAGCTGTTAATTCAAAATCAGATAAATATCTTCCCGCATAATGTTATATCAAATTACTCCCAATCAATTGCCACAAGTTTGGTCTATTGTTGCTCCTATGCTTCAACGGGCTATTGATCTTGATCCAGATTTAATTACGATTGAACAGGTGGAATACTCAGTTCGTACAGGTCGTGTTTATTTACTTGTATGGAAAGAAGATGAAAATATTACCGGCGCAGTAACTGTTGAGTTTATAGACTATCCAAGAGAAAGAGTTGCTCATGTTAATTTAATGGGCGGTCAAGGAATAGTTAGAACTCATGTGTTTGATGCGGCTAAAGATTGGATGAGGGCTTACGGTGCAACAACCGCTCAATGTTGGGCGAAAGGCACTTTAGTCAATATGTATGAAAAAATGGGTATGGAAAATACTCACCAAGTAATGAGGGTTAAATTATGAGATACAACCATTTTGACATGTTGCCTGAGCGGGCTTTCTTTAAAGTCGGTGGCAAGATTATGCCTCAAGGTGGTGGTGGTGGAACCCCCACTCAAACCACGCAAACCGCATCTACTATTCCTGAATATGCTCAACCATATGTCATGCAGAACTTGGGCAAGGCTCAAGCTTTAACTGACATTTCTAATAATCCATATCAACCATACCAAGGGCAAATGGTTGCTGGGTTTACACCCATGCAAACACAGGCTTTTAGCAACTTAGCTAATATGCAAGTTGCTCCTCAAATTCAACAAGGCACGGATGTAGCTAACCAAGCGTCACAAGGCGCAATGGGTACAGCAAATCCTGCTATGAATTATGGTGCAGCAGGTGCGGGTATTGGTCAGTTAGGTATGCAAGCGGGGATGAGCTATGGACGAAATGCTCAAGACCCTAACGCTGTTGCATCGTACATGAACCCGTACTTGCAAAATACGTTACAGCCTGCCCAACAATTATTAAATCAACAGTACGGTATGCAAGGCGCTAATCAACAAGGTGCTGCTACAAGCAAAGGCGCATTTGGTGGTAGCCGTGAAGCGTTGATGAGCGGTTTAAACGAGCAAAATCGTAATTTGGCACAAAACCAATTGGTCAGTGGAGCATATAACCAAGCTTACAACACCGCTAATACTAATATGCAACAAGCTGCTTCTCTTGGGATGCAAGGCGCACAGCAAGGTATTGCAGGAATTAATGCGGGGTTACAAGGGGTTCAAGGCGCTCAGGCAGGATATGGTCTTGGTATCCAAGGCGCTAATGCTTTAGGCAATCTAGGAACAGCAAATTACAATCAACAAATGGGCATTAATCAAGCTCAATTGGCGGCTGGTAATCAACAACAGCAATTGCAACAACAAGGTTTAAACACCGATTACGGTCAATATCAACAGCAGCTTCAATACCCATACCAACAGTTAAGTTTTATGCAGGGTATGTATGCAGGTTTGCCTATGCAAAACCAAGCACAGACCATGTATCAAAACCCTAGTGCTATTTCTCAAGCTGCTGGTCTAGGTGCTACAGCCTATGGTGCTTATAAGCTAGGTCAAAAAGAAGGCGGTGTGGTTAAAAAGATGGCTAAAGGCGGCAAAGTCGGTGATGGTTTAGATACACTTGGCATTTATAATGCCATGAGGAGTTAATAATGAGTATTCAACAAAACATTGCTTCTGATGCCTATAGAATGGCTAATCTTGCTCGCACCCCTGAGCAAATTCAAGCATTACAACATTCATTAACTCAGTCTATTAAGAATGGTGCATTGCCTTCTTATGTTGGTATTCCTATCATTCAAGATTTGAATCAAAGATTAAAGCAAGAATCTCAGCCTCAACAGGCTTCTGCTCCTCCTGTCGCACAGCAAGTCTTGCAACAGGCGCAACAAAGTCCTCAAGCAGCCCCACAAACACCTCCTCAAGGCATTGCCTCTGTGCCTAGTAACCTGCCTACCGAAAGCATGAATGATGGTGGGATTGTTGCCTTTGCGGATGATGGTTTGGTCGAAGGCGAAGAGACTACAGAAGAAGACCGTCAAGATCAGATCGATGAAGCTGAGTATGGTGATGCTGTTGGTCAACTAATTCAACAACAGCAAATTGCAAGACGCAATCAGCTTAACCGTCCTCTTAATGTTAATAAAACACCGGAAATTAAACCTGAATTTAAACTCTCTCAAGAAGCTCAGGAAGCAGGGTTAAGTCTTGGTCAAAATCCTAACATTAGACCAGAAGACCGTGCGGCAGCATTGAGCGGGAAAGGCATTGCCTCTTTGCCTCAAGCAGAAAATAAAAAAGAATCATCTCGCAATACTGAGGGTGGAGTGGAATCTATTTCTTCATCTAAAAGTTTTTACAATAACATGTACCAAACATTAAAAAACAAAGCAGAAGAAATGGGGTTTAAAAACCCAGAAGCTATTGCTCGGGTTGGTGCTGCTCAATCTGCGTTAGAAACCGGATATGGGAAAAGCCTTGCAGGCGGTAATAACTTTTTTGGCATTAAAGGTACAGGCGGTAATAAACAACAAACTCAAGAATATGATCCTGCAACTGGAAGAATGTACGATACCAGTGAAAGTTTTAGGACATACGCAAATATGGGTGACTCAGCAGCAGATTACTTGCGTTTAATGCAAAACCCAAGATATCAAAAGGTTGCTATGGCACAAAGTCCTGAAGAAGCCATTCGGCATCAGGCTCAAAGTGGCTATGCAACTGATCCAGAATATGGATCAAAGCTTTCATCCATTTATCGTGCCCATCTAGCTAATGGCGGTATAGCTCATCTAGCGGGTGGTGGCATACCTAGATTTGGTAAAGGAAGATTAGTAGATTCTACAGGCGCATCACCAGAAGCACCTGAAGATATTTACCCAGAAGAAAGCCCTGACAGAAGTGGCTTAGAATTAACCAATCCTTTTTCTTCTGCAAGATATTTAAATCCAAACTCTCTTCCAAGAGTAACGGACGCAGAACGCTCAAGATATATTCAACATGGTTTAAATTTTGGTCCAGAAGGCGCTGGCACATCAAGTGATAGATCGAATATGTTACTTCCTCCCGGAGTCACGTTGCCAAATACGCCTGTCGTAACAAACAATACACCCACACCTTCACCAAATCCTGCAAGTTATGAAGGAAACAATCAACCGTTTAGACCTACAGAAACCGCAAGCAGTCCAAGCATTCCTGTATCGGGCGTAGACACGCTTTTACCTCCTGCCGGAAGGAAAAGCCAGTATGATGAATTAATTGATTCAATGAGGCAAGAAAAATTAGACAGCAAAAAACAGAAAGAAGAAGATAAATACATGGCTCTTATTTCTGCCGGTCTTGGAATGATGTCTGGTACATCACCCAATGCATTTGCTAACATTGGTCAAGGCGCACAACAAGGTGTTGCGTCTTATGCTGCCTCAAACAAACAACGTGCTGCTGAAAATGCTGCCTTGAATAAAAACATTGCTGCTGCTCATCATTATCGGAGCATGGAAAATGTTGGCTTGTCAAGGCAGGATTTGCTTGAAAGAGAACATGCTGCTAATTTAGATTATAAAAAAATTGCTTCTGCTGAAAATCTTGATTTAAAAACAACTAATTGGTTGCAAGGTTCATATAATCACGATCAAACTACCTATGCAAAATTAATGGAGAAGTTTGGGGGAATAAACGGCGTAACGGCAAAGGCAGCCGATCCGGCGGGATATGAAAGGGCTATAAAAACTATGGAAGCTCTTGAAGCAAAAATGAACTTGACTCAAAGAGCATTAGATAAACGAATGAGGGATGCTAACCCAGAATTAGTTCAAAGCTTACAACCGTCTGGAGATAGAAACCCAATCACTTCATTTGATCGTAGATAAGGAATAGCTATGGCTTTTGACATTGAAGGCGCTCGACAAGGCGGCTATTCTGATTCTGAAATCGTTGATTATCTTGCGCCAAAAAGCAATTTTGATGTTTTAGGAGCCAGACAAGGTGGCTACAGTGATGCTGAGATTTTGTTTCATTTAGCAACAAAAAGCGCACCAAAACAAGAAGCTAAACCAGAAGATAATTCTGGTAATTTAGTGCGTGGTTTTACCTCATACGGTCCCGCAATGCAGCAGACAATTGGCGGTGCTCAAACATTTCTTGGTTTAGGCGCTGAAAAAACCATTGGGCAAGGCGTTGTTTCTAATTATTTAATGGAAAAAGGTGCTAAAAATCTTAAAGAATCAGAGGTAGAACAACAACGCACAAGCAAGCCAACAGATGAATTTACCAATGCTTGGGAAAAAGGTATTGGCTCCGTTGTTACGGAATGGCTACCTTACCAAATTGGTTCCGGTGCGGCTAATTTATTAGAATCTGCTGCTATTGCTGCTGTAGGATCAGTTGCCGGTACAGCAGTAGTTCCGGGGATTGGTACAGTTGGTGGCGGGTTAACTTTGTTGGTAAGTAAACAACTAGCTAAAAAAGGCATTAAAGAAGCCGCAGAACAAGTATTAAAAGAACGTGGGAAAGACGCAGCAGAAGCGTTTATTCAAGCAGAATCTAAAAAAGTTGTTAATGGTGAAATTGCAGCATTAACGGAACGTGGTGCAAAAAAACTTATTGGATCAACAGCAGCAACTGGCGTTCAAGCCGGTTTGCATGGCATGGGCGAAGTTACAAGTGCTGCGGTTCAAGAAGCAGAAAAACAAGGATTAACAGCTAGAGACATTGACCTTGGCAAAGTAGTTCCTGCTGCTGCTATCCATTCTGTCGCTGATTTTATTTCTACTAGAATTGGTTTAGGCGCACTTGATGGTCTTGCTGCTCCAACTAAAAACATGTTGTTTAACATTGTAAAAAGTGTTGGGGTTACAACAGCAAAAGAAATACCACCAGAATTATTGCAATCTGCAATGGAACTGTACGGAGCAGGTCTTCCATTAGATGATCAAAATGCAATTAAAAATTACATCAACACCGCAGCCGCAACTGTTGGTATGTCATTGGTTCCGGGGGTTGCCGGTGGGTTAAGAACTCGTCCTCAAGCTCCGGGTACAGAGCTAGAAGCGCCTCCGGCTGGTGGACAACCTCCTGCACAAGAGCCGTTTAAACCTACTGTTATACCCCCAGCGTACTCTGTTCAGGAAGGTATTGACCGTGCTGCCGGTGTAAACGCTGGTTCTGGGTACACGCAGGCTGATTTGCTTACCCCCGGCGCAGAAGGTGTTCGTGAGCAGGCACAGCGTCTTGCGGCACAAAGAGATTTCGCAAATCAACGTCAAGAGCAAGTTGCTGCCAATCAAGCGGCGAACCCCAGTTTAAACCCACAGGGTTTTAAGATTGGTGAACCTCGTCAGCCAATGACGGAAGAAGGTCGTATTGCTGCTTTGCAAGCTGCTCAACAAAGAGACTTTGCAAATCAACGCCAAGAACAACTTGCTGCCAATCAAGCTGCAAATCCCACATTAAACCCAAATGGGTTTAACCAAGGACGTACTCCTCCTCCTGCTCCGATCAATGTCACTCCATCTCAGTCTCAGCCATACACTGCCCCGGCTCCTGTATCCAATGAAGAGCGCAGAAAGCGTGTAGACGCACAAGCCGCAGACCTCGCAAAGATACAGAATGAACCGTTCGAGTTTGATCGTCGGCGTTTAGCTGCGTCTGCGTCTGGAACAACAGGTCAGGTGCGTGGTCAACCTCGGGCTGAGTTAGTTGACACAGACCCTATGCCTCCTGCTGTGGCTCGCAACCGTTTAAGAGCCATGCAAGACGAGTTGATATCTTATGGTCAAGACCCAAACAGCGTTGCTATTGTGCCTCACCCCACGATGGGTGGACGCTTTGCAATTGAGCGGCGTTTTGAGCCACAAAAATTATATCCAAATCAAAAGCCTCCCGTTACTCAAGGACAAGCTTATGAACGCCTTGCAGATGCTCAGGATGAGGTCGTTCAAGGTGAACAGCGTGCTGCAAACGATTTAAAAACCTTGGCAGGAAAGCGTGGCGAAGAGTTGGCACAAAATGTGCCGCCTAAAGAACTTGCGCCATTTATTGAAGCACATCAAACATTGCGTCGTAATGTGGAAGAAAACATTGCCAATCGCAAAGGTGTAGCTACGCCTGAAGAAGCCCGTATGATTCGGGAACAAGGTCTTGGTATACCTTATGACAGCATTGCTGAAATTACCGAAGCACAAGATTCCACTCTTAATACTAAAGGCACAAAGCTTTTAGCTCTTGAGAATGATCTTGATGAACAAAGAAGAAAGCATCAGAAAGAATTGCATGGTCCTGAAATATGGATGGAAGGTTTTAATGTTCCAGAAGGACTGCCACCAAAAGCTTCGGAACAATTTACTGGAAAATTCCTAAACCCCGAAGGTAGAACCGCTCCCGCTGCACCAACACAACGGACAGCAGCTAAGACTACACCTGAACAATTTGGGAATCGTTCAGAAGCTGCGGTTGAACAAGAGACTCGTAATGGAGCATTACAAGCTCAGTTTGAGCCTATTCAAATTAATCCTAAAGGTCGTTCTCCAAGCAAACAAAATGAAAACGCACCAAAAATTAAACGAGCTAGATACTCTAAGACTGAAGAGGGTACGCAAACACCACAAGAATTAGCTGAAGATATTCGTAAAAACTTATTGCCTATCCTCAAGCGGTTTGGTCTTGGAAAGGTTGGTCTACGTTTGGTTGATTCTATCCGTTCATCTAATGGCGATAAAGCAGAGGGTATGTATTTCAAACGCCTTATCACCTTAGCAATGGATTTTGACAATCCTTTAGGTGTGATGAGGCATGAGACTGTCCATGCTTTAAGAGAGCTTGGTGCGTTCACCGATGGTGAATGGAAAGTTCTTACACACATGGCTAAGACAAAATGGATTGACCAATTCTATAGCCCTCAATTACAAGCTATGTACAAAGCTCAATTTGTCGAAGAAAACGGCACAGAGAAAGGCTTTGATGATTACATGGCTGAAGAAGCTATCGCACAAGCATTTAGGTACTTTACTGAGACTAAACCACCATCAGGAATGATTGCAAACCTAATGCGTCGTTTAAACGCTGCATTTAATGCTATCCGTGAATTCTTTATGGGTAATGGAGTAACTAATTCTGAACAACTATTTTTAGCTAACCAAATCTTTAGCAGCATTGAAAGCGGAAGATTGACTGAAGGTCGTGCAGGTGTTCAACCTAAGGCTGCTCCGGCTTATTCAAAAACCAATCCTCTTGAAAGCTATGTTAATAAAGATGAAGCCGCATCAAGGGTTCAACGCAAAGTTGAAAGAGCCGCAGATGTTGGTGAGCCTAATAATGAAAGGCAAGTGTTTACATCAGATATAGACACTGGTAATTACGCACAACCTTATTTCCCTGTTGGCAAGATTACATTAGATGATTGGACTAAACGAGTTCAATCCTTAATGTCTCCAGAAGAAATTAAAGATGCTAGGGTTTGGTACAAACAATTACATGATGCGTTTACACCGCTATTCGGTCCAGACGCTTCTAAATATGCTTTAGCTTGGTTGTTATCTCAACAACGTGCAAGCCCGACAAAAGGTTTGAGTAATGTATTAAGAGCTTCAGACTTGGTTGCCGGTAAACAAAAACTTGTTACTGCCGGTTTAAACGAGCAAGCCTTGGTTGATGTCTTGAGCGGAAAGGTTCCAAGCTCTGGCATCGGTGCAAAGTTGATGGACTTTGTAGACAGCGAGCTTGGTCTTAAAAAGCGCACATGGATGGGTGGTGATGCTCAGGGTCGGCAACCTGCTGCAATTGATGTGTGGGCGCAACGAGATGTTGGTTTTATTGATGACACAGTTTTAGAGTTTATTCGTAAGAATTTTGGTGAAGAAGCTGCTAAATCATTGACTGTGGACAAGACAAGAAATGGTGAATCCCAGTACGAATACGGCATAGATTTTTACAATGATCTTGTAGATAAGTTTAATAAAGACAAGTTCATGGGCGGTGATTGGGAAGCCCGTGAAGTGCAGGCGGTTGGTTGGGTAACCATGCAGCGTGCTATGGGAATCCAAGCAGAGTTTGTGCGTGACATTATTGGTGGCAACACTCGACGGGTTTCGCTTGGATTGGCTCCGGGGGAAGGCTCTGTTATGACCAATAAACTCATGGGCAAAGAGATACCCACTAATTCGGCACAAAGGGTTCTTGCTGACCTAGCAAAACTTGCTAATGTAAAGGTTCAAAATAGCATTACCGGTGTTGGTGCATACTTAACTTATGTAAAAGGCTCAATTCAGATTGAGTCATTAGCTTCTAAAGAAGCCGTTCTTGACTACATGGATATGCTTGGTTTTGTATTCCAACAAACAGAAATGATTAACACAAGAGCATTGAAATCCGGCAAGAACATGGCTATTGATGTCATGTCTGATACGCTTGGCAATGCTGATGATGCTGTTAAATTATTTATTGAATTTTTAAATCATGCGCCAAGGAAAGGCAATGATCCTCTTGCGGCAGGATTCCAACAAATTAATTTAAATGGTAAGCAAGGCATTCGCTTATTGAATTTTGAGGGCAACTGGCGTAAATCAGATGTTAAATTAATTGAAGATGCTTTAAATACGGCTGCTCAAAAAACAAACATTAAATTAGATGATATAGTTACATCACAAGTTGAATTAACAAAAACCAAGAATGATTGGACAAAGGATCACAATGGTCAAGCATATCTCGATTCGCTCAAGAACAGAGGACGAGTACAAGAAGCTGAATACCTACAACGTGAGTTCCCTCCATCGCGCTTCGACCTCGGCGGGGACGGGACAATCAGTTGGGGCAAAGCAAGGTTCAGCCTCTCCCCTGAATCTAACAAACTTGCCCTTCGACCCAGCGACAGCGGCGCAAAAGGCATCTCTTTCAATGACAGGAAAGAAGACGCAGTAAGCTACGCAGGTTCACATTACGGCAAGACCAAAACAAACATCCTCTCCGGTGGCTACTACGGCACAGGATTAAAGGGTGCTGAAGCTCGTAGGCTTGCTGAGTCTAAAGACTTTCGTATTAAAAAGCGGATATATTTCTATATTCCCAGAGCGAATGGCACAATGCCATATCGTGAGTCTGGTGTAGGCAACCACGTTTACACGCAGAAGTTTGACAACATCTTAGGTCCGGGCAAGACAATGTCAGAATTGTCTAAGAAAGCCAAGGGCGATAGCAATGCTTTTGAAAGTCTTGTTATAGACAATGGATACGATGGCTATTCCGTTCCTGACTACGGGATGATGGTCATCTTAAACAATGATGTTCAAGCTAAGTACGAAGGCACAGTCGGTGATGTGCATTACAAAAAACCAGAAGAAAATGTTGTAGTGACTGAGAAAGGCGTTCGTTTTGCTAAAGCCCTTGGCAGCTTAGAACCATCAACATTTTTGGTATCTGATGTTTACGTTAACAACACCGGTGATTTAGGCATGATGCCTGATGCCCGTGGCATCAATAAAAAACCTATACGACTTGCTGTTGGAATGGAAGACAACGCTACAAGTAAAGGTTTTGGCGCTAATCATATCTTAAACAGAATTGAAAAAGATGCAACACGCAAGCCTCCTGTCATTTCAAAAGAATTGCTTGAAGATTTAATTCGAAATATAGAAAAAACAGCGCAGTCTTTTACAAGGTTGTATAAAGATAGAAATAATTTTATTGCATATAACCCGACCACAACTGAATCTTTAATTCTTGCAGAAAGACCTGATCACTATTCTGTTATTACCTCATATCGTCAAAACAATATGGGCAAATATGGGAATATTGCTTGGACAGGTAAAACGCCTGAGATTTTAACATTAAATAAAGAATCAGCCGGTTCAAAAGTATTTGGTCAGGTTCAAAAAGGAATTTCTGTAAAGGCAGGTTTAAACAGAGTTGAAAGACAAGCCATTCCAACTATTGTTAAAGCAAAGCGAGTCATGTCTCCTGAAGCTATTCAAGCAATGGCTGATGATATGGCAGCGGTTAAGCTACAAGGTAGAGCATCTCTTCGTGCGCCTACTACACCTCAATTTAAAAAATTCTTTGAAGGTAGCCAAGTTGTAAATAAAGATGGCACACCTAAACCAATGTATCACGCTACAAATGCACCCGAAGAAGGAGAGTTGTTTAGCGTGTTTAGAGAGTCAGATGATGGCAAACTAGGTGCTGGTATATATTTCACATCAATGCCTGAATACTCAGAAAACTATGCTCCTACCGGAGCAATTATGCCTGTGTATCTATCTATTAAGAATCCTTTGTTTATTGAGCTTGGTGATGATGCTTTAACTCCATACAAAAATACAATATATTTATCGCCATCGGCAAATACATCAATCAATAAGCAGCTTGATAAAAAAATTAAAGAACTAACAGGCGGTAAAAAAAGTTCATATGATTTAATCGGCGAACAAACAAAAGAATTGCTTCAAAAAGCTGGCTACGATGGTGTTATTGCCAGAGATAGCAAAGGCAATTTTATTGAAACAATTGCGTTTAAACCAAATCAAATCAAGTCTGCCATTGGTAACACTGGTGCGTTTAGTCGTGAATCAAATGACATTCGCTACAGTCTTGCACCATTAACCAAGCTAACATCAGAGCCAACCACTGGCAAAGCTATTAACGATGCGATTAAAACAATACAGGGCGTTAACGGCGCTAGGATTAACTATGTCGATAGAGCGTCTGCCCTTCGTCAAATATTAAAATCTTTGCCACGCTTTAACGAAGAAACAAATAAGCTTCGTGCTGATCAACTATGGAATTCACAGATACAAGCTCAAAACTTAATCAAGACTGGATTAACTGAGGGCGTGCCTGTTGTTCAAGCCGATGGCACTATCGGTATTGAGAAGAGCGAAAACAATCTAGCCAATGCTGCATATATTGCGGATACGCTTGATGTCAACCCGACTGTCGTTGCATCAGGACGTTCTGGTCGTTCTTTCGTCGCAGAGATTGCTCGTATCCTGCGTGGTGAGGACATACTTAGAGAGGATGCAGACAACCATGCGGAGGCTCGTCGCCAACTAGTTGAAGCCGATAAGAATGAAGCTAAGTTAAAAGCTGAAATCATAGCGGGAGTAGACCCTAAAACAGTTGCCAAGGCACAAAATGCAATTAACCAAATGCGTAAAGAAGCCAAGGAAGCTTTAGAAGTTAATCGTGAGAAAGAAGTTACACCTGAGCATATTGCTTGGGCTAAAGAAAATCTTGCAGCCGTTCCTAAAGTCCAAGATGTATTGGACATTTGGAAAAATGTTAACAACGCCTTGTTAAAGATGTATTTAGACACAGGAAAGATTAGCCAAGAAACCTACGAGAAATATGTAGCCAATAAATACTATGTGCCATTGTTTAAATCCGCAGAGGATATGAACGCTGATGGCTCGTTTGGCTATCGGGGAACAGGTGTGAAACGCCCTGAGAAGTTTTTCCAACTCAAGGGTGCTAAGAATCTACAGCGCAATATGTG
>JGI24890J29729_1001093_pt1 | contig 13299 bp, 12 predicted proteins | sample FreactcultureFD7_FD_29729 | JGI IMG/M metagenome (IMG submission 29729)
TGTTTCCTCCGACTTCTGCAGGCGGGTTCGAGTGTTCGTCGTATTCAGGAGGGAAAGCCAACTCGCAGGTGACTTTGTGCGTTCCAGATGCCCAATGTACTGGACAAACTATTTCACTCGTCGTAGTAATCGTTGGTGGAGAGGACGAGGAAAGGACGGTTTGATCTTGTGAGAGAGCGGAAGTGAGAGAAGTGAAACAAGAGAGCCAGGAGGGAAGTGAGAGTCGCCACCAGGATCGAACTCCCTCCCAGAGTAAAAGTCGGATTAAAGGATCATAAATCGCTCCGGTCAAGGCAGACTCGATTTGAGGTCTAACAACGTCGCATTGGACCGAAGGAATCAGCGTCAGTGGCTGCTCCTTGACGGCACAGGAGACGTTGGAGAGGGGAGAGGGAACTATGGTCAAACTCACGAAGGTAAAGGTTGAGTGTAATTCGTTTGTTCCCTCAATTTCCTCGCCAACAACAAGTTGTCCCACAGACCGTGCAAGTTGGCTCTCCTTCCTTCCCACCTCACTGGATCCCCATTCCCGCCTCGTTCTCGATTCGTCAAATGCATTGGTTGATGCGCGTCTCCGATGAAATGAACGAGGAACCTCAATGATTCCCAGCTGTAAAGATCACCTCATCAGCTTCGACGTTGTAGATTGTCGTCGAGAGAGTGAGTAGGAACGTACTCTTCTGGATTACGCTCGAGACGGGTCGTATAATTCGCGATAGCATGTAAAACGTCTTGTTCATTCTTCCAACCTTGTCCTTCTCCCTTCTCTTGCTGCACCTGTCCATAANTCGTCACTCCCAACGGGATCTCNTTCTCTCCATCATCTCTAGGCCAATCGCACACCTCGGGAGGATGATCTCCNACGACACTCGCGTANTGCAACTGTCCACTCCAACCCCTGTACTCTGGAACCATTCGGATCCGATCTGGCCAACTTGCGATAGGAGCTAAATGACCATGAGCGTAGTCTGGAAGGAGGGAGGAAGAGCGGAGGTAGGAGAGGACTGAAGGGTGTAAGTGAATCTCTGCGATGGTGGCTACTATAGAATGACCTGCGAATCCCCACGCGTATGAAGTAGTCGCTAGTAAGGGCAGGAGACCTAGAGAGAGCGGGAGGAACATTGGGGAAAGGAGGCGAGATAAGGAAAGGAGTTGAAAGGTGGGGGCGAAAACGAGGAGGAGGGGGACTGTGAGCGATTATCTAGTCGAGTGTAGAGTATAAGAGCTGTGTGTCGGAGTCGAGAACGTAAGAACGAGTGAAGTGAGGAAGAGAAAGGAGTGAGTCGAAAACGAAACGTTTCTCCCTCCACTTTAGACCATTCTCACGAGACGATACGACTCTGAAAGCACATTGCGGTCGCAGTCGCAAAGCAGTACTCAGTGCGAACTTGACCACGAAACGAACACAAAGTGGACATGATTTCTTTATCCGATAACTCACTCGATCAATCCCAATCGCACGCGTGAATACAGAGAAAACTGCTTTGCTTTGATTCATTCCAGGACACGAAAAGGGGAGAGAGAAGTGATACAATGAAAACGTTAAAAGAGAGGGAGAATAAAATAGGGATCAGAACCGTTCAAGCTGTTTCGACTCGTCTTCCAGCTCCGTCTCAAACTACGACAACACCAACGACGACTGATTACATTCACAAAAAATGAGAGGAGGAGGTTTAGTTGTTGAGTTTGGCCGACATTTCTTGCAACTCTTCTTTTGATTTAGGTTTCTCCAAACCTTGAGCGATTTCGTTTGAAACGATGTGAGGTTGATCCCCTCTACCTCCCATAGGGTTCTCCTTGTGAAGGTGCGCCAAGTTAGGCGCTCCTCCTAGGCCTGCCCGACAAGGAAGTTCCGAATCAGTCAAAATTAGCGAAACAGATTCGTAGAACTGTCGAGAGCGTACCAGCAGTCTCTTCAGCCTTCGATCCTGGGAAACCTTGGTTCCCTGGTTCGTTGATGTGACCATTGTTGTGAGGGAAAGGTTGAGTAGTGAAAGATTGTTCTTCTTTGTTGTCAGACATGATTATGTTGCGAAAAAGTTTGACCTAGTGAGGAGGGGAAACGAAGGAACGAAAGAGGGTCAGTTTCAGTTCTTGGGCGTAGTCACTTGATCGATGGATTGCTTGTGGGAAAGATGTGAACAGAAAAAAGGTTTGCCGCAGTCCTTGCGAATTCCGCATGGGAAAGTCAAAGTCGCTGACGAAGACATTTCTTTCAACATCTCCCCCTTCTGTTCTTTACGCCCCTTCGTCATGATCCCGACATCCTATCCAGCGATACCCTGCGATGTTCAGAGCTAATGAGAGGCGAGAGGGAGAGGGAAGGACAAATGACGAATTGATGTGATATCTCCCCCACTAGCCGATTCGAGGGTGAACGATATTGACGAGAGAACTGTAGAGGACGAACAGAGCAACTTCGAGTGAAAGCTTACGGTGAGAGTGAGAAAGTGAAGAATGTGAGAAAAAAGTGAGGGAGAAAGAGAACGAGGAGGGAGAGAAGCAGGAGGCGAGGCAAAAGTAAGGCACTGATTCATAGTAATAGGGAGCAAACGTTGACAATTCCGATAGCCCACTCCTCTGACAATCTCTCGACTATTTCCGCTCACCTCAAAGATGCTCGCCGCGCGTACCAGAGCAGCCAGTACACTCTCAAGGTCTATCAGACCTGCTACGGGTAGCTCTCAAGCTGTCCGAGCACTCTCCTCGACTGTTGCAACTCCCTCATCTCTCCTCGCTAGTCAACGTCGGGTAGACGTTCAACAACAGAAGGCTTCAGATGAATTAGGTGATATCATGGCTAAACGTTGGTTGGGATCTGCAATGGCCGCTGGAACNGATTCAGACCGTGTAAGTTTCTCTCGTCCGACACTCTTCTCCTCGTTTGACTCATTCAGTCTCAATCTTGTACTGATGGTACCCCTTTCCGAACCTACATAGGAGACTATCATTCGATTGCTCTACTCTCTCGCCTCCCGTCGTGAAGTATCGAGATACCTTCAAATCTTCTCCTCCGCAACTCATTTCGCCGTCCTCAAAGTCGGAGGAGCTATCCTCACTCACGAACTCGAATCCCTCACCCTCAGTCTCAACTTCCTTCACAGAGTTGGTCTCTATCCCGTCGTAGTTCATGGAATGGGTGACAAACTCAANGCGAGACTNGAAGCTGATGGAATCGTTCCCGATTACATCGATGGTGAGTCNCTCACCCTTGATATANAGNTTACCGCTTGGANATGCTAACAAACTTTCACGNCAGGTATTCGNATCACCGACGCCCGAACCCTCTCCCACGCTCGACGAGTCTTCCTCTCGGAGAATCTCAAACTCGTTTCCGCCCTCGAAGCTCTCGGCACTCGCGCTCGTCCCATCACNACTGGAGTCTTCACNGCCGAATANCTCGATCAACCTCGTTACGGATACGTCGGTCGCGTCACTTCGGTCGACAAAGAACCTATCGAGGCTTCGATTCGTGCTGGAGCTCTCCCNATTCTCACTTCCCTCGCCGAGACCGCAGANGGTCAAATNCTCAACGTCAACGCTGATGTCGCTACTGCTGAACTCGCCAAAGTTCTNGAACCNCTCAAGATCGTTTACTTGAGTGAGAAGGGTGGACTTTATCACGGAGTTACCAAGGAGAAACTCTCTTTGATCAACCTTGACGAGGTGAGCCGTCTCCTTTAACCTGATATGTCTCTATTGCGTGTATACTGACAAAGCTCGCCATTGTTTCTTTGCCAGGAATACGACGATCTCATGAAACAAGAATGGGTGAAGTACGGAACCAAACTCAAACTCCGAGAGATCAAAGAACTCCTCGACCACCTCCCTCGATCCTCTTCCGTCGCCATCATCTCACCCGACAACCTTCAGAAAGAACTATTTACCGACTCGGGTGCCGGAACTCTCCTTCGTCGAGGATACAAGCTTTACAAGCACAAGTCGATCGAGGCTGTAGGACAAGACAGACTCCGACGAGTTCTCGCCGAACGGGACGAGGATGTCACTTCGGGACGCAAGAGTGTCGCTCAAGTTCTCGGCGAACTCGAGAAATCTCAAGCTCCTTACACCATCTATGGAGACGAGCCTTGTGATGTCGTCGCCATCGTATCTCACCCTGAAGGTCAAGTACCCGTCATGACCAAGTTCCTCGCCAACGCTACCGCAATTCAGAACGGAGTCACCGACAACATCTTCAACTCGATCAAGAAGGACTTCAAACGACTCTTCTGGACTGCCAAGGCCGACGACGAGAACAAATCGTGGCACTTTGAACGTGCTGACGGCTCCTTCACTCGCAACGGACGTTCCCTCTTCTACTACGGAGTTCAAGATGCCGGTGAAGTCGAACGACTCGTCAAGGAGTTTGAGAAGAACAACCGAATCGAACGATCTTACCTCCCCATCTCCTACACTTCTTCCTCCCGCGGTACCGTTCAATCTTCTGGCAACATCGCTTCCGCCCTTCGATCCTTCTCTACCTCTGCTCGTCGACCTGCCGTTCGCCCCTCTTCTTCCCCTTCATCCACTCCTTCCTCTTCTTCCCGATCCTTCTCTTCCTCCACTTCCCACCTTGCCACCGCCAAGCGAGTAGCTCTCATCGGTGCTCGTGGATACACTGGATCCAACCTCGTCTCCCTCCTCAACTCTCACCCTACCCTCGAACTCTCCCACGTTTCCTCTCGCGAATTGGCCGGACAACCTCTCTCTGAATACACGAAATCAAAGATGTCGTACCAAAACCTCGGATTCAAGGAGATGGAACAACTCGAGGCGAAAGGTGAAGTAGATGCTTGGATCATGGCTCTACCAAACGGAGTTATGGCTCCATTCGTCGAAGCTATCGACAAGGGTGCTCAAGGCAAATTACAGGAGCATAAGAGTGTCATCATCGATTTGGGAGCTGATAAGCGATTCGATGAATCATGGACTTATGGATTACCTGGTGAGTCCTCGTCAATTCAAGCTTGAGCGCCTCTTTCTGTTTTCGCGGGAGTAGTAAGGGTGCGGTGTAAGGATAGGGTCGCAGTAGTATAGTAGTAAATACATTCATAGTCTCCAGTCNATCTTTTTCGTTTTCTCAGGTTTCCTCTCTAGCAGACGTTGCAAGTTCAAAATTCAATATTTCCATTATTACGATTTTGGCCTTGCGCGTCTGCTCGAGAGAGAGAAAAGCTCAGCTCCATTCGGTTCTGCCTTCATTCGCTGACATCACTCTCTCACTTCGCTTGTGAACAGAACTCTACAACCGAGAAGCTCTTCACTCTGCCAAACGAATCTCAAACCCCGGGTGTTTCGCTACCAACACTCAACTCCTCCTCGCCCCTCTCCTCCCTTACATGTCGGCTCCTCCCTCCGTTCACGCTATCTCTGGTTACTCTGGAGCAGGAACGAAATCTGGCAAGGAACCCAAAATCACTCCTGAATCTCTCCAAGGTGGTGTACGACCCTACGCTCTCACCGATCACATCCACGAACGAGAAGCCGGATACCAACTGTCGAAATTGCTCGATTCGTCGGCTCACCTTAAGAAGGATGAATTCTCCGTGGCGTTCATGCCGAACGTAGCTCCTTGGTTTCAAGGTATCATCTCGACCGTATCGATCTCACTCAAGCAAGAGATGAGGGCTTCCGAGATCAAGGCCTTGTTCGAGGAGAAGTATGGAAGTGAGAAACTGGTTCAAATTCAAGCGGGAGTACCTGAAATCGCTCAGATCAGTGGAAAGCATGGTGTCAGGATCGGTGGGTTCCAAGTTCACAGCAGTGGAAAGAGGGTCGTCATCGTCGTGAGTCTCTCGATAATCGTTACTTCATACAGAAGAGACGTATTGAGACTGATGATTTGATTATACAGGGTGTTCTCGACAACCTCCTCAAGGGTGCCGCTACTCAATGCCTTCAAGTAAGTCCCTTGATATCGGGTACTTCCTCGCCCTGATGACTGAACGTGATTCTTCGTGCGGATATAGAACCTCAACATCGCTCTCGGACAAGATGAATTCGCTGGAATCCCTCTCGACTTCTGAGTAGCCTCCTCGATAACTCGCCGCCAGGGTCACTCTCGACAAGCTAGAATAGGTCTATCAAACGACGGAAACGATGAACAAAGATCAAATAGCATAGCATTTCTTTCATTTCTCTTTCTCTAAAACGGTGTAACGTGTACTCTGTTCCTCTCATTCGATTCACTCTTTCGCAGCGATGACCAATTGAATTCAAGCGAGAGGCTGGATTACATTCGAGATACAGGCAGAAACGAAAGTAGACGCGGTTGAAGGACGAGACGACGAGAAGAACTCAAGTGACAAGGGGGAAAGTAGAAGAGGGCAAACAATAGGTTATCTGACGATGGAGGGAAATAGTTGGCGGATACAGGAGAAGACGAGAGAGGTAATATCGGAGAAATGCGGGATTAACGAAAAGGAATGGGTATGATAGAAAGCGGAGGGCGTTGATGTGAAGGATACTGAGGGATTAGAGGGGAATATTGGTGTTACTTACTGCTTCTCTGCTCCCAGTGGCACCACCACGAAGTGAAGAAGAATTATTGTGCTGCAGATTGTCCTTCGTTCGATTCTACTTCCTCTTCCTCAGCTTCGACTTGCATATCTTCCTCTCGTCCTTTGCTAAGCTTCTTCCTCTTTTTCTGTCCAGGTCCAGCTCCAGCTCCAGCTCCAGTCTCTCCCTTCGTCTTCTTGGACTTGTCGAAACTTCCTGGACTTCTCCCTCGAATCACCAACTTCGCACTTCCCCAACTTCCGAGAGTCGTTTGAGATCCATCTTCGTGTACAGAGGAGAGAGTGACGACCATGACGAAGCGTGAATCTTGAGCTCCTGGATCTGCAGCAGGATGATTCGCTGTTGAAGCTCGATATTGAATTCGATTGAAATTCGTAGAGCAAGTCGTGGGATTGAGTGAGCTGGTGTCTCCTCCTTTCGGAAGTACTTTGCACGTAGTCGAAGGGACGAGTTGCTGAGAGCCGACTCGAGTGGCTTTGCTGAGAGAGCGACTCGTGTCGAACTGTAGGAGTTCGACGTCGTATCCTCCTGGAGATGTCGTCGACGTGAGAAGGACTTCAAGATGTGCGATGGGAGACGAAGAGGTCGAGGTATGGTAGGACGAGAGAGAAGACGGGAGAGTAACTGTGATGGAGAACGAAATAAAGTTTCGACGATATCCGAGCCAGCAATCGATCTCGGTATCGTGAGAGAAGGAGGAAGGGTTATTGATCGAAGTAGCGATATCCACGCTACAGAAAAAGTTCGGAATAGCGTCAGTCAAAGTTGAACTGGCTTTCGAAAGAAACGAGAGAATTGCTCACCTGTTTCCCTTCGTATCGATCACACCATTCAATTCAGTATAAGAAGAGAAGAATTGAGTCTTCGAAGTCCAATCGGCGACACGCGACGAGGGAATTTGAACGATAATCTTATTCTTGTTGAGCGAAGGTTTCTTTGTGAGCGAAGATTGACGAGAGGGAGCGGCTTGAATTTGAGTCGTATTCTTGGATTCGTTCGTCGCCGACTTGTTTCTCGTTGTCATCCTCCCCGTACGATTCTCCATTCCTGCCTTCGATCCAAATTCGCCGTTCTCACTTTCGATAGACTCCGAGAATCCGCCTATTCCCTCGCTCCTGTATCCCGTTGCTCCTGATACTCTATCGTTTCCTCCTTCGCTTCCGTGAACAACTTGGCCCCAACCCTCGAAGGTCTCACTTCCAGATCCTCCGAGCTCAGGTGAGGGNGTTCTGACTGCGGCTCGTTTCTTCGAAGTTCTCCTGGAAAGGTTGACTTGAGCTAGAGGAGGAAGTCGATTCGTCGAGGTAGTGTTGTAAGCTTCATCCTGGATGAGATCTTGAGGAGTTGAGCGAGGAGAAGGATTGATGCTGATTAAAGTTTGAGCACCTCTGAACTCTTCCGAATCAACCTCTCCCTCCGCGTCTAGATCACTTCCACCGATCCCTTCAGCGTACTTTCCAATGGTTGATTCTACTAGCTGAGAGACAGTCGAAGGAGTGTCGATCATTGAGAAACGACGCTGATTGAACGACGAGAGCGAAGAATGTTGTGGAACCTGGTAATTTGCCAAAGGCCATGAGAAGCGACGACTTTCGTCGAAAGAGGGATTGATAGAGTCCAAGTGAATGGGCGAGTTTGAAGGTAGGCTTGTTGAGAGACTTACTTCTTCTGCGAAGTTTGCGAGATTGAGGTGATTGACCGTTGCGAAAGGTGAGTCGTTTTCGTGGAATCGTTCCGCAGGAGAGGTAGAAGATTGATAGTACTCGTAAGCATAGGAAGAGTCGTTTGAAGCGATTGAAGTGATGGAAGAACGACGATCCGAAGCAATCGAGGGAACCGACGAGAAGCTTTCCTCCTCCTGATTCGATGATCGATATTCGGGTAACGTAGACCATGAGTAGGCATTCAAGTCGGAAGAGGGAGGCTGGGAAGGAGAGTGGCCGTCAAAAGGTAGAGGGAGAGGAGGGTGCGAGAATGAGTTTGACGGCGAGAACTGAGAAGAGATTGCGGGAGATTGAACGTGATCGAGAGAAGCGGGTAAGTCAGTCGGAGAGTACATAGCTTGCTGTTGTTCTGTCGCTCCGTATCGATATGGAACAGGAGGCATCATCGAGGGAAAGACGGGGTTTTGAGCATAATTGGGATAGTTCGGAAGAGGATGTCCTCTCGACATGGCGATTGAAGAGGGGTAATGTGTAGATGATTGCTCGTAGCTCAAGTGAGGTTGAGGATCGTGATAGTAAGGTGTAGATTGGTAAGGTGTAGGATACGTTGATCGTCCAAAAGGGAAAGAAGAAGCGAAATGCTGCGGTACAGACGACGTTGAGAGGTGATCGAATCTCGCTCGCTCGTGTCCTTCTCCTCCTCCTCCTCCTCCTCCATCACTCCCCCTGTGAGCAAAGTCGAAGCTCGTTGCGCTCCCACCTCCGTTGTCGATTTGCTGTTGTTGCTCGTTCAAAGAGGAGAAGCGATTCGGTGACCAAGGGTCTGTTTCGGCTTGAGGCGATCTCTCGTCCATCCTACAAGCGATGATACGGTGTCGATTAGGACGGGACGTTGGCTCGCAAGCAAAATGTGAGAGGAGAAAAACTTACCTTTCCCTAAGTTCACTTTCGTAACTCGCTCCGACTCCCTGCATCTTCTCCCTCGCAAGTTCTCGCTTCTGTGTATCTACGAGAATGTGTCGATTTTCGTCGACTTGCTCTGAAGTTGAAGGAGAAAGTGTCGAAGAGAAGCGAAGGATTGAGGAATCGATACGAGGAGAAAGAGGGAAAGAGCAAGTCGAGCGGAGACAAGACGTTGGTCTCGCAGTACTCGAAGATGGTGACTGAGGTTGTATGGGAGATACTGAGAAGCTGGAAGCTTCGAGAGGAGGCTCTGAGGAGGCAGAGGTGGAGGATAGAGAACGAGAAACACTTGAGGAGAAATCGACAAAGGATTCCGAAACCACCATCAAAAATTTCCCACGAATCCGTCAGTTTGTACCTCTTTTCAAGGCGGAGAAACGACAGAGAGGGATGTGGCAAAGAGGAAGAGAGGAAGAGAGGCTCTTCTCCCTTTTTGACCAAAAAAATGATTTTCGCTACTCCCCTTTTCCCCCTCCTTCGCAATCTCCCAGTTTCGCTCCTCTTATGTTGCGCCATACACTTACCTAGTCCTCCTACTGACCTAACGAGTACGCGATGATCATACTAATAGGGAAGTAAGTGAGCGAGCGGCAAAAGACCGGTTTGACTAGACAAATAACGATAGAAAGCATGCTAATACAAGCTCGATATTGCAATAAGGAGTAAGAGTGAGAGACGAGGGGGGTATATGACGAGGGAAACGAAAATGAAAGGGATAAGAAAGCAAAGAAGAAGTAAGTTTAGGCATTCTTCGCGAGATCGAAATAAGGGGGGATAGTCAAGCTGAAAGTCGAAGAGAGAGAGAGAGAGAGAGAGTTTGCGAAAGGCGAGGGAAAGTAGTGATGACAAAGTGGTGAGAGATAGGTGGTAGTGAGAGTGGTTTCATCGACGAACTTTCTGTAATCGTTTCGCTTCGACTTGTTGTTGAACCATTCTAGCTGCACTCGAGGATTCCATCTGAGGTTGTTGAGGCGGAGGACCTTGCTGATGATTTGGTGGAGGCATGTTGGGTCTCGGAGGTCCAGGACGGTAACCGGAAGGAGCTCGGCCTCCTGAAGGAGGAAGAGGAGCTTGATTTTGACCGGGGAAAGGCATTTGTTGAGGTTGGTGAGGAGCAGAGTGGGTACGAGGACTATACGATCCTTGTTGCTGAAGATGAGGAGGAGGTCCGTTGCCTAGTCGAGGATCGTGACCATTCTGTTGGTGAAGAATCGGATTCGGTGGAGGGGGAGTATAGTAAGCACCCGATTGAGGTACAGGAACTGGCGCAGAAGCTGATCGGGGAGGGGGTGCGACTTTCTGACCCTGCTGCTGTGGATGTTGTGGGTAGTTCTGAGGAGGTGGTGCTTGTTGTTGTCGAACTGGACTTCTCGGGGGAGCTTGAGCGATTTGAGGTGCCGCCAATTTCGTTCCCGAATGTCCGTTCGCACTCCTCGACACCTTTCCACCTGAAGCTTTCTCTGCCGCACTGATAATCTCATCATCCAACACGACCAAAGCCGCGCAAATCACAATCCATTCTACCATGTCTTCATTGCCTTCTCCCAAAGTCTTCCACACTGCTTTCTCTTCGTCTGACTTCCCTACGATCGCTACTCGTGTACCTCCTCCAGATTCGGGAGGGTTCTTTTGGATTCGACCGAACTCAACCCGTTTAGGTGGAATGAGGTGGCCCGCATAACTGCGAACAAAAGATGCACCCGCTAAAATTCAGCTTCCCGTGCTACAGCTGAGATGGTGAGACATGAACTCACGTAAAGTAGAACAGACTCCACCAATTCGCGTTTGGATTCGGCTTCGAGACTTGAAAGAGAGGTTGATCTTCTTGAGGAGATTCAGGATTCGGTAANGTGAGTTTGTAAATAGGGTTCTGTGAATCAGAATCCGACTATGATTTAGCGACATGAGAGATGCTTGATCAGAAGTCTCCTTCGACTCACCTGAATTCCAGTTTGTTGAACAGTCCACCTCAAATTCCGACTCGCTTCGCAGCGAACATGATTTCCCGATCCACCACTCCCATGAGACTGACTACTCGACCCTGCAGACCTCGAAGCTCCTCCAGCTCGATCAGGTGGGAAAAGTTTCGCAACGCATAGATCTCCTGCCTCCGATGGAGTGAGCAAATAATTCTCGCTGTTCAAATTCTGTTTGAGGAGAGATTAGCTCCCCACCAGCGCGCATTCGTAGTTTAGAGTAGAGACTTACTGTATGGAGGTATGTGTCTATTGAAAGAACAAGCAGGAAAAGGTCAATTGTTTGAAAGAAGCCAAGAAAGGGGGAAGGAAATTCAGGAGGTTCAAGCAAGAAACGAGAAACTTACAAAGGATCTGAGCTGGTCTACCATGAGGAGTCACGATCAAGGTAGGTAGATGATCTGGAACTGGAGGGTGATTCGGAGATGTAAAGATTGAGTAAACAGCTGGAATAAATTTCAAAGGAGAGAGGTTTTAGCGTTTCCACGTTGCATTCTATAGAAGAGAGGTAGCTGTATAGTTACTCACCTGACATAGCCTGTTCAAGTACTGATCAAGGTATCGAGGGAAGGAAGCGAGGTCGGTCGGTAAAAGATGTTTGTTGAAGGATTAATGCCTGAGGAAGAGGTGGAGGGCGCGTAGGACAGTAAGAGAAAGATCTATACACCTGTCGGTTTGGGTTGGCGCTGCTGGCTTGGGCTTTGAGAGAGTCGTAGGAGGATGTTGTGAANAAAAAGCGNAACTTCGGATTTTGAACTCGTCTTGTTCACTTCCACTTCTCAGATGATCTTGGTCGACGCTCGGATGACTCCTAGGGGTAAGACTAACTCAGACGGGACTCTCTTTTACTGTTCTCGCTTATCTTCTCTCGCTTGGGACCCCTTTTTTCAAATCGATCATCTCGCCTTCGCTTCGACTGCTGCTGTATTCTAACCACTTCCACCGGTATTCAGCGGTCGAAGGCGACCGTGTCCATAACTCGCGCGCTCGATCGATGTCTTCTCATTTCGTTTCTCGGAGTTTTCGCTCAAAACTCGCTCCGAATGCTCCCTTCTGCTTCGCACTAAACTCTGTTGAGCCATTTGAGAATGTAGCTCTCGCAGGCGCGAGTCAACGAAGCTCTCCTGTCCGCGCCTGGCTTCGAAATTTGTGGGATCCTCTTCGTCAATCAGGTTCTTCGATTTCTCTGTTCAGACTTCAGTTCCGCAAAGTTTCTACTCACTCGCTCACGGCTACAGCTTGAGCGTTTCACATAACACAAGTTGACTCTCTCGAGCGATGGAGAAGCAAGTCAAGGCCACGAAGGAAACAGAACTTGCGACGAAAAACGTCAAAAGTCGGATGTTTTGCACCTCGATCACTCGCCTGACCACTCCCGTGACGCCAATGACAGGTGCACGGAACAGATCTACCCTCCAGAACGAGGGTCAAACACAGCATTAGCACTGCCAGCAACCATTTCGCAACGAGATCGACGAAGAAACGAGGGAACAACCTTTCTTCCTCTTAGCTTCGATCAAGTGCGTCTCGTTTGGATTCGTTCTCGAAGCAGGTCTCACGAGACGGCCTGTCTCCATAGGGAGGCGATGCTAAATTGCGACTGCCGATCAAGTTGGGCTAAAAAAGGAATTTTCGACGAGGTCAAAGAGGGCAAAACTCTCTCGAAAGGCTGTTTACGTTTTCGAAGATTCTGCGAAGTGGAAGCGCCAGACTCGACGCTCCCAGAGCTACGCTGAAGAGCTAAGAGAAAGCTGAGAGAAAAAAACCGAACTGCCGAAACGACTCCGAGAAATTCGAAGTTGCAATTTGCACCGCGTTTTCTTTCTCTTTGTCTCCTCCCTTTCCGCTTTTCCCCCTCTCCTCCTCATCCCTCGACAACAATCCACCTCAAGCAAATGCAAGGACTCTCGATCAAGACTGACTTCCCATCGAATCAAGGAGGAGTAGACTTCTCGATTTTACCCTCTCCTTCTACTTTCTTCCTCTCCTCATTGAATTCATTCCAACAATCGCCAACTTACGATCAGTACCCTCATTCGGCTACCGACTACCACTCTCACTTCAAGCAAGAACCAGCGATCGAACAGGATTACGCGATCCTTCCATCTCTCTCCTCCCAAGAATCGTCCTCCAACGGTCGTTCCCCTTCTCCCGCTTCCTCCTTCCCTTCGACTCCT
>JGI24890J29729_1001095_pt1 | contig 13278 bp, 13 predicted proteins | sample FreactcultureFD7_FD_29729 | JGI IMG/M metagenome (IMG submission 29729)
AAGCTTACTTTACCAGCACCGAGATGTACGATACCAGTGCTATCAACACGATATTCAACACGTCCTGCTTTAGCTTCAGATACTGCTTTTGCAACATCAGAAGTTACAGTACCGCTTTTCGGACTTGGCATAAGGCCTTTTGGACCTAGGATACGAGCGTACTTACCAAGTTTAGGCATAACAGACGGAGATGCAATAAGTACATCAAAATCGATAATACCTTTGTCGAGCTGCTGTAAGAAATCGTCACTTCCAGCAATGTCAGCGCCCGCTTTTTTAGCTGCTGCTACTGAATCATGATCCGTGAACACTGCAATCTTAACTGTTTTACCAGTTCCCGCAGGTAAAACAACGTTTGCGCGTAAGTTTTGGTCGGCATGTCGAGGATCGACGCCTAATTTAATGTGTAGTTCAAGCGTTGAATCAAAAGATACTTTTGCAGTCTTCTGAGCAAGCTCTACCGCTTCTTTAAGACTGTACTCTTTATTGCGGTCGATAAGTTTAGCAACTTCTTGGAATTTCTTACCTTTTCGCTCAACTCGAGTACGAGTTTTAACGACTACTTTAGGTGCAACAGGTGCATCTTCTTTGGCTGCTTTCTTTTCTTCCTTAACAATTTTCTCTTCAGTTTCTTTTAGAGACTTAGCACTTCGTTTACCAGCTTTAGCAAGCTTTTCTGTCTTTTCGATCTTCTTGGTCTCGTCAACAATTACTTCTGCAATTGTTTCTGTTTCAACAAGCTCTGCGACTTTTTTAGTAACTTTTTTTACCGCTTTCTTTTCAGCGGTAACGAGTTCGTCATTATTTTTCTTCGTAGCCATTGTCTTGTCCTTTCGTGGTCAAGCGTTACCCTTTAGGTAACTCCCACAATAATTAATTTCTAGTTCTCTACTTCAACACCCATACTGCGAGCAGTACCGGCTACCATCTTCTTAACAGATTCGATATCGTCAGCATTTACATCTTTAGCTTTTGCTTCCGCAATTTCTGTAAGATCTTTTTGTGATAATTTCTTAGATAGTTTTTCAGTATTCGGTCGGCCTGATCCTTTTTGGACACCAAGCTTTGCACGAATAAGATCGTCAGTTGGAGTACCAACAATACGCCATGTCATAGTTCGGTCATCAAAAATAGTGATATGAACGGTAAGCATTTGGCCCATGCGATCCTTAGTAGCATCGTTGAATGGGTTGATGAAATCCATCATATTCACACCATGTTGACCAAGTGAGCTTCCAACGGGAGGCGCTGCTGAGGCTTGGCCACCTTTGATTTTCATTTTTAAATTAGTTTTTACAGCTGCTGCCATAATAATTGATCCCTTTCTTCGAGTGTTCGGATGTAGAAGCGTCCTACTTACTCTCCTTCGTAATTGAAGTGCGTAACTTAAGTTTATTTTAACAGAAATACAGTGTTTTGTCTAATAGATTAGACGCGCTTAACTTGAAGACTATCAAGTTCAACAGGTGTTTCACGACCGAACATATTAACAAGTACTTTGATCTTACCTTTTTGGGTATCAATTTCGTTAATAGAACCATCAAATCCCTTGAAGGGTCCGTCAATGATACTAACCACTTCGCCAACTTTATAGTCAATTTTGTGCTTTGGTTGATCAACGCCCATTCGCTTGCTAATTTTTTCCATCTCGTCACCGCTCACTGGAGTTGGCTCTGTACCACTTCCCACGAAACCAGTTACGTTTGGTGTATTACGAACGATATACCATGCATCCTCAGAAAGTTTCATCTGAACAAGTACGTATCCTTGGAAAATTCGTTTTTCAACAACTTTTCTTTTACCGTTCTTTATTTCGATCTGCTTTTCCTTAGGTACAAGTACGCTAAAAATCTTATCTGCCATGTCTAAGCTTTCAGCTCGTTGGCGGATACTTTCAGCTACTTTTTCTTCGTAGCCGCTGTAGGTATGAATTGCATACCATTGTTTGCTTGAAATGTACCGACTCATTTGAGGAATATCTCCTTAACTAATTTATTAAATACAAAATCTAGTAACTGAACAAATATTGCAAAAAAGGTTGCAAAGATGAGGACAGCGCCCGTTAAACGTGCAGCCTCTTTTTTAGTAGGCCAGGTTACGAGTCTAAGTTCTTTCCATGCTTCAGGAAAGAAACTAGGAAAAAGTTTGAAACGTCGTTTCTTATCAACTTTTTGCGATCGAGAAACAGTTGTTTTTTTAGTTTTTCGCCTAAGTACACTTAAAGGACGATTAACTTGTGGGATTTTGCGAGTTGCAGGTTTTACTTCTTTAGAAGTCATTTTATCCGCTCGTTCACGAACAGTTTCAGCTGTTTTTTTGAGACGCACCTTCTTTTTTGCCATATTTTCTCCAATTAAAAAATCCTAAAGATAGGTTCTTTAGGAAGTCAATGTCAATCATACCCCTATAAAAGAGATTAGTCAATATGAGAATCGAAGTCAGGAACAGTTACCGTAAAGGTAGAGCCTTGACCAATTTCTGACTCTACGTCAATCGTGGCCCTGATTAAACTTGCGAGCTTTGATGTAATGTAAAGCCCTAGACCGGTGCCGTTTTGTGAACGTGTCTGGTAGTCTTCTGAACGATAGAATTTAGTGAATATTTTTGCTTTATCGGTTTTAGCTATTCCATGGCCAGTATCGCTAATAGCAAAAATCACCGAATTGCCCTTCTTTTTCGCTTGAATGGTTATTTTACCGTTGTCGGTATACTTAATTGCATTATCTAGTATATTTTGCAGTATTTCTTTTAAGTAAAGCCGATTAGTGGAAAGCAGTTTGAGATCAGTATCGCAATGTTCACTGATGTGTAATCCTTTTTCATCAGCAGCTTTTTTGTAACTGTCAAAGAGTTCAGACACGAGTTCTCGTATATTAGTACGTTCAATATCCACTGACAGTGAACCCCGTTCAGCTCGCGATAGGGTAGCCAGATCATTAATCATGTGTGAAAGAAAAACAACTTGTTGGTGAGCATCTTTTAGGCTTTTGGTAATAATATCTGGGATCTGCTTAACATCAGATAAGAGTTCCATGGCGTTGCTTATATTACCTTCAGCTATCGTTACGGGAGTTCTAAGTTCATGACTGACAACAGAAATAAATTCATCGCGTTCTTGTTCGAGACTTTTTTCTTTTGTAATATCGCGCATCAAAAGAACGTGCGCTTTTGTAACCTCTACTCCTTTTGATAGATGCACCGGTGAAATGCTGATATAGAGATGACAGGTTTCCCCGTTTGGGTAAACGAGTCGTATGTTTCGACTTACAAAAGATGTGGTGATTGATGTAATTAATTTTCGAAGATCAATTTCTTTGTTTTCTTGGTCGTTCAGGGTAAGTACGTGAGATAATTTTTCACCGCGGAGATCACTGTTAATATCCAGAAGATTTAGCGTTGCGCCGTTGTACATAGTTACTCTTTGATCATTATCTACAGCAATTACTGCGTCAGCCATACTGTTGACAAGTGAAAGTAATTGCTCATGATCGAGGGAGGCTTGTGCTAATTTATCTACCATTAGCAGTATTATATAGTGAAATGAGTACTCTGTGCTAGCGAAGTGCCATTACGGCAGCTTGCATAAGTTTTAACTCCTTACGAAGCATCTTGTAGTTAGGTATGTGTCCAGACACTTGTTCCCAGAAATCAGCACTATGATTTAAGTGAAGCGTGTGGGATAGTTCGTGGAAAATAACATAATCGATGAGTTCCCAAGGCAGCATTAAAAGATATATATTGAGTGTAATCTCGCGATTACTATTGCAACTACCCCAACGGCTTTTCATGCTTTTGAATGAGACATTTTTGTATCTGAAATGATGATTGTTTGCGTGCATTGCAAGCCTCTTGTCCAGCAAATCGACTGCTTCTTTTTTGAGTGCTCTATAGATAGCTTTTTTCGCTATTGGAATATACTCTTCTGGAAGTGAAGTATTTTTGCTTGGGCAATATATAAGAATTTCATTCTTAGTGATTCTAGTTCGAATCTCAGTGCTCGGAATAATTCTAAGGATGTGTTCTTTGCCGTAACGGTTTCCATTCTTAATCTTTATAGCTTGTTGCGTAGGCAAGTGAGCAAGGATCCATTTCTTTTGAGTCATGGCAAAGCTAAGGCCAGTCTGGTAGGGCATCCAGGCAGGTTGCGTCACTTTTAGTTGATTGCCGGAAAAACGAATACTAAGTTGTTTTGTTCCCTTCCGCTTATATACACAAATAGTACCGAGATCAGGTACGACAAATTGTTTTACTGGCATTTTTTCTACCCTATATCAATGTTGCGGCGAGTGTAATCGACTCGTCCCATTTGAGATTGTGCTCGGGATACAAGGTTAACCATTCCTGGTTTTGCAATTGGTGCAGTTGCGTCGTTCATTGCGATAAGGCCGGCTTCAATGAGGCGTCGAACGATCGTATTTTTTTGACTGTTAAAGACGTGCTTGCCGCTAACGACTATATAGTTTTCCTGTACAGGATTCTGCATGCCTTTCATAAATAATTCAAATTGGGGTTTCGTAAGGTTATTTGAAAACTTATCGTCTGCTTTTCTCTTATCTCTTGATATTGATCGAGCATAGGCAGAGTCAGCATCGATTTGAATCCAAACCATTAATTCTTTTGCCCCTTTTTTCTTTGCAAGTGAGCGCAGCATCTTTCGGTCACTTATTCGGCTCGCCGAAAGGTCATAGATGACGCTCTGACCGGCATCAATAAAGAGTTCAGTCATGTAATTCATAAGGTTAGTGAGGACCATGTGCTCAGTTTTGTCGTAAAGTGGTTCATCAAAAAGTTCAAATCGTAAACGATCGGAGCTAAGGTGCGCCATTCCAAGCGATTCAGCTAACTGGCGGGCTACAAATGTTTTACCTGATCCAGGTAAACCATACATATATATAACCACCGGTTGCGTGAAAGAAGTCTTATTCATGTCTACCAGTGTAGCAACATTGCAAATCTTTTAAAACAGTGTTATTGAATTTTTTGTTGCTTTCGCTGTTTACAGCTCATCAGTGTAACTAAANNATTTACAGAGCAACAACAAACAGAACTAGTTATATGGAGAAACAGTGGGCTGTTTGCTGATGCTCTTGGGTAGTTGACTACCTGATNCCTGCTTTCGCAAGAATTTTTGGGTCAACACCAANTTCAAGCCACGTTTTCTTCTGAATCCCGTGAGCTTCACTGTACGCTTTCGCGTGCTCGATGAACGCACCTTCGATCTCGGTGCGACTTTTTGTATTAGTCGCACTATTAATCCTGGTGAGTTCATCTTGAAGCTTTGCTCGCTCAGAAAGAGACTTGAGCTTTGTGATCACGCCAGTACTAGGACTGTCGATAATCTTGNTNAGCTTCTCAATCTGGAGGGCCACGGAAGCNGCAGTNCGCTTTCTTCCTCGCTTTGGCTTAGCCACCAGAGCAACTTCGAGATACTTGCGAACAGCAGCAGATTGAACTCTGCCAATGCTCAGTGCCTCTTTGTGCTCAGCACTCATGACCCTTCGTTGATTCTTTTTGCCGTCTGTAGCCACTGTAGCGCCACGTTTCTCCCATCATAATCTTAAAAGGAATTTCCTTATAAGAGAATGGATATTCAATGGGGATATATATTCGAACATACAAATACACGTGCCCATTGAATAAATAACTACTCTGCTTGTTAAAAATCTTTCTGGAGTTACCTCAACAGAATAAGCATATTATATCAGAAAAAAGCATTATTGTAAATAGACTTGACGGCTACTTATGCATCACCGCGACAATAGCAAACCTACCATCATCCGGCTGCTTACCGTTTAGAAACGAGCTGTGTGAGTAGTAATCTGGGTGCGTTGCTACATCGATACCTTCATCTTGAATTTTATTCATTTTCACTCCTGCTTGCATAAATTGCTTTCGGGCAACTTCATTAAGACTTTGATCATTGAAGCTATGTAATGGGTAGGTTTCTTTTCCGACTGATGGACTCATCCATATAGATATATCTTCTGGCTTAAGCGAATATTGCTTCATGAAATATTGAACTGATTTAAAGGCACCGTTTTGTTCAATGCTATGCCGGCCAAGGTGAGACACCATGAGTGCATGGTTCCGCTCACTATATATGACTGCTCCGATGCAATCNGCGATNGGTAGAAATAACGCAGTTTCATATTCGTCAGTACAAAGCGCATCTGCAGTGATAGAAGAAGGTTTTGAAAAACCATCANCTCGATCTTTNGTTTCAACCNCTTTATATTTACAAAAGTCATTAGTCTCATAGATTATTTTAACGAGAATAGTGTTTTCGGGAACAATGCCATTCTTCTTCAAGTATTTATCCCGGTTTTCCATAACAGATTGTCGAGTCTCTTCATCAATAATTTTCATTGATCCGTCAGCAACCAGTGAAGTGTTAATTTGAATAGCCATAGTAAAATTTTAACAAATATATCAAATCTATGGATAATTTTCCTAAATATTTCGGAGTCGGCTTTTACTCGATTGCATTACTCATCTATTGATGGCAAATAATGAATGAAGTGTTAAAATGGCTATAATGCTAAAGGTAAATTGACAGTAATAAATGATAAACAATAAAAAACTTAATATGACCAATTGGTATGAGCTTTATCTTCTTGTAGATAAGGTTGATCAAAGCCAGTGGCAAATTATTTTAAAAGCGATATCTCAACATATTGGAATATTCAAAAAGTGGAAATTAATAGTTTCCATAGAGAATAGTACCGTTAGATATTTTGTAGGAACAAATCGTGATATTGGGCTGCTCTCTAATAATCTTGAGGGTGTTGTTTTGCGACCTATAGACGCTGAAGCGCTGCAACTGCCGACACCAACAATGCAACAAAGATTCATAAGTTTTGCTCATGGTGGTAATTTATTGGTTTTAAGGGAGAAATACCAGGTCAAACGATCTATAGAGCTTACCAACGTAGTTTTTACAATTAGGATTATTAATTCCTCCAAATCAAGTGTTGTTATGGACGTATTGTTTAAAGATTTGGGGGGAAGAATTTCTGCCGGCAGAAAAATGTTATACATACTTCCAAGCCACTTACTTGAAGTAGATTTTGAAACTAACACGAAATACTTAAGAAATAAGCAGCCCAATTATCTCGATATTCAAAAAAGTATCCATATGCTACAAAGCGAAAATATGAACGCTGTATTCGAAGTGGATACGTTTCCCTACCTACCTAAGAACTACTATCTGCCACTAAATAGCTATGACTTCGATAAGCATTCTTTTATTATTGGTGCGAGCGGAAGTGGAAAATCTAAACTTATTACTCTTATAATTGATAGTATTAGCAAAAATGCTGCGTATAACCAAAAATATAGAATTGTTGTGATTGATCCGCACGCAGCGCTTGAGGATGATTTACGGAGTGTGGCTAAGTCAACTGTAATCAATTTCAAAGAAGGAGATCAATCTACAGAGCTTTTCGCTGGTGCGGGAACGGATGTGTCAGCCGCAACTGAACTAACCGGTACGTTATTTAAATCGTTATTAGCTGATCAATTCAATCCGAAGCTAGAGCGTGTTCTTCGATTTGCTCTTTACGTTTTAATTACTGGTCAAACTATGTCTCTGGAAATGTTGAAAAGGTTCCTGAGTGAGGTTGAGCTACGAAATCAAATACTTACGCATGTTCAAAATCATGTTCCACCAAATATAGTTCAGTTTTTTAATACAGACTACAACGAGATGAGAACAAAATATTTTAACGAAGCAATACTCCCAATTGTATCGTTAGTAGATGAGATGCAGATGCAAGAATCCTTGGCTTCAAGTGATGAGAACGCAACATCTCTCAACAGTATTATTAACAATAATTTCTTGACTGTCTTTTCTTTGAATAAAGTAAGCATGGGTGAAAAAGTGGTTAAAACAATAGCTGGGCTATTGATACAACAAATCTTTTTACTCGCCCAGGCTAGGTCTTTTAATGAAAAAATTATACTTATTATTGATGAAGTTTCAGTTGTTCAAAACCCTGCACTGAGCGCTATTTTAGCCGAAGCCCGCAAGTATAACTTATTTGTTTTCTTAACACAGCAGTATTTTGGGCAAATAGAAAAAACTCTCCAAGACGCAATATTTACTAATGTAGATAATTACTATGTATTTAGAGTTTCTGAAGAAGATGCAAGATCGATAGAAGGTAATCTTTCTATTGAAGTACCCAAAGAGATTATGATGACCGAAAAAGAAAAAGGGCTAAAGGAAAGTGATGTAAGGGTGAGAATCCTAACTAATCTTCACTCAAGAGAATGTTTACTAAGATTAAGTGATCAAGGCAGAATCCTTCCTTGTATAAAAGCTAGAACTGTTGATGTTTCTCAAAATTTTGGTGCTCAGGGTGTTGAGCAACTTAAAATGTATAAAGCAGATAAAAAACCAATTCCCAGTAAATTTCGTGAAAGTACATCGACAGCAGCCTCACTCAACCCCTTGGCTAGCCAAGAGCAACCCACCTTGCTACCAAATGAAACTGTTCCAGAGCACCTTGCTCTCCCTGAGCCAGTGCTTAATATTAATTTACAGCATTTAGGTGAAGTAACTATTCAGCAACCAAGTTTTCAAATGAAACCAACCAGTTCACTCGCTGAATTGTTGGCTAGCCAATCATCAAGTCGAAAAGTATAATTACGTAATAGAGGAGTACTCATGGATTCACAAGTAGCAAAAGCAATAGTTGATAAAGTCATAGGGCAAGTTTTTGGATATAACAATCCCCTTTCCTTAGAACAGGTTTTAGCAAAATTTGCTTTTGATATTAAACTTCCACAGAAAGTTTATGATTCAACTACAAATGAGCCGACGTGGGCTTCATCAGCGAATCCGGTGAAATTCGTTAGCTTTGAAAATTCTATAAAACTACCCCCAGAATATTGGGAAAAGCCAACGAGACCTATTAATTCCATCGAAGACTTATTAGGGTTTTGGGCTGAAACAAATGTAATGGCCAGTGAAAGATATCTTGATTCCATAAATGTAGCCGAATCGGATGATGTACGGCATTCCGAAAATGTATATCGATCACAGAATATTGAAGGGAGTAAAAATATTGTATTCGTTGATGGTGCCCGTGATGCAGAATTTCTTGTTGCGAGTCAGCGCTCTCAAGCTTCTAATTTCTGTATAAGGCTAGAAGATAGTGGCGAATGTTCAAATAGTTTCAACGTTCAGTGGAGTACTAAGATTACTAACTCTATGTTCATTCAAAATTGCGCGAACATGCAAGATTCTATGTTTTGCTCACATTTAAATTCTAAAAGATTTTATATAGCAAATATGCAGTATTCTGAAACAGATTACAAAAGAATCAAAGATATGGTTGTTCGCTGGATTTTAACTGCTTAAGGTTATTGCTATCTTTGTCATTATGAAATATTCATTAATAAAAATAAGTTATAAAGATAAAATGTATGTTTTAGCGGCCAAGAAGGCCCGATCATTATCTTTACGTAACCAAACATTATTTAATCTGCTCATATCGAGTGGTCTTGGCGATAAACTGAGTAGTAAACTAAGCACTATTGCCGCTGCGATGCAGCTAGAGAAATCCTATAACAGCGTTCCCGCTTATAAGGACTTCGTTGACAAGCACAAAATTAAATCAACAACTAATAATTACGCGGACTTCGTTTCTACCATTCCTGATACTGATAAAAAGAATTACATTGATCAATATTCAATCGCTCAACGATGCGTGGGAGGCGTTATACCTTTACGAGATGCGGAAATAGATGAAAGCTCAGGGTCTTCAGGAAAACCCTATAGCTGGATTCGAGGCCACGCTGAGCTTGAAGTAATGCGAAAAACGCTAAGTCGTTTAGCGACCTACATGTATGGCCCTAATATTGTGACTATAAATGGTTTCTCAATGGGGGCATGGGCAACAGGCACAAATGTTAGTATGGCGTTAGTTCGAAACGGCATACTAAAGTCTACGGGGCCTGATGCTGAAAAAATGCTGAGTGTATTTCAAATACTTGGGCCGGGCAGAACCTACGTAATTACTGGCTATCCACCTTTCTTGCTTGAGTTAATTGAATATGGCATCAAGAATGGATTGAATTGGTCTGAATACAATCTTATTGGTATTGTCGGCGGCGAAGCGATGAGCGAGACCCTTCGATCTGAATTACTAAAACACTTCCATATTATTACTTCAGCTTATGGTGCGAGTGATCTTGATATTGGTGTTGCTTCTGAGTTCCCTCTTAGTACTTGGATACGGCAAAAAGCAGCTAATAATCCTGATCTTGCTAGTGAACTATTCGGTGACGCAAGACGGCTCCCGATGCTCTTTCAATATGACCCACTTGATTACTATGTAGAAAAAAATAAAGACGGAGAGCTCACGGTAACCGTTAATCGTTCTGAGGCACTTTCCCCGCGACTGCGCTACAACGTGCATGATATCGGAGGTCATTTAGATTTCGATCGGGTATTGGCAGTATGTAAGAAATACGGACTTGATCCGCTCAGAGAAGCGCCACTTCCCTATGCCAAAAGGCATTCTAAGCTTCCCTTCCTCTATATTGGTGGGCGAAGTGATAGTACGATCTCCTATCTTGGAGCCAATATTTACCCTGAAGATGTAGAGCAAGGCATATTTGGTGATGTACCGGCCACTGAGGAGAGAAAAATAAAGGGCTTCGCTATGGAACTTATAGAAGATAGCACTGGACAGCCTCGACCAATTATCTATATTGAACTTAATGATGGCGTAGAAGTTAAAGCGGTAGATAAAATNGCACTACAAAAAAGAATAATTAACCGTCTTAGNATTAATAGTAGAGACTTCAGGACTTCTCTTAAGGAAGATCCTAAGGCTGGAGACATTGAAGTTAAAGTATTTAAGATGGGTGAAGGCCCATTTACTGGTATGAGTGATAGAATAAAACGTAAGTACATAATTAATACGAAAAAAGAGGACACGGCTAATGTCAAACCTAAGTAACGTTAATCCCAAGCATATTGATCTATTGAATGCAGCCCTGCGTTCACCTTCGGCACATAATGCCCAGCCCTGGAAAATTAAACCACTCGCAGACCAGGTTACCTATGAACTTCACTATGACCATAATGACTATCTACCTGAAGATCCTGACGATCGAGACGCCTACCTTACTATGGGTGCGTTTGCCGAGAATTTAGAACTGGAAGCACCGAATTATGGTTTCAAAACTGATATTACACCTGTTTTTACTAGAAATGGCGAAGATATGTACATCGCNAAAGTAACAATCTCAGAAGACCCNAACCCAGTTAAAGGAATCTTGAACGAATGGGTTCCCAAGCGAGTGACAAATAGAAATCATTATACAAAGCAGCCGCTTACCCAAGAATTAATTGAAAAGTTACAAGAATATNACAANGTACTGATTGAACCTATTAAGCTCAAAAAAATTGTTATGGAAGCGAGTATGCTTTCNTGGGCAAACCCACGATTCGTTCATGATTTAGCTGTTTGGTATAGAAGCTCACTCGATGCTCCTGATGGGTTTAGTTCGAAACTGATGAATATTAGTCCCCTAGCAACGTTATTAATCAAATTCGCCTTCTGGAGAGGCCATTTTAAATCTAAGTTATTGCAAAGACTATATTCTACCCGCGACGTATCAATGTTCACGGCGGCACCAATGGCCGCAGTTCTCACTGCAAAGGATATGAAACCTGAAACACTATTTGAAGCAGGCCGTAATCTACTTCGATCATGGGTTGTCATTAATGCCCTCGGCTACTCATATCATCCCTTTTCAATAGCAATTGACGAGAAATTGACAGCTCCTAAAGTTGCAGCAGTAGCGAATGTAGCAGTTCCAGTTGCTTTATATAGGGTTGGTGTCGCCAAAAAAGCACCTGAGGTGCATAGCAACCGAAAAACCCTTGAATCCGTCTTGATATAGCCTTATCTTAACTAAAAAGTATCAGGGTCTTATATGTACATAGATTACTTTAACTGCAATCGTGACTATGCATGACAAGAAAGAATACAAAATAAGCTTATTGCCGCTTTCGTGCCGTTCTCAAGCGACAAAATACCAGGCGGGCAAATAAACGATACAAAAGCTTTGCGCCAGAAAAGCCCGCTCTTATAGATAGGAACTTGCGTGGGTTGGGATGGCTGCGGCGATGGGCTAGGTGTGGGTGAGGGAGTACTTTGCTGAGGATTCATAATGGTTATTCTTTGTTATTATTCCTTTTCTTGTACTGACCGGATATACGTCTGAAGAAGATTATGAATAAATCCTTTAATGAAACAAGGCCGTTTTTAATAATTGCGTTTTCAAAAGTACCATTTGGGATAGGTTTCCAATCATTTATATGGATTGTTTTAATAGTTAGTTTGTTCTCATGAGCAATTGTTAGTATTTCCATATCAAAACCCCAGCCATCAATTTGAAGACTTGAAAAGCAAAGCTGGGTAGCATCTTTAGTAAATATTTTAAAGCCACATTGAGAATCGTCGATCCATAGCCCTCCCAAAAGCATGTACAGTAAGTTGCCGATTGCGGTAATACTTATTCTTAGAATGTTACTGCTGTGTTTCTCGACCCCACGAGAAGCTATGACGATATCATTACCTGAACATATCTGATCATAGAATGTTTCAATGTGATGGAGTGGTGTTGCTAAATCAGCATCCATGAACAAGATATAGTTCCCAGATGCTTTCAGCATGCCAAACTTAACATCTCTTCCTTTCCCAACCTTTGGGCCTGGCTGAAGTAGTCTGAAATACTTAAACTTGTCTTTTTTATCAAGGGCGATTTGATCAGTGCCATCTCCCGCTTCTGCTGCAACAACAATTACTTCGATAGATATGTTTTTGAACTTTTTAGAGGTAGCAAGAAATTCAGCTAATTGATCAAGGGTGAACCCGATACGCTCTGCTTCTTTATAGGCAGGAATTACTATACTCAAATCTCTGTCAATATGATTATCCATTAAGTTCCTTCGAATTGAACACTACTTTTTTATACCAAGTATAATTCCACACCATGCTGAAGCATGTGGCAATGGCAGCACTAGCGTTGATGCTAACAAAACTAGGAGATACGGGAATACTTATAGAGTGGAGCAAATGGCTTATACTTGCATCATAGTTTCGCAGAGCATAGATTGAAAGTGCGTAAATCGTGTTATTCAAGATTAGAGTACCTGAAATAGAAACGGCTAAAAATAACAAAAAAGGCTTAAACCAGGTACCCTTATGCGCAAAGACAAAATTTTTATTTAAAATAAAACTAAAAATTAGTGCCACG
>JGI24890J29729_1001096_pt1 | contig 13273 bp, 13 predicted proteins | sample FreactcultureFD7_FD_29729 | JGI IMG/M metagenome (IMG submission 29729)
CCTGAGCTGAAGATGTATAACCAGTTCCACCATTAACAACAGTCACACCAGAAGTCTGCACAACACCGTTAGTTACAGTTACAGTAACGCGCGCGGTTGTATTACCCCCACCTCCGGTAAAAGTAAGAAGAATTGGCGTCGGGTCTTTGACGGTGTAACCAGAGCCAGCGTTTGTTACAGTGATGCCTGTGATCTGGCCGTTTGTGATTGTCGGCGTGAACGCCGCACCGCTACCTGAACCCCCAAAAGTTCCAATAGTCGGAGATGAAGTGTACCCACTTCCGACATTATTGATACTGATGATTGGGGACAATCCGCCACTGGTATAAACCAGCGTGCCGTCAAACAGCCAGTACCCACTTTTCCCGCTACCGTATTTGTCGTTACATGTAATTAAAAAATACTGACTGCCCCATTGTGATACCGCTGGGCGCACTCCAGGGCCAGAGCCAATCGGTAAAGTGCTGGCCGCGATGCTCGTAATGAGCGTTGCCGATCCAGAGATGTAACTGTAAAAGTACGCAGATCCGTCACCGAAAAACACCACAAGGTATGAGGTTACAGCGATGTTAAACCATTTGAACTGGATCACCCCTCCAGATCCAATAGACGGAAGGGATATAAAACTCCCTGCGCCCGGCAAAGAAACCAGGTTATTTTTCCCCAACGGCATCCAGTTATCGCACCAATACATCTGTGCGTCTTCAATCGCCGGGCGAGACGGCTGAGTATTCAGCCCATCAAACCCTGCAAAAGAGATAGGGGAAAAATTACCTGGAATACCCGGTGCTTGTTGAGGTGCAGCGGGAGAAGTAAAACCTGACATTAAGCCCGTCCGTACCAGTTTGTGGTCACGCCAGGATTAGTCATCTGCCTCGACCGCTTCATGTACTTATCAAATTCAGCGTACATTCTATCAGCGGCGTCATAATTTTGCGCAGATTGAAACGCTTTATACGCTGCGTAATACTGCACAGCAATAGTCCAAGGTGCAGGAATAAGTTCAATAGTTGAGTCATCAACTAACGGCATTACGTCGCAGACGCAATCCATTTCAATAACGTATGCCTCATTCGGGACAGGGTAAAGATAAATACTGCCTGTTTCACCTTGACCGAACTGCGCGCAAAAACGCGGCACGTCAGTAAAAGTGTTTACGTAAGTACGAACTTTTGCCTGGTATTTGGCAAAGCCATATCTTGTCGCTGTAAAGCGAAAAGTATTCCAAAGAATTGAAACTCCGCGTACAGCGATAATTCCTGAAATCCCAGGCTGATTTGAAAAATCAATAGAAGAAAACTGATACACTTCCTGATTAGTAATCGTGAAAATGCCAGTCGAAAGTTGCGCAAGACCTGTTGGCTGAACTGCACCTACACCAGAAAACCCCGCGCCGCCAAAGCCAAGTGCTGGTGCTGCGGTGTAGCCTGTTCCGCCAGAGGTTAAAATAATGTTTGTTACTGCCCCTGAAGAAGTAACGTCATATGTTCCAATGGCCGTAGTTGTGCAGGTTCCAGTAAAAGTAAGCGGGTAGTTAGAACCTGGAGTGCCGCCACTACCGTTTGTGTTCAGCAGCAAATTCACAACCGTACCTACAAACGGTATAGCTCTTACACACTGGCCGGCGGCGGCAATCTGTTGCCGGCCTTCGTTGATGTAAGAGATTAGATCGGTGCGGTTATAATTTGTCTCACTCAGATCGTTAATAAGGATCTGAACTTGCTTGAGATAGTTATTAAGCGCCATTCTGGCCTCCAGGGAAAGGAGCCGGCGTTGAAGATGGTATGCCAGAAACTTGGCTACTCAACGGGAAATTACGTGGCAGCGCCGAAGGCGTGCTGACGTCACGAGCAAATTGCATCCGTTGTGTGTAGAGTTGGTACATACGGTCCGCATCAGCATTACGCTGAGCGTTCATGTATGCTAAGTAACTGGCATAATATTGTACGGCTTCAGTCCAAGGGTACGGAATTGCTTCAACAGTTGAATCATCGACAAGTTCAATCGGAATGATAACTGCATCGAGGGTAAGAATTTGAGAAGAAACTGGTGTAGGCCATAGGTAAAACTGACCTGCTTGGCCTTGCGTCAGCTGCGCCCAAGTTGTAGGCGTTCCTGCCAATGGCGCGCAGATGCAGTAGTTGAAGAACCAATCCCAAGGCCGGCCATCGAGTCTTGCGGGAGCCGTGGCAGAAGTAATCGCTGCCTTACGGATAAGCAAGACGTAGCTTGCACCTGTGATGCCTGCAACGGATATCGCGCTTAAATTGTAGGTCTGCGTAGACGCTTGAGTAGCAAGAGTTACGATAGAGCGAATACAGGCCCCCTCGGCAGAAATCCGAGTACGGGCCTGATTTATATACGCTATAACATCTTGCGGGGCATAAAGGTCGCCCGTAGAATCATGCAGAAGCCTCTGCACTTGCGTGATGTAGTTGGTCAACGCCATGTGCAGAGGCTCCTAACATTAGAGAGGTGTGATGAAAGTCGTATCCGCAACGCCACCAAACGCAGTGGTGAACGTAACCGGGGTAGTCGGAGTCGTAGTCGGCGGGCCAATCAGGGTGCTAGTAGCAGACACGTTCTGGTAAATACCGCCGTCGATGATCGGGAAGGTAGCGTTAGCGATAGAACCACCCGAGCCAGTGACATAACCAAAGTTCGCTTCACGGACCTGGAAAATGCCCGGACCAATGCTCGGGTTCTTCACAGCGCCAGCCGTTGACGTGTTGTTACCGCCAAGGGCTGTGCCCTTGTAAGCCACGTTCAAGTAGGTGCTGCCCGCGGTGCCCGTAGTAGCCGCTGCGGTTGTAGTGAAGCAACCGATAACGGTAGCCGCCGCGTTGGAACCACTCGCGCTGGTAAAGGTCAGCGTNATAAGCGAAGTCTGCGGAACGCCCGGATTGGTGCAAAGCACTGCGGTAACAGTGTTGGCACCGGTGAGTGCTACAGTGGCTTTTGCCGGAGTGATCGTCACCGTGGAGCTGGTCAGGTTCGGGTCAAGCGGGTTGGTGGTCAGGAAGATAGTCGGCGCCGCCGTATAACCGGCACCCTGATCCACAACCGTAATGCTCGTAACAGCACCAGCAGAAATAGTGGCATACCCAGTAGCCGGAACGCCACCAGCCGGCGGGGCAGAGAACTGCACGATCGGAGGATACGTGTAGTTAGACCCTGCGGTACCGACGGTTACAGTCTGCGACACAGCGCCGCCGACAATAGCCGTCCAAGTAGAGCCGCCGGCACTCGGAGTCACAGTCGGTGCGGACGTGTAGCCCGAGCCGACGTTGGTGACGATTGCACCAACAGGGCAACCCGTAAGGTTGGCAATGCGATAGTTTGCACCGTCCGAGTTAATGTAGGCCCCTTCGTTACCGCTGGTCGTGGAGACAGTCAACCACAGACCTGTGATCGGGTCCAACACCTGAACGAAGGTGTACGGGCCGGGAGCAACCCAAAAAGTGCCCGAAGGGATATACGCCATACCGCCAGCGGGAAGCGAGATTTTATTCGTGCCTCCATTCGGAATATAGCTGATAGTATTTTGCGGATAAGGGAGCGGAATACCCGCCCCACCGATAGAAATAATGCTCATTAGAAAGCACCCCCAGTAATACCAGTCACAACGGCGTTAGCGCTAGGCTTGGTGCAGATGACATTGTAGCCCACGATCATCACACCGATCTGGGCAATCTGCATCAAAGGAATAGCGCTGTAGAAACCGGAGAACGCAAACGGAGCGTCTTCCGATAGATACATTGCAGTGTATTTTGAGTTGATGAAATACGCAGTGCCTTTGGGGCACCAGTGATCCATAAAGAACGGAACGCCCGAGATCACGAGGTTCGGGAAGCTCGACCGCACAACCGAGTCCATCGTGTACGCATTGCCCGGCGGCATGTTGTACTGTTCAACACCGATGAAAGTGCTGTTCAAAGTCGCATAGTCCGAAGGACTCATAACGACAAAATCCGGAGATTCACCGCCGGCGTTGTCAGTGATCTGAATCAGATACTGCGCCATGTTGGCACGGGTAAGAACTGCACCGGCGCTGCCGTAGTACTGACCCTGCCAGAAGCTATTCGCGCTGCGGGAAATACCGCCGTAGTTCGTTACGTTCGTGCCGTTATCGCAAGCCTCAACGAGGCCGGACGGCATCAGCGGGTTGGCCGAGTTGTTAGTAAACAGCGCCGAACCCATCTGCTGGTTCGTCACGGCATACACATCGTTCATGCGTACGTCGAGAATGGGAACAACGGCTTCAGTAGACTGAAGCAACGCTTCACCCAGAACCAGCGGAACCGGAACAACAAAGTAGCTACCCGAGAACTGCGCGTTCTGCACACCCGGAATAACCTGTGGCTTGTTGAACGTACCCGAATAGCTGGTCCAGGCGCCCTGCACCATGCTGGAACCCTGCACGGGGACAGTGATCTGGTTTACACCGCCGGCAAATTTTTGCGCATTGCCGAGCAGTGTCATCATGAGCGGCGAGGCGTAATACAGCTGGACGGTAACGCGAGGCATATACGCTCGACGGGTCAGCGCACTCAATTCGTTATAAATTGCGCCGCCCGGAGTAATACCCTGATTAGGAATTGGCATCCGTATCTCCTGTTAAATCACTTTTAAGCGACCCACAGGATCGCCTCCGATGTTAAAATGAAAAGAAACTTTGGAGTAAGTATAGCGAACCATACTTACTCCATAGCCTCTACCGTCCCCGCTTTTCGTCAAAAAACTTCCGGACTTCAGCGTTGGAAGCAGACTTCCAAGCGCCCGGACCTTTAAACCAAGCGGACTGGTCTCCTTCTCCTTCGGCAGGAGCTGTGATGTTCCAGCCCCTATCGCTAGAGTATGCTTCAAGACCAACAGGCTCCGCTTTCCGCTGCGCCTTTTCAACGAGCGCGGCAGCCGCTTCGTAATCCACGAAACCGCGTTCCTGCATAGTCTTTTCAATNGTATCAATGCCCTCGTCGTCCCAACCTGCTTTACGCAGCTTGTTACGTTCCCGCTCCAGCAGGCCGTGGACTTCGGCATGTTTGTCACGAGTTTCGAGTTCTTTCTCAAGCCGCGCCAGCTTCTCTTCCAAAGCGGAAGTTGCACCGGACAACTCTCTCCGCATTTCAGCGGGCTGATCCAGCTCAGGAATAACAGCATGCGGATTGAGATCTTTTACCAACCCCAGCAGCTTGGCGCGCGTACGGGGATCAGTCGAGAACTTATCCAACAGCGCCTTAGCGGCAGAAGCCGTCCGGATCTCGTCCTCGTCAACTTCGATCAGAGACATTTATTTAACGTGCTTGATCGAGTTAGTGTTCTTGCCGGCGCCCTTCGGAAGATGCGAAGCGCGAGCGCCGATTTCCGAGTGGTGCATATCCACGCGAAGAATTTCAGTCGAAGACTTGGGAACAGTCTTCGTGTTGTCCTGCCAAATATTGGTCGCCATGTTAAGCTCCTGTTGGTGGGGGAGGAGAAGGAGGTGCGCCACCTGGAGCGCCTCCAGGCGACGGAGCCCCACCTTGCCCCATAGCGCCAAGAACTTGTTGCATCGGGTTGTCTTGTTTTGCCTGCATCATCATCTTTTCCAAGACGGAGCGTTCGGCACCGGGACTAAACGCCCCAGGGGAAATATGTTTCGACAATGCCTTGAGGGCTGTCATCACCGCTTGCCCAGGTTCGGAAGTGGCTCCTAGAAGGGGCAGTGCCCCTTCTAGGATTTTCACTGCCCAAGACAACTGAGCCATAGCCGAGGCCTGATTACCACGATCAGGCGTAGGCATCTGGACCGGGGAGGAACCAAAAGGCGGCTGACCCGGCGCAGTTCCTGCACCAGCAGGAGCCATCCCAGGTGTCATGGGCAGTTCAGCCATTACTTGCGCTTACCGCGCTTGTGCATCCGACGAGCCATGATGAAGAATCCCTTCATGTGTCGCGCTGACAGGCCGTGTCAACTCGGACTCGGGGGTTCCTCGTTTTACCGCACCCGCAATAAACGCCCCGGAGTGATGGCACTATGATCGTAGGGAGCGGCTTCTACAATAAGCCTCAAAAAAGAAGGGGGAACCCGAAGATTCCCCCTCAAGTTTGACAACAGAGGAGCCACACTGATGTAGGAGGAAACCTACGACACCTATTTACGCCCGCTTTTGCCTTTAGTCAACAATTCTGGATGTTCTTTAAGCATCTGGGCTTTTTTCTGTTGCATGATCTTATAGCGCGATTTCAGCAAGTCCCGCATCGGCAAAGACTGAATCAAGTCCATTGCCGAATCGCCTTCAATAATGCCGGCTTTCAGCAGCACAAGCGCAAGCTGTTGATGATCTTGCTCATAGATCGGAGACGAAGAATGCGAGTCCACAATCACTCGGTAATCATCAGGGATAGAAGTAAGGAAGAACTCTTTCTTATCATCTTCACCTGTGTCATACCAAAGAGTCCGCGCTTCCTTCGTACGTAGAAGCTCAAACGCTTTATTCCCCATGTTGGCGCACTGCCGTTCAACAAGAGTCGCGCGGTCACGCATACGCGGGGAAGCAGTTTTCATTAACGTCTGTGCGTGGCTACCGCTCCTTACGCCTTGCTCACCCTGACCAGAAAGAATGTTTTGAAACCCGCTTACATCATCCATAAAGCGTAGAATCTCATTCACATCTTGGAAGGCAGCGTCAGGTAATTTTGGCGTAAGGTCTTCAACTTTTGCGCCAGGAGAGGATTGCGAGATAAACCCAGCCTCTTTAAACGCATCATACATATCATCGTTCATACCGTCAAAGCCAATGAAGGCGAGGAGTCTGTCATACTGAAGACCCATCAGCTTCTTAATATCCTCCATCCGATCACGCAGCAAAGCTTGCAGCTTCAACATCGGTGCCATCTCGCTTCGGCCCCAAGCGTAATTCGATACAGCGTTCGGCTGGATCATGATATACGGATGCTCACCTTTAAGGAAAAGGTTGTGCTTCTTCAGGCGCGGCGTAATGATGATATCAGGCTCGACAAATTGAATTGTCGTATAATCCCCTGTTGCATCGTCCACGACAGTAAGCTCGTGAAAGGTGATGAGGTTCATACGGGTTTCAGGAGAAAGAATAGGCCCGACAGAGTTCACGTCGATAGAAACAGTACCTCCGACGCTATTCGGAGTCATTCCGTTTGTAGTGTCTACAGACGGGCCGGAGCCTGCCAGTACAACAGAATGGAAGTAGCTTGCTTCTGATACATCGGTAGCAGACTTAGCATGGGATTTTGCCCGCTTATAAATATCTGCTGCATCGGGTAGGTGGCTGATGCGCCGCCATAGTTCGTGGATAGTAATGTAGGAGGTTTCAAGGAGAGCTTCTTGCTGATCGAGATCGTTCAGATCTTCCTTGTAAACTCCAAAGTTGAACTGCGGAATGATCTTAGCTTTCAATCCGTCATGGCCCCACATCAGCTTCATAATAGAAGAGCCGTTTGTCAAGGCCTGATCTAAGCCATCTCCAAACATCATGTCGATATCGTTCCGCTCTAGGCTCTTAGTCAGATACCTTGCTCCAGACTCTGACATTTTTAAAATATCCTCCGGATACTCATTTTCAAATTCCATAAGGAATCGAAGATCAAGAGGTGAGTAAAGATACGAACTCATTCGGTCGATGTGCGATTCCAGCCTATTGTAGATTGCCGTATCGCCATCAGGACTGCCAGTGTATTTCCACTGCCGAAGAGTCGAGCAAAGGTTTGCACGGTCCCCCATAGAAACACGGCAATCATCAATCAGCTGAATAACCTTTTTCAGCAGCTGAGCTTTATTTTCAGGAAGCCTCATTATCCGATCCCCAAATGTCGAGATTGCATCTTTTCCAGCACGCCACGTTGAATCTTAGCCCCTGGCCGGGCGTCTGCTTTTAATTGGTCAGTGGACATACCGCCGACATTGCCTTGCCAGAAATTATGCCCTGAACTAGCCGCGAAGCGAGTCACATCATTATTAGGCATACGCGTTACCGCAGCTGCGTCACCTTCCCTTAAACCATCCTTCATATCAGTATGGCCTGTAGAAGCTTCATGATGCTTATAAACTTGGTCTACACTCTTAACGATTGCGCTCCCTCCAATATTAACCCGCGGAAGCTGTGGCTCTTCCCCTGTCATATCAGACCCGCAAAGTTCACAGTTATCCGGCGGCAGCTCTTGCCTCGTCATATGTAAGAAACGAAATTGCCCACCGCAATCCGGGCAGGCGTATGTACGTTCAATCGGCATTACCAGTTCCACCTTTTCCCGCGTCTTGCCATTCTTGCAGCGTGATCGCGACTCATCTGCTGCCGGCGCATAAAGTCAGCTACGACATTTCCAGTAAATACTCTGGTCATGTCTTCTTGCGTCCAGTTCTTCGCTTCACGTTCAGCCGCGCGAGTCAAACCATTCGACTCCATCCGCTTCCGTTCGCCGTCGATCCACGCGCGAGTTGAAAGTGCGGCTGCCATAACGCGATCGTCTTTTGCTGAGCCTTCGCCTTTAATGCTCAACCCGTCTTGGACGATCTTACGCATTTCTTCAAGAAGCTCAAGAGATTTCAAACGGATTTGCCCCATAGCAAAGCCGTCTCGGAACTGATTAAAAATTACAGCCTTATTGTTGATATTAGTTTTCCAGTGGTACGCGACGCCGCCACCCATAGAATCAGCGCGAGAGTAAAGGTAGTTCCGGACATTCAGCAGAACGTTTCTAAGTCCTTTCTTATCATCTGGCGGAACAATCAACCCTTGTGCAAGCTGCGTTTGTAAGTGACGAAACTCTGTAAAGACTGCTTCGCCAGGGCCGTTCAATTCCAGCAATAGTCGCGCATTCCCGTACAGCCCCGCAAGGTGCGCAACAATCCAAGAGAACTGATAAGTCTTAACTGAAGGTGTAGCGAACTCCGCGACCTGATCCATACCGTCTGCGTAGACCCTGAAAATCTGCGCCACGTAACGATCGGCTTCATCAGACGAACCGTATGCAGGATCAGCCCCAATTACATATGTTCCCGCCGGATCAGGCTCTTCCCAAACTTTCAGCTGCGCCAGCTTTGCGTTCTTAACCGGCTCAATCGTGGTAGCCAGAAATTGTTCNCCCATGTAGTAGCGGTAGCCTTTGTAGGGGAGCTTTGAACATTCCTTGGCGGCTTCCGCCAGTGCAGTAGAACTAAAGAAAGTACTACCTGTAAGCATGAAGGCTTGTTCTTCATGCCAGGGCAGTTCTTGTTCAATAATGCTTGCGCCGGACTCATCAATAACATTCCCTTCCCCTGAAGGGTCTTTCTCATGCCGATACCAGGCAAGCTGTTCAAGCGTAACCTCAAAAGCATACTTTCGTTTCACGTAGGCGATAAGTTCTTCTTCGTCTTCCGTCAGAGGTGCAGCGGAATACTTTTCATAAAGCTCCCGCTGTTTCTTGCCCTTTGCAGGGTTAAAAGAATAAGACTCCTTGGCCCACCAGCCAATAAAGATCCCCTGCTTAACCATAGGGTCTTCGCGAGCATCTTCCCACATTTCATGGAACATGTTATACCCGCGAGCCGTAGACTCAAACATGTAAAGTCTTGCAGGGTATTCAGCGGCAAGAGACTTCTGTAAAGACTCAAGACCTTCTTGATCCCCCCAAGAGCTACACTCCGTAGCGTGCAGGAAGTTATACGCACGGGAGCGGCCAAGACCGCCATTCTTTCGCGTACCTGCGACAAGGTAATCCAGGCTACTACCATTAGAAAGAACGAGGCCGTCTTTGTTATGAGAGACAATACGGATCGCGTAGTTTCGCGGAAGGCTCTCCAACATACGAGTAATCAATACTCGAATCTTTTCTTTGTTCGGAGCTGTGTCGGTGACAAGACCGCCCTGCAAACCAGGGAAGTAACTGATCCAGAATAAATCGAGAAGAATACTTCCTGTTGTGATGCCCAACTGCCGGGCTTTCAAAATCACAAACCAGTGGATGTCTTTTTGAAGTCCTGCAAATACTCCGTCGAAGAACATACGCTGCGCAAAGTACGGGTTTGTAAAACTAATAACGCCTGCTTCTTTTGAGTCAATCTTTACCTGCGCTGCAAATTCATAGAACATCTCACGGATCGCAGGGATATCGTCAGGGTCAAATTCGTGTGCCGGCGGCTCGATTATATCACTCATTCGGAACTTCCCCTAACAGATCTAAAATTTCCCAGTGTGGTATGCCTTTTGGCCGCGGAAGATCTTGCCGAACCCCACTCACTTTTAGGTTCGCCTTCCTACAGTCCAAATGGTTGTCTGAGATATACGTCACACGATACGGCATTGGCACATCGCAGACTAACCGTGAAAGATGTAAATGTCGAGATTTACCTTTTACGATAACTGTCGTGTAGACGTAACGATGGTAGACTGCGCGGCCGTTCTTATGCCGCATCTGCCGTTTGATATGCCACCGAAAACGAGAACAGCGTTCGTAGTCTTCATCATCTACGAACGCTGCATTTCTAAAGTCTATGCGGAGTTTTTTCATGAGGGCAGTATGCCCCCATAATATTAACTAATCAATTAGGCTGGGGTTCAGGTGCAGGAACTTCCGGAGGGGTTTGTGCATCAATGATAGCACGCTCGCCGTGGCCGCGAAGCTTGTTGATAAGCCCAGCGACTTCCTTAAACGGACGCTCTGCCAACGCGATCAGAATTTGATCGAGTTCCTGAATGTCGTGTTCGATAGTAACGAGGATAGACATGTTGAACTCCTTGTGTAGAGGGGATTGTTTATTAGGCAGGGTTAGCATATTTAGGCATAACACAACATAGACCTAAATGCCAGTCACTTTTAATTAGTCTGATCCATTCACGCTACACCTTTTTCTTTCCACAGCTCCATAACCACGTTTACAGGCAGCCCGCTCATTTCAGCAGCCTCCGCAAAACTCCGCCCGCCGCGTAGGATCGCAATGGCAAGTTGTTCGTTCTGTTCCATAGCAATCTCCTTGGGTATTTAAGCAATTTGCCAAACCGTGGCCGAAACGAGCATATAATTTGCCGACGTTGACCCGGCTAGGGCCGCTGCCGCGTTGACGGCCAACCCTCCGATCTGGCTACCCACAAACGGATATACGTTCAGCGTCGTGGCTGTCGCATTTAGGACGGTAACTCTAGAACCAATTGGCGCTGTTGATGGCAAAATTACACCAGAGTTGACGCCAACCACTACAACGTTTGAAAACTGCGTCGTGACCGGCGTTGCGGTGGCCTGCGTAGTTCCCGCGCCAGAAATTGCAGAGAGGGTCTGCGTATCAATGCCGTAATCACCACCCTTGATGCGGACGGGGTTGGCGCTGGCGTTGACAATGGGGAGAGCGCCCTTAACGCCGATCAATTCCAACACGCCGCCAGAGGCTCCGACGTTAATGAAGCCGTTTGGCGCGGCGCTAATGTCGAATTTACACCCGACGACTTCCAAAGAGCCGGCTTGCAGGTCAATCACTGCACCGTTGTTGGTCCACCCAGTGCAACCCAGCATCATCCCCGAATTGCCTTGGCTGGCCCCGCTCGTGGCCATACTCCACCCGGTCTGATGGGCAGCCACCTGACAGCCTATCCATGTCGGGCTGGCGGAGGCATTAATCGCCTGAAACCCAATCGCGCCCCAAAATCCTGACGTTGAGAAATTATCAGCGCCGCAGTTTACATAAGTAACGTTATCGCAACCGTTGACGATGGTGCCTATTGCCCAGCCCCAACTGTTGTTGTTGTGCCACATGCCCCAATCCATCACGGCATCACACTCGTAGGCGACGCCATAATTGATCGGGATAGCGACTACCGCGCTGCCGCCCGCACCCGCACCAGTTCCAGGCCCAGAAGGCAAGCCAAGTGTTGCCGTTGTAAGGCCACTTGCGGTGTTAAGGTCAAAAGTTGTCGCGTTGATTACTGTAATCGGACTGACGCCGTAGCATGGCCCGACGCCAGCACCAATGTGCGTTGTCGTGATTAGGATCGGCCAGCCTGTCACAAACCCATGAGGCGTTGTTGTAACAAACCGCCGCAAACCGCCGACAATGGAGGATGAAGTGATCGGAATAATACAGAGAGAATTGAACAGTGGGTTGTGGCCCGTAAGGAAGGGCCATCCTTCATTCCCGGAAATTTCGTCCCAATCGTAACAAGCCTGCACGCGAATACCATTTGTGCAGTCGAACTGGTTGTCTTTGATCTTGGCCCGCGAATTATTGAAACTGTCGATTGCCCTCGCAAACCCCAAGATGAGGTTGCGCTCAATGAGCACATTAGAGGCTGCGTCAGTGGTCCCGCTGGTATTAGTGATGCCTGTGCCTGCTTTTCCAAGTTGGTTGGCAACAAGATTGGCGACAGATGACCCAGGAAGAAGTCCCTTTCGGCGCACACAACAGCCCGTAATTGCGGTGGAATGCGCCATCATAATTGTGTGAGCAGTGTTCAAGATGAACGAGGCTGGGATGGCGGTATAGTCATAAGTGACCGCGTTTTCGCCGCGCCCTCCAAGCCAAGGTCCGACGATGGAAATGCCCTGCGGAATGGTCAAGTCAACGCTATCAATCAGGTATTGCCGCTGATCCATGATGACAAGGGATACCCCCTTGGCCGCAGCAACCGCCGCGAGCCACGCATTGATTGCTGGCGCGTCATCAGCCACACCATCTCCGACCGCTCCGCTGTCGGCAAAATTTGGCAAATCAAAAGCACGCGCCCCCAACGTCCGCGCAGTTGTGCTTCCGGTTGCAGTGACTACTGAGTTGGAAAGATTGGTGACGCTGGACAGCACAGTGCCGCCGTTTGCGAGCAAGGTGCCCGTAAAACTGCCTGTGCCATTCACCGTCAAAAGATAGCCGGGCGAAGTCGTACCGATGCCGACGTTGCCCGCTGCGGTGATCCGCATATGCTCGGCGGCGTTGTTAGAAAAAATCATCGGCACGTTGTCGCCGGAATAAAGCGACACATTACCAGATGCTTGGTTCTGCGTAAGTTGAACGCCTGTCCAGCTTTGCGCAGCGACATTCACAAACGCCTGCGCAGACGCGCCCGTGTTGACGTTTGATGTAAAGACCGTCATTGGTGTTGGAGTTCGCCAGGATTTGCAGCTTGTAACCAGGGCTTGTCGTCCCAATACCGACGTTGCCGGTAGCGGTGATCCTCACGCGCTCGGCTTGGCCTGTATAAAAAGTTAATCCCGCGAACCCAATTAGAGCAACATAACTACTGCCGGGAGCGCCAAGTCCGTAGTTTGGAATTGCGCTTAAGCCAGAAGGAGTAAA
>JGI24890J29729_1001097_pt1 | contig 13259 bp, 10 predicted proteins | sample FreactcultureFD7_FD_29729 | JGI IMG/M metagenome (IMG submission 29729)
ATCAGCATTATAACCGTCCTTCATCAGCATTTCGGCAATGCGTTGCGTGTCAATACGTGTACGGCAAAAGATCAATCCGAAGATTTCGGGCGTGTAATCAAGAATGCGTTTTAATGCGAGATATTTATCCTTTTCGCTAATCAGCACATACTGATGATCGATATTAACATTTCCTTTGTTTTGCTCGCCAACCGTTAGCTCAAACGGGTCGGTCATATAATTCTTGGAAATGCTCTTTACTTCGCGCGGCATGGTAGCTGAAAACAGCCAGGTACTTTTCTCTTCCGGAGTGTGTTGGAGAATTTCATCGAGGTCTTCTTTAAAACCCATGTTGAGCATTTCATCGGCCTCATCCAGTACAACGTACTTTATAGTACTCAAATTAATAGCCTTCCGGCCGATCAGGTCAATTAAGCGACCGGGAGTGGCAACAATAATTTGCGCTCCTTTTTTTATGCTTCTGATCTGATCTACGATGCTTGAACCACCATAAACAGCAACAATATTGAATCGCTTGAATTTTTCTGAGAAATTTTCAAGATCGTTTGCGATTTGCAGGCCTAGCTCACGTGTTGGAGCTAAAACCAATGCCTGCGTGTCCTTGCTTTTTTCGTCCACTAAGTCCAAAAGTGGTAGTCCAAAGGCTGCTGTTTTTCCGGTTCCGGTCTGGGCAAGACCTACAAAATCACGGTTTCCCTGTAGTAAGACGGGGATAGCTTTTTCCTGTATGGGAGTTGGTACCTCGAATCCGAGCTTTTCTACCGACTCTGCCAATCCCTTAGACAGGCCAAGGGCTTCAAAAGATTTCATTTATAAAAGTTAATTAAGGGGCAAAGGTACGGGAAATAAAATTAGAAATGAGCTTTTCGCTCAAAGCAGGGTTTTGCAGTATCTGAAATTTGAATAAATTTGCGCCCTTGTTGGACGAATAGATCAAACTTTGCCAATAAACTTTGGTGAAGTAGGATAAATTCAACGTTTTCTTCTTAAGAAATAAAAATTAGAGGTATTAGCTCAAGCTGGCAAGAAGTGTCCCGTCGGAGACGGGGAGGACATCTGGCCAGTTGTACTAATAAAATAATTGGGGGATTAGCTCAGCTGGCTAGAGCGTCCCGTCGGAGACGGGAAGGACACTTGTCAGTTGTACTAATAAGTAATTGGGGGATTAGCTCAGCTGGCTAGAGCGCTTCCATGGCATGGAAGAGGTCATCGGTTCGACTCCGATATTCTCCACTCAAGTCCGCGTTCGTGGACTTTTTGTTTGTTATGGACTTTTTTGTTTACATTCTACACTCTTCCAAATGCGATAAATACTACATTGGTCATACGGAGTCTATCGATAATCGACTTTACGAGCATACTAAAAGTAAAGGAGGTAAGTTCTCGAAAACCTGTGCTCCGTGGCAACTTATGTACAAAGAACCTTATTTTACCCGAAGCGAAGCCATGAAACGGGAAAAAGAGATCAAGGCTAAGAAAAGCAGAAAATACATTGAATTCTTTGATCAGCTCAAAGGGCCAGAGCGTCCCGTCATAAGACGGGAAGGTCATCCCGATGTGTCGGGCTCCGATATTCTCCACTGAAGTCTGCAAACGCGGACTTTTTTATTTATGGAGTTCTATGTTTACATTCTTTACTCTCCAAGTGCACGAGTACTACGTTGGCCATACAGAGTCTATCGATAATCGACTTTACGAACATCGTAATAGTAAAGGAGGGAAATCCTCAAAGACTTGTGCGCCATGGCAATTGATGCACAATGAAACCTATACCACCCGCAGTGATGCTATGAAGAGGGGAAGAGAGGTTAAGGGTAAGAAGAGTAGGGGATGGATTGAATCATGGATCAACTCACACAGCCAAAGCAGGCGTCCCATTGTGAGAGTGAAGATCAACCCTACTCGAACGAGAAGTAGAAATAAGAAAAGTAGGAAAGTTATTTCGAATCGTTGATCAACTCATGAGCATATCCTGATTCAAACATGTCCATGTAAAAATACTCTTCCGATATTTTACATTTTATAACCCTCTGCTTTACATTTAGTATGTTCTATGCAATTAAGTAGAAAATCACAAAGTGATTTTAATTTCAATTGGGAGTCTCTATTATCAATCAGTACACCAATGATTGAAACTTCACAGGTAGGATTTATCTTCTCTAGAAATTAACAAACCATTAACACAGATCATATTTTTTTAATCTTTATGACTATTTTTTATGTTTTGGTCGAAAAGACTATAACTCAGATAATTTTTTTTCAAAATACCGTGGATGCGGGCAATCTTTTTTTGTACTTGCACGTTATTACCCGAGAAATAAGGTTTTTAATTGAGAAACTATCATTAAAATGAAATCAGTGGAAGAGACGATAGTAACGCTTCGTCCAGACGGAAGAAAGGGTGTCACGATGACAAGTCGCACATACGAAGTGCTGTCGTCTTTTATTTTGACATCGCTGGATACGGAGACTGATTTTACACTAAACGATATTCTGGAAAAAGTTCAACATAAACTCTCGGATGCCATAGACAACATTGCGTGGTGTACGCTGCAGGTCAAACTTGATCTTGAAGCCCGTGGATTGATTAAAGTAATCATCCCTGTTTATCAAAAGCGTCTGTTTTACATTAAGCTCACACGCCAGGGCACAAAGAAATTGCGATTGGAGAAGCTACTATTGAGCTGACAATTAAGGAGAATCTTTCCTTAATTTGTTTTTTAATGACATCCGTTTTAGCCTGAATAGATTAATTTTGATCTGATCGGCCTTTTGCTGGTCGAATCATTTTATGAAAGCTGCCTCACTCAATGATCTGAAAAAGGAGTTACTACACCTCGATCCAAAAGCTGTTCAGGAACTTTGCATGAGGCTGGCCAAGTACAAGAAGGAAAACAAAGAGCTTTTAACCTACCTGCTCTTTGACGCAAATGACGAGACGGCCTATATTGAAAATGTTAAAGAGGAGATAGAAGAACAATTCTCTGAACTACCTGAATCCAATTTATACCTTATCAAAAAGAGCATCCGGAAAATTTTAAGAATAGCCAATAAGCAAATAAAATACTCAGGATCTAAAAAGACTGAGGTGGAGTTGCGTATTTTTTTTTGTATTCAGATAAAAAAGAGGCGCATTAAGATGGACCAGGGTACCGTACTTTACAATCTTTATCAGCAACAGCGAAAGAAGATCGATCAGGCATTGGCAACGCTTCCGGAGGATTTGCAATATGACTATCAACATGATTTAGAGGCTTTGTAAATTATGGAGCAGCAACCCAACAACCCTTTGCATGGTAAAACCCTGGAGATGATCCTCGTATTCCTTATGGAAAAATACGGATGGAAAGAATTGGGAGAGTTAATTCCGATCAATTGTTTCAGGATAGATCCCAGTATTAAATCGAGCCTGACTTTTCTGCGTAAAACACCATGGGCCCGGAAAAAGGTGGAAGATCTTTACCTGAACTCAGTTGACTAATCCCTTTTAGATCGGTTAATTCTTATATTAAGGCCTTTAAGTTATGAACAACGCTAAATATTATGCTGCTGCTATCTCCGCCTTTGTGATCTGGGGCTTTTTTTCCATCCCCCTTCGTGCACTAAAGATCTATTCGGCTGGCGAGATATTATACTTTAGGATCTTGTTTTCATCGCTTGTTCTGCTGGTTATAATTTTCGGTTTTAAAAGACCGGATTTAAAAAAAGACTGGAATTTTTTAAAATCACACTCCCGCAATAGACAGAATCAAATGATAATGCTAACGCTGGCGGGAGGCGCGCTGCTCACCGTTAACTGGCTTACATTCATTTACATCGTTAATAATATCAATATTAAGACGGCTTCATTTTCGTATTTAATATGTCCCGTTATGACTGCCGTTCTGGGATATATTTTACTGAAGGAAAAATTAACGACACTTCAATGGGTAGCTGTTGGATTGTGCACGATCAGTTGTGTGTTAATGGGCATCAGTTCTGCGCTGGAGTTAGGATATAGCTTTCTAACGGCGCTGACATATGCTCTGTACCTTATCTCCCAACGAAAAAATCAGGGCTTTGACAGAATGATCATATTGGGTATTCAGGTATTATTTTCGTTTTTGATTTTGAATGCTATCTATCCCTATCTGATAAATGAGGTGCCAACCAGTATAAATTTCTATTCAATGATATTCATGATCGCGGTAGTATTTACGGTCTTCCCCTTGTTTCTGAATCTCTATGCCCTGAATAAGATCAACTCGGCAACGATCGGAATCCTGATGTACCTGAATCCCATTTTTAATTTTAGTGTGGCATTTCTGATGTTTGATGAGACGATCAATCGGATGCAACTCATCGGTTATTCAATCATCGTGGTCGCGCTGGTATTATTTAATTTTCATAACTTCAGAAGAATGCAGGGTAAGCTCGTTCAACGGACCTGACGGCAAAGGATCTACTTTGCAGGCTCTATGATCTTGATCTGAAGAGGAATTTTTTTGAGCGGTTTATCGGTATTGAAAATTTTTACACTGGCGATCTTATCGATTACGTCGAAACCGTCGATCACTTCACCGAATACCGTATACTTTTGATCAAGTGACATATCGCCTCCTGTTGTAAGGTATGTTTGCCGTTGCTCCGGTGTTAATTTGAGGCCATAACTTTCTGCCTCTTCATCAATTTCCCAACCGGCATATTTCCCGCCGTGAATAATGTAAAATTCGGAAGATGAAGACTCCATTTCGGGATTGTTCTCGTCGAATCTTGCCATTGCCAGAGCGCCCTTTTTGTGAAAATATTTCCGGTTGAATTCGGCCGGAATAGTATAGTCAAGTTTCTTTGCAAGATCGCCACCCTGAATGGCGAACTCATTTACAACCCTGTAAAACTCTGCATTTTCATAGTGACCTTCTTTAATAAGTTTGATGAAGTTTGCACGGTGTAGCGGGGTATCGTCATAAAGCCGGATGCGCATGTTCCCGAAGGAGGTCTCCATAATAATTTCATTCTCCCGGTTCTCTTCTCCGTATTTTGTTAATACTTCTCTCAGATTTTCTTTGGTCACGAGCTTTTCTTCTTTTTTAGAGCAGGAGAAAAGGCTGAAGAAAATAATAAGAAGTGCAAGGTTATTCCTGATCATAGGGGTAGGCTTTATGCGGGTTGGTTCATAAAATTAGGAAAGAAAGACAGTCGAATCAAATTCTATGCATTGAGTTCTTTTCAAACTCCAAAGAATTGAGCTTTTTATTCGATATTAAAGAGGCCCTGCTTTGGGCATTCCTTCCCGTGTCACGCTCTTTCTTAAAAGTTTTGCCGTGCGATTACAATCGTGCAATGGAATTCTTCTTAGAAATCGCACGGAATGACACGAACGCTTTTAGCATATCGTTTCTATACTACCGAAACATTTTTCCCGGGCCATAACTTCAAACTATTCATCCTCCAATCTTCCCAAGTTCCTTCACATCATCATTCACGACGCTATCTGGCAAGTCGACCTTCATCATTTTCAATTTGCGTTTGTATAACTTTTCCAGAAAGGAATCATCGCGTGGCACAACGGATGTGTCTGCCTGTATCAGCGAGTCGCGTTGGTAAATTGTTTTTTTGATCTGGGTTATCAGGGTGGAATCCAGTTCGTATAAATCGCATGATAGTTTTTGCTGAAGATCATACGGTAACGCCGGAAATCTCGCTTCGGCAAGTGCACGGTAGGAAGTATCCTGGTCTATCTGTTTTATGAAAAAAGCCGTTATCGGTAAAGCCGTGTTCGAGCCTTGCCCTAATTCAGTGTTACGAAACCGGATGCGTGGATCGTCAGCGCCAACCCACGAACCCATTACCAGATCGGGTGTCATGGCCATAAACCATCCATCGGCGTTGGATTGTGTTGTTCCGGTTTTACCGGCAACATCGTTGTACACGCCATACTTCCACCGCAGCCGCGACGCAGTTCCTTCATGTACTACCGTCTGCAACATTTGTTTAACCAGTTTAGCTGTCTCTTTCGATAGAGCGCGTTTACCCGTTGTAGCAGCTTTAAAGTTGGTATAGACTTTACCATCGAGATCGTGAATAGAACTAATATAATAAGGCTGGACTGTAACACCTTCGTTATCGATACAAGCGTACGCAGTTGTCATCTCAAAAAGTGATATGGATGGAGACCCCAGCGAAATGGAAGGAACGTCAGGCAGTTCACTGACGATGCCCATAGTACGCGCCAGCGCAATTGTATTTTCCACACCGGCCCGCTCGATCAACTTCACGGCTACTGTGTTGACGGAATAAGCCAGTGCCCCGCGCATGGAGTATCGCACCTGATAGTCGTTTTGAGAATTACGCGGCGTCCATTTTTCTCCTTCTTTATCGATGTATGTTTGCCTTTCGGCGGATATCATCTCACATGGAGATACTCCCTTCTCGATGGCCATAGCGTAAACGATAGGTTTGAAGATAGATCCTACTTGCCTTTTTGTAGATTCTTTGACATGATCGAATTGAAAGAAGTCGTGTTCGATACCTCCCACCCACGCTTTTACCATTCCTGACATTGGCTCTATAGCTAAAAAACCTGCGTTCAGATATTGCAGGTGATGTTTGATAGAATCAATCGGGCTCATCACAACGTCTTTTTCACCATCCCAGGTAAATAATCGTGTTTGTACTTTTTTCTGCAGTGTCTTTAAGATCTGATCTTCAGAGAATCCCTGTTCTTTTAAACTCAGGTAACGGGGTGATCGCCGAATGGCATCCAGCACAACTCCTTCCTTTCCTTTCCAGGGCTTGTCTTTTCCCCAGTGATCAAAAAATTGTTTTTGCACAATGTCCATTTGTTGCGTTACAGCATTTTCAGCGTAAGCCTGCAACCTGGAATCGATCGTGGTGTAGATCTTTAGTCCGTCCGCATAAAGATTATAAGGAGTACCATCATCCTTTGTATTGTTCTTACACCAGTTGATAAGTTCCGCTTTCAGATATTCGCGGAAGTATGGCGCCAATCCCTGATGAAACGAGACACGTGAATACTCCAATCCCAAGGGTAATTTTTGCAGGGAGTCTGAGGTTGACATGCTGAGAAATTTATATCTGGCCATTTTACCTAAAACAACATTTCTGCGTTTTCGCGCCCGTTCTGGAAATAATCTCGGATTGTATGTATGGGTTGCTTTCAACATACCAATCAGGAGTGCAGCCTGTTGAGCGGTGAGTTCATGGGCAGTGGTAGAGAAAAAACGTTTGGCCGCCGCCTCTATTCCGAATGTCTGATCGGCAAACGGAATGGTATTTAAATACAGTGTAATGAGGTCTTTTTTAGGGTAAATATTTTCCAACCGCAGTGCCGTTGCCACTTCACGCATTTTATTGATCGGCATGGATAAAAGCCAGTAATGCTTTCGCGGGTATAGATTTTTAGAAAGCTGTTGTGTAATCGTACTCCCGCCCCCGGCCGATTCATCCTGAAGAAAAATAGATTTAACGAGAACACGCCCCAGGCTTTCATAATCAATTCCGTTGTGTTCGTAGAACCTGACATCTTCTGTGGCAATCAATGCGTCGAAGACCATGGGTGAAATATCTTCGTACTTGATTTCCGTACGGTCTTGTGTATAATATCGGCCCAGAAGAACACTGTCGGCACTGTAGACTTCCGAAGCGACCTGGTTTTGGATGTCGCGCAATTCGCGGTTGCTGGGAATCTCGATCCAGACCACCAGCAGAAGGAGCAACGGTGGACCTAAGACGATCGATAAAATAAGAGTCCACTTGCGTGCTTTGGGATGTGTCTTATAGTATAACCTGACTTTCTCATACCAGGAACGAAGTTTTATAAAAAGAGCATTAGATTTCTCGACTGTCCAGCGATAAATCGTATAAAATTTCTGTTTGAATTTCTCTAAAAATGTCTGCATAATCTGACTGCGCCGCCTGCTTCGCTCGTAAGATAATTACAGGTTGACGAACGACCAAACGGGGCTTGCTTACTCCGGAATACAAATGATCAGAAGGTGCAACATTAATTCTTCCGGACTAAGGTTTATATGCCTTTATCTTCCGAGGCCGCACCTGCCGGCAAAACTTTCTACAGCTTCGTCTACGATCATATCGTTCAGGCGAATCATGGATTTCAAGGTGATGCCTTCGAGCGTTCTGCAGCGGCTTATGGCAACGTATAACTGCCCATGCGCAAAGGCTCCTTTTCCAAGATCAATTATAACATTGTCAAATGTCAGGCCCTGACTTTTGTGGATGGTTATAGCCCAGGCCAGGCGAATAGGATATTGTGTGTAGGTGCCGTGGACCTCAAAAGAAATAGTATTTGTTTTCTTGTCCCACGTGTAGGTTTTGTTCTCCCACGTAACAGGATCGATACGATGAAGCTTGTCGTCGGAAAAGCGTACATGGATTTCAGTTTGTGTGAGACTTTCGATTTTTCCGATGCTTCCGTTTACCCATCTTCCTTCCAGATCATTCTTGATCATCATGACCTGTGCACCCTCTTTCAATCCCAACAGGGTACTGACAGGAAAAAGTCTATCCTGAAAGGTGCCTTCCGTTTTTCCTCTGAAGACATGGACCGGGCTGGCAAGCTGTAACAATTTTTGCTGGTTTATCATATCGGCCGATGAATTCACAGAAGTAAGACAAATTGAAAAATCTTCCTGCGCTATAGTTCCTTGAATGTATCGTCCATTCAAATCCTGAAGATCATAGGCATCGGCTACACCCATGCGGATTCTGTTCAGCAGGTAAATGAAATTATCATCCTGCTGGCGATATATTTTTTTTAATTCGAGTATTTTAGGATGGCACGCCTGAAATGACTTTGCGCTAAAAAAGTACGGACTGGCATACGTTTCATAATAGGCGGGCTGATTTTCCCGGGCGGTCAATACAGGTGAAAGCTGGAATACATCGCCGATGAAGACGACCTGCTTGCCGCCAAACGGTACATCCCTGTTCATATTAATCCGCAAAGATTGATCGATGGCGTCCAGCAAGTCGGCACGAACCATCGATATTTCATCGATGATCAATGTGTCCATATTACGAATGATTTTGGCCTTGGGGTGGCTTTTGCTCCACATTCTGATATCCGGGTCATTCTCCAGCATCGTCCGCAAGGGAAATCCAAAAAAAGAATGAACGGTACTTCCACCTACCTGTAAGGCGGCCAGGCCGGTGGGCGCCAGTACTACATATTTTTTGGTCGTGTTTTTTCTGAAATAATTCAACAGACTTGATTTTCCAGTACCGGCTCTTCCTGTAAGGAAAACAGTATCTCCGGTAAATTCCATCATATGGTACGCCATGGCCAGATCGTCGTCAAGCTGAAATCCGGAGGGGATAATGATGTTTTTCGTATCGTGGGCCATTACATTTTCAACTGGCAACAATAGATAAAAAACAAAGAGTATAAAATAAATCCGCTGTATTTGTATTGTTAGCGGCTTGCATTTACGAACTTAAAACGGGTTTACATTGAAGTTCGATCGGGTCTTAACGATAAAGAATATGAGTACAGAAGCAAAAAAACTCAATGGTCAGGTTGCACTGGTTACCGGTGCCAGTTCCGGAATAGGAGCAGGTGTTGCAAAAGCGCTGGCAGAGGCTGGAGCAATCGTAGCGATCAATCATTCCAACAGTGCCGATAAGGCTGAAAAAATTTTAACGGAGATAAAAGAAAAAGATGGAGACGGATGTGTTATTCAAGCCGATGTCAGTAAAGAGGCCGATGTCATCAACATGTTCGGCCAAATTATAAAACGCTACGGCACAGTCGATATTCTCGTTAACAACGCAGGCCTGCAGAAAGACTCGAAATTTCATGAGATGACGCTGGAGCAATGGAATTTTGTTCTGGGGATCAATCTCACCGGCCAGTTCTTATGCTCACGCGAGGCCATTAAAGAATTTTTAAGAAGAGGTGTCGTTCCGGCTCGTTCAAAGGCGGCTGGCAAGATCATCTGCATGAGTTCTGTTCACGAGGTAATACCCTGGGCCGGTCACGCAAACTATTCTGCATCCAAGGGTGGCGTTATGATGTTGATGAAAACTATTGCGCAGGAATACGCACCCTTAAAGATCCGTGTAAACAGCATTGGCCCAGGCGCCATTCGTACACCCATAAATCATGCGGCGTGGCAAACTCCCGAAGCCTACAACAGCCTGCTGAAATTAATTCCGGCAAAAAGGATCGGAGAGGCGGAAGACATCGGCGGAGCCGCTGTGTGGCTTGCCTCCGACGATTCAGATTATGTTAACGGCATCACACTCTTTGTTGACGGTGGCATGCTGCTGTATCCGGGCTTTGAAGACAATGGATGAAAAAGCTGTGAGTTGCTAGCTCCGAGCTACTCGTCGTGGGTTTGGGGATTGAGTGTGAAATATATTTACGATTTACGATTTACGATTTACGATTTACGATTTACGATTTACGATTTACGATTTACGATTTACGATTTTAAGGTTCAATGGTTAATTACGAGTTTGCGGCAGGACTTCAACTTCAAACTTTAAACTTCAAATTTCAAACTAAAACCAATGGCGCAAGAACATATCAGGCTTAACGAACTTAAGAAAGGAACGAAAGCATGGCAGAAATTCGGACCTTATTTAACGGAGCGTCAATGGGGTACGGTGCGGGAAGATTACAGTGCCAATGGAACGGCGTGGGAATATGTTTCCCATGACGCTGCGCGAAGCTATGCGTATCGCTGGGGAGAGGAAGGAATTGGTGGAATAAGTGATGATAAGCAATTGTTGTGTTTCGCGCTGGCCTTATGGAATAAAAAAGATCCTATCCTTAAAGAGCGGATCTTCGGGCTCACTGGCAACGAGGGTAATCATGCCGAAGATTGCAAGGAGCATTATTACTATCTGGACAGTACACCGACACATTCTTATATGAAGATGCTGTACAAGTATCCTCAAGATGAATTTCCGTATGCATGGTTAGTAAACGAAAATAAAAAAAGAACGAAGCTCGATCCCGAATTTGAGCTGGTAGATACCGGCATATTCGATGATAATAAATATTTCGACATTTTTATCGAGTATGCAAAAGCAGACGAGGAGGATATTTTGATAAAGTTTACGATCTGTAATCGTGGACAGGAAGATGCCGAATTAAATATTTTACCAACGGTCTGGTTCCGGAATACCTGGTCGTGGGGGTACGATAATTACAAGCCTGAGATATACAAAGACGATAAAGGTACGTTAGAGATCACACACCGTGATCTGGGCAATCGGTATTTATTCTATGAAGGCAAACCTCAACAGCTTTTTTGTGACAATGAAACGCATACCGGTAAGTTATACAATTATGAAAAGCAGGGTCTCTTCAAAGATGGTATAAATGAATTTTTAATACAGGGTAATGTTGATGCCGTCAACAGTAATAAAGGAACGAAGGCGGCATTAAATTATGACATTAATGTTCCGGCCGGAAAATCACAGACGATTCGTCTAAGGCTCTCGGCAAAGTTTCTGACTGAACCATTCAAGGATTTTAATGCTTTGTTCAAATACAGATTGCAGGAGGCGGATGAATTTTATAATGAGATCCAATCAACTGTAAAAGACGAGGACAAAAAAAATATTCAACGTCAGGCATTTGGCGGCATGTTGTGGAGCAAGCAGTTCTACTATTATGATGTACGCGAATGGTTGAACGGCGACCCCGGACAACCGCCTCCGCCGCCAGAACGTAAGTTTGGCCGCAACCGGGAGTGGATGCACCTCAACAATTCAGATATTATCTCCATGCCTGATACGTGGGAATATCCGTGGTATGCAGCATGGGATCTTGCTTTTCATACAATACCCTTGGCCATGATCGATCCGGAATTTGCGAAGAATCAATTATTACTTCTTACAAAAGAATGGTACATGCATCCGAACGGTCAGTTACCAGCGTACGAATGGGCTTTCAGTGATGTTAATCCACCCGTACATGGCTGGGCCACCTGGCGTGTGTATAAAATCGATCAGAAAAATAATAATGGAAAAGGCGACCGGAAATTTCTTGAAGAAGTGTTTCACAAGCTTCTCCTCAACTTTACCTGGTGGGTAAATCGAAAGGATTACAATGGCAATAATATTTTTCAGGGTGGTTTCCTGGGGATGGATAACATCGGTGTGTTCGATCGCAGCTCGGTACTTCCCACCGGAGGATACATCGAACAATCCGACGGTACAAGCTGGATGGCGATGTTCAACCTGAATATGATGCGGATGGCACTCGAACTTGCTAAAGAAAATCCTACTTACCAGAGCCTGGCAACAAAATTTTTCGAACATTTTCTGTACATCGCGGGGGCCATGGCGAACGTAGCCAATGAGAATATCAATTTATGGGATGAGGAAGATGAATTTTTTTATGATGTGCTGATGACCCCGGACGGCCAACGTACAAAAATGAAGGTGCGCTCCATGGTTGGCCTCATCCCCTTATTTGCGGTCGAAGTTTTAGAAGAGGATATTTTTAAGACCATGCCTGAATTTATTTCGCGTGTAGACTGGTTTTTGAATAACCGTCCTGATCTGGCGGCCTTGATTTCCAGGTGGGGAGAAAAAGGAAGAAAAGAAAGGCATTTGCTTTCATTATTACGCGGCCATCGGATGAAGTGTTTACTTAAACGCATGCTGGACCAGTCCGAATTTTTATCTGATTTTGGAATACGAGCGCTGTCGAAGATACACGAGGCCAACCCCTATAAACTGTACGCAAACGGAAGTGAGTTCAGCGTCAAGTATGTGCCCGGTGAAAGTGAGACCGGTTTGTTTGGCGGAAACTCTAATTGGCGGGGCCCGATCTGGTTCCCGGTAAATTATCTGATCATTGAATCACTGGAACGTTTTCATCACTACTACGGAGACGATTTCAAAATTGAACATCCGACAGGATCCGGAAAAATGTTAACACTGAAAGAGATCGCACTGAATCTTTCAGAACGCATGATCAATATTTTCACGAAAGATAAGGATGGCCGCAGGCCTGTATTCGGGCAATATGAAAAGCTACAGCGTGATCCATACTTTCATGATTATATTTTCTTCAACGAATATTTTCACGGAGACAACGGAAGAGGCATCGGTGCTACACACCAGACCGGCTGGACAGGGCTCATAGCAAAGCTGATTCAGTCGAATGCGGGTTAGTTTAAAGTTTGAAGTTATTGCCGTCCGGTAAAACGACAAGTTAAAAATTAAAAAGGAGGTTTTTACGCCTCCTTTTTTCGGGTATTTTTGAGTTACGACACAAA